>Ga0078972_1004640_pt1 | contig 36936 bp, 41 predicted proteins | sample YelNatPaOPGAMG01_FD_67568 | JGI IMG/M metagenome (GOLD analysis project Ga0078972, IMG submission 67568) | Hot spring thermophilic microbial communities from Obsidian Pool, Yellowstone National Park, USA - OP-RAMG-01 (SPADES assembly) (version 2) | ecosystem: Environmental > Aquatic > Thermal...
CGTTCAGCCTAACCCTCGCAGCGTAGGAGGCTCAAGCAATGGCGAAGCTGAAGCTTTCAGAGTTTGTACTATTCGCTGTGCTGATATACGTGGGGTTCATGGTGAGCGACTGGATTTCAAAAGCAGCCGGCTTGGAGTCTTGGGGAATCGCTGGAACACTGATAATCCTCATTCTGCCGGTCGCCATAATATACTACGTTTGGAAGCAGTGGCTGCAGAAAGCCGTCGACTAGCGCTTTCCAGAGGAGGCTTAACCAGTGAGGGCAATACAGGTCTTAAGCGTCTTAATGATTTTGGTTGGTTTACTTTTAGCCTTCAACCTTCTCTCGTTAGCCACGATTGTCATTGACGACACGGCGCCGTTAATAGAAGCTACACAGTCTCAGCCGCAAATAGGCGCAACCTACACCATGCTCACTGAAGTCTTCTTAGCCTGCAAAGACGAGGAGTCAAGCATTTCAAGCGTCACCTGCAGTTTAGACGGCGCTCCACCGTTTACGCTAACGTATGACCAAACAACAGCCGACGGATGGCAAATCTTCAGGAAAACGCTGAATGCACCAATAACTTCTGCAGGCAGCCACACTTTCGACTTCACAGTTAAAAACAAAGCGGGGCTGACGAACGGTTACGGCGGAAGCTTCACCATATACACGCAGCTGCAGGGCAGATGGTTCATAAACGACCAAGAAATCCTCAGCCAACTACAAACATTCTACTTCACCACCAGAACTTTGACGTTTAAATTCTCGAAGACGCAGGGCGGACCCGACAACACCATCACATGCACCGTGAAGTATCAGGGGCCAGAGTCTGGAACGTTGACGCTCAGCAACTCGGCGGCAAACACGTGGACGGCAACTAAAACCTTCAAGGCTGGACAATACACTATGACGCTTGAAGCCACAGACGGGCTAGTAGTCATCCGGATGGCAACGTTGCAGTTAAACGTCGACTACACGCCTCCGCCGGCAGTGTCGCTTTCGCAACTGTTAGGCATAGGCCTAATCGCGGTTGGCGCAGTGTTGGCCTTCAAGAAAAGATGGTAACACATCTCCAATTTCCCCCTTTTTAGTCTATATCAAAACGCATAATGGAGCTGAACCGAATGGCAGTGGCACATGACAGCCTTTCGCAAACCTGTACAATCTTAGCCGTTATGATAGTTATTTACTTGTCAACTTTCGAGACGACTGTAGTGATACTTTTCCCAGCTGTCCTCCTCATAACAGGCTTAGTCTTGCAGTTTTACCTTCAACGCCGCGTGGAAGTTGTCGACAGCCTCTCAGAGTCAGCTGGAAACATAGGCTTCTACACGCTTGTAGCCCTGGCTGGAATAGCTTTGGCAAGCTTCATGGCTCCAGCAGTTTCACGCTTGCCGAAGATGGAGCTGACAGGCATGGACGCGATGCTCTACGCTGCTCTCATCTCAATATCTGAGGAACAGTTTTTCCGTGGAGCAATCCTTAACTTTCTGTTGAGTCTCACAAATGCAACGATTGCCATCTTGTCCAGCGCAGCCATCTTTATGGTTTACCACTTCGCAGTGTATGGAACTTCCACTTCAAACTTGGTGTATGTGTTGGTTGGAGGGTTAGCGTTGGCTTGGGCTGACTACCGTAGTGGAAGAATCTCGCCCAGCATGCTTGCACATCTTATAAACAATCTCGCCGCGTTTATAGTGAGGTGAAAGGATGAATAAAATTGTGAAGGTTTTAATTGTTGCGGCGGTTTGTGCGGTTGCTTTCACACTTGCAGGTTTCCCGTTTGGAGTTGAATATGGGTACGATGAACATGCTGGAAAATACGTGGCTGAAGCCACTTTATTCGGCGCTCCAATCTTCAGTTTGGAGCCTTTCCAGCCTCCACCGGCGACAATGCCTGAAATCGCTAGGAGAGAACTGTTGATGTACGTTTTTCCGCTTAACTTCGTTGTTGGAGCAATCTTAGGCTACATAATCTACGGGAGGAAGGGTTAAGATGGATGTCGAAGGCTTCGTTGAAAAGAACAAGAAGCTTATAGCTGTCTTAGCCGTAGCCATTTTGCTTCTCTACCTTTGGAACGGTGGATTGCTGAGATTTGGAATCGTTCCTGGACCTGAGGGCGTTGACTGCAGCATGTATTCGGCTGTGGCTAACGGTGGAATCAGAGTTGAAGGTGTGACGAAAGCTTTGGCAACTAATGTTGGAACCCAGAGCGTGATTGGAAGGGTTTACCCGAACAGTTGGATAGCTTACGTGGACTACAGCGACTATGACGTTTGGGGAGCTGAGTACAAGAGGCGTATGGGCTACCAGTGGGTTCGCACCGATCCCAAAACTCCTGTCATCCAAGCTGTCCTGGTTGATCGCACCACTGGACAAGTGTTTAGCGGGGTGAATGTTCAGGTGCGCGTCAGCAAGCCCACCATGCAGGACGTTAACACTCATGGCGACCCGTTGGGTAGGAACCCGACGCAGATAGACTGGTACAGCTACGAGGGGCAGAAGACTCAGAGCGGAGACACAATCACTTGGAAGCATTATGAAGTATACGTGGTTCCAGTTGACTTTGTAATAGAGCTTAGCGTGCGTCCAGTTCAAGACTTGAACGTTGGAGACTTCCAGAACCTCGACTTATGGTTTGTGATAGACACGGTTGTGTGGCTTAACGCCTTCACATCCGACCAGTATGCGCTTCTGAAAGAGAATCCGCCAGAGAACGCTACAATATCAGCCTACAACTACCGGGGAGGCTTTCCAATTTGGGCTTGGGTTGGAGCCTGGCAGCCTTGGCAAGTGAGCGGACGAGACGGCAACCCAGATAAGTGGTATGACCCGTCGGATTTGACGCCTGAAGAAAAAAGCGAGTTGGAGCAACATCTTCAGCTTATGCCAAGCTACGGTGGAAGCGAAGTAACACTCTACACTGAACCCGGCTACATTTACACCCGCACTTTCGCAGCTGACATAATCAAGAACCCGGACATGCTTAAGCAAATGATTGCCCAACAAATTCCAGGATTGCCGGACCCACGCTTCGCTCAAACCGTTTACTTTCCAATAACTCTCATCAACTATGGAGCTTTGAAGCGTGAAGGAGGCTGGTGGGTCACCTACTGGCATAAAGAGTACTATCCAACAAGCTACCTCCGCGTCAGAGCTTTATATGCAATCTACGGCGAATGGGTTTACGCCTGGACCCAAAGCGAGGCTGAAAAGCAAGGTTACCAGTGGGAGAACAGGTCCAGCACAATCACAGGAGAACAGAGCTGGTGGGACAAGTTCCTCGGCGGGCTGGGCTCGTGGTTCACGAATCCGCTGACGCAGTTCTGGCTTATCTTCGTGGTTATAGCCGCCGTGATAATTGTTGTGACGGTGCTCAACCCTGGAATATGGAGCATCCTGCTCAGCAGAAGGAAGGGAGGTGAAGAGTAACGGTGAAAGTGGGAAGAACCGCTCTGCTTGCAATGGTGCTTCTAGGCGGCTTACTCGGCTTCGCCTTGAGCATGTTGTTTGCTCAGTCGGGGGTGAACAACTGGCTGATTCCAGACGACCACAAGCAGCTTGCCGAGAAAGTCCAAGTTTACGACGCAAACTACGGCCGCTACCAAACCCTATGCTTTGAAAGAGCAGGCAAAAGCAAGCTCCTGTCCATTACGCCCCTATGGGTTTACCAGGATAGGGAATACCAGTATAGCCTTTGGACCTTCAAGTACGGCGAAGACGTTAACGCTGTGATGATGATTTGGGGTCCAGACGAAAACGGCAAATACTCTATTGAAGTTGCGAAGCTTGCCGGAAACCAGATTGACGTTACGTGGCCTGACGGCTCCAAAGACACCAACATTCAGTACACGTGGTGGCCTCGCTCTTAAACTGGAGAGGAAAAGTATGGGTTACGCAGTTTGTCCAGTCTGCAAGAACGGCCGCGCCACTGTAGTAGGGTGGTTCCTAATCTGTCCAGCTGGGCACAGGTTCAAGCTTAGGCTGGTGAAGAGGAAGAATGGTTGAGTTTGAAGAGCGCAGTATCAGTTGGAAGTTTATTTTAGCTTTCCTCCTTGGCAGCATATTTGCTGAGTGTACAAGCGACGTTATCAGCGACTACCTTTTTTTCCACAGAGTTTCAAGCGGCCAATCTCTCTCACCAACAGAATCCGTAATATATTGGTATTACATTCCAGCCCTCGTCTACACTATGCTGTTCGTTGCAGCTTTCATTTTAATGAAGAACCACGTCATCACTGCGAGACATTTCGTTTATCTTCTGCTTTTCTTAGCTGGGATAGGCACAATTAAAAGCTACGAGGAGCTGGGTGGAGACAAAACCATATTGCTTCTGCTGTTGATTCCATTTCTGCTTTTCACTTTTATTCTGCTGTTCAGGAGGCGAAAAGAGTGAGATTGAATCAGCTTGCAGTTGTGTTCTTCGCTTTGGCTTTTCTAATTGCGCTGCACCAATACTTGAATTGGGGAGTGTGGTTTGAATTGAAGGATGTGCATCATGAACTTTTCATCGCAACATTCGCCTTCGCAGGGTTCTTACTGTTATGGTTGAGTGGAAGGAGACGGAGAGGATGAGTTTGCTTAGTAAAATCACGAAGATTCTAATAATAAGCGGCGTCTTAGCGTTCTACTGGAACTTCGGCAGGTTCCTGTTTCAAACATGGCTTCAAATGCCCCAGGGCTTCGAGTTTCTAAGCGACTGGGCAGGCTTATTCATCCTTCTAGTTTTCGCCTATATCTTTGCCTGGATCGTGGAAAGGAGGATGAACCGTAATGATTAGGGCGGAGAGGCTTCAAGGAAAACTTGAGCCCCGCAAACGCAAAGTTGAAAGGAGGAATGTGAAAAATGCGTAGGAGAAAAGCTATAGGCTTCTACAAGAAGGGTGGCAAAACAAGACCTATTACTGCGCGGTCTAGAAGGATTAGGGTGCGTGTTAAGCCTACAACTTTCAAGCGTGAAGGCAAACTGGTCCATAGAAAAGGCTATAGTTACATGCGTGAGGATGTAGGTACTCCTGGAAGGACTCCGCCTGAGAAGCGTGTGATTCCGCCGCTTCAGGAAGGCGAGTTAAACAAGCATTTGCCAGCCAAGTACAGGGATAAAGGCTTCTTTGACGCGCCAACAAGAGTGAGGCATACGGCTTACAGGAAAAGTGTCGCAGAAGACGGGTACAAAACAGTTCTCGGAAGGCTTCAAGCGGTTGCTGTTCTGAACAAGCGGACGAATCCTGAAGTTGCACGGAAGGCTAGGCGAGACAGAAGGTGGCTTGTGGAGACATTCGGCAAAGGCGGCTGAGACAAGTTTAAATCCAAAGTAAAAATATAAATAAGTGTAGATAAATATGCACAAAGAAGACGGGAGCCTCACAATTTTCTTTTTCCGGTTCATGGAACTTTTCCTAGGCGTCTGCGTGTTCGGGTTCGCGTCCAAGTTTACCTTTGAAGTTTTAACCAAACCTCACATTTTCCCAATTGTAGACCTTTTCGATTCAGCCTTGCTTTACGCCTCTTCAGCAGCGCTGCTGAAGAGCGGTTGCTCCGTGTTCCATGCTGTTAAAACTGTTGCGTCCTCAGCCTTAGTGAAGAAGGCTGTGGCGTTTCTAGCTGGGTTCCTAATTTGCATAGTTGCAGTTTTTCTAGGTTTAAACATGCTTTTCCCAGCGTTCGCCGCGTCCACAACGTTTTACACGAGTGGAGATGCTACTGTAAACTCGCGTTATCCAAACAACAACTATGGGACTGGAAGCGTCACCGTTGAGGGGGGAAGCTACTATTATCTAGGGAGTTACGTCACATATTACAAGTATGGACTTTTCAAGTTCGACCTTTCAAGTTTGCCGCAGACTGGAATCAGCATAAACAGCGTAACGTTCTACGCTTATGTTTCCAGCGTGTCTATTAGTGGCGCGAGAACTATAACAGCTTACCGCATAACAGACAACAGTTGGAGTGAGTCCACCGTCACCTGGGACAGTCAGCCGTCCATCAGCTTAACTGACAGCGTTGGAGTTTCAGTCAGCGGGACAGGATGGTACTCGTGGACCGTAACAAACCAGTTTCTAAACGCCTATCCCACCACGACATACAGCCTTGAACTGCGTGGAGGATTCAGCTACCCTGACGGAGGCTACGAAAACGTCGTGTTCACAAACCGCGAGGCAGATGGAAACGACGCTTACCTTCTGATAAGCTACACCTACTATCCAACAAACGATGCATTATCACTAACTAACCCCTCTATTGGAACACAAGGGTGTCTAGCAGCCAAACAAGCCTACACTTTCCAAGCAAAAGTAACGGACAACGATGGACTGGCTGACGTAAACTACGTGGATTTAACTTTAGACCCGGCTGGTCAAGCGTTGAAGGTGAGGTGGACAAGAAGCACACTCAGCTTCAGCGAAGTCAACGACCCAAACAACTATATCACCGTTTCTGGCTCTTCATCTGGAACCGGAACCCAATGGACCATAAACTTCCAAATCACCTTTGCCTGGAGTTACCCAGACGAGAACATTCACGGTTGCCGCCTTTACGTGGTTGATTCCGCTGGCCTGTCAGACACAGACGACTACTCCAGCGTTTACTACGTTGAAAACGATTTGGTTGCTTCTGGCCTAACTGTAAATGATTACCGGGTTAACCCGTCGCAGACTCTTACTTTCTCAGGCTACTGGTATTATCAGGGAACCAGCATTCCTCCGCCAGACGGAGACTATCAGGTTAAAGTGAAACTGTCTGGAGTGCAGAAAGGCAGCACGGACACTACGCTGGTTTCTGGCTATTTCTCAATAAGCGACGTCACCGCAGAATCAACAGTGGGCTCATACACGTACACGGTTGAAGCAACATATATGGCAAGCGCTGGGAGCTTCCCTGCGGTGGTTGTGGACAGGTTTGAAATTGTGAGCGTGGCGGTGGACGATAACAGGATTAACGTTGGAGGAACCTTTCAGCTTAGGTACCAGATTAGGTACGACTATGACGACGTTGTCTTCGACTCTTCAAAAGGGTCCGTTTCAGGTTTCAACTGGAACTCAGCTTACGGTTGGTGGGAGAAAACCGTCACAGGCTCGTCAACTGTAACTATGACAAACTATGATGAGACGTACATCACTATAATAGACAACACTTACGGTTTAACTGCGAAGCAGGATGTTGCAGGCGTCAACGTCATAACTGACAGAATAAAGCTGACGGGGCTGAGCGCCTCCGACACCCGGCTGGACGTGGGTGCGAGTGTGGAGATCTGGGCCACGGCGGTCTTGGAGTACGACAACCACCCGCTTGGAGCTGGAGACACCTTGACAATAAGCGGCATAGCCATGACATGGTCTTCTGCCAACAGTCGTTTTGAGGCAACAGATTCTAAAACCACAGTTCAAGCCGTCGCCTACAACACGTTCACGTCAGGCTACGAAGCTACTTACGGAATAACAGCGGGGAACATGGCGGGCTATTCTACAACGATAATCTGGGACAGAATTGAAGTTTACGGAGCCTGGGTTAGCGACTCAAGGGCGGACGTCGGCTCAACACAGTACGTCTACTACCAGCTGCGCTACGACTACGACAACGTGGTTTTTGACAGTTCCAAAGGTTCAGTAAGTGTTGGCGGCGTGTCGGCAACGTGGGACTCAGCCAACACGCGATGGTACGTTTCCACATCCAAATCCGCCGTGGGAAGCTACGCTTATGCTTTAGCTTTCGTAGACAACACTTACGGGTTGACCGCTGTAACCGGGACAACTTCTCAAAATATAATATTTGACAGAATTGAGCTTTACTACGTTGGGGTTGACGACGCGCGAGTCAACGTTGGAGCAACCGTTGAGGTGCGCTTCAAACTCCGCTATGACTATGACGACGTGGCTTTTGACAACACGAAAGGCACCGTGAACATTGAAGGCGGAGCCGCCACGTGGGATGCTACTAATGGCTGGTGGAAGCGGAGCATAGTTCAATCCTCTTCCGTCGGCTCCAACCTCTACGATGTCAACGACCTGACTTTCACCGATACAACTTACGGTCTCACAGCCAAAGTAGGAACTTCAAGTGGTTCAGTCATCACCGATAGGATAAAGATAACTGGGATGGGGAATGACGACAGTCGAAGGGATATAGGGACCACTGGAACCTTCTGGGCTACGGCTGTTTTAGAATACGACAATCATGCTCTCGGCTCTGGCGACAGTCTGACCATAAACGGTATTGCCATGACTTGGGTGGCCGGGAACAGTAGATTCGAGGCAACCGATTCTAAAAGCACAGTTCAAGCTGTCATCTACAACACTTTCACTTCTGGAAATGAAGCTACCTATGGAATTACCGCCGGAAACATGAATGGCTACTCCACCACAATTATCTGGGACCGTTTTGAACTCGTCTCCGTAGCAGCTGATGACACCAGAATAAATGTAGGCGGGACCTTCGAGTTAAGATACCAAATTCGTTATGATTACGACGACGTGGTTTTTGACAGCTCGAAGGGCTCGGTTTCCGGGTTCACTTGGGATTCGGCCAACTCTTGGTGGAAGAAGACGGTCACAGGCTCGTCTTCAGTAACAAGCACAAACTACGACGAGACATACATCACGATCACGGACAGCACCTACGGGCTTACCGTGAAACAGGATGTGACTGGAGTCAATGTCATAACGGATCGCATCCGCATCGACAGCCTAGGGGTTGTCGACGGGAGGATAGATGTCGGCTCGCAGGGGACATTCTATGCGACCGCCTCTCTTGAGTATGACGGCCATCAGCTGGGCGACGGAGACTCGCTGAGCCTAGGCGGGTACACATTCACATGGGATCCAACGGACGCCAGGTTTGAGGCTACGGACACCAAGTCGTCGGTTCAGGCTGTGACCGTGAACACCTTCACTTCAGGGAACGAAGCGACATACGGAATCACCGCTGGAAACATCAACGGGAAAACGGCTACAATAATTTGGGATAGACTGGAAGTCTACGGCTACAGCACTTCGGATGATAGAGCCGATGTGGGGTCAACCGTGGAGTACCGATGGCAACTCAGATACGATTATGACGATGTGGTCTTTGACAGCTCCAAGGGGACGGTCACGATAGGCGGGGTTGCGGCCACATGGGATTCGGTGAACAGCAGATGGTACAGGGCCGTCGCCCTTCCCTCGACCCCCCAGTCATACCAGCAGACCTTGGGATTCACAGACAATACCTACGGACTCACAGCCATAACCGGGGTGACCTCGCAGAGCGTGATCGCCGACAGATTGGAGCTGTGGTCTGTATCCTTCGACGATTCGAGAGTGAATGTCGGCGCTACTGTTGAAGTCCGATTTAAGGTCCGTTATGATTATGATGATGTAAGCTTTGACAGCTCAAAAGGAAGTGTAAGCATTGAGGGGGGAGCCGCCACGTGGGACGCGGCGAACGGCTGGTGGAAACGCAGCATAGTCCAGTCTTCATCCGTGGGCTCCAACCTGTACGATGTTGGCGATTTGGCTTTCACAGATTCCACCTATGGGCTGACGGCGAAGACGGGGTCAGCTTCAGCCTCGGTTATAACCGACAGGATAGTGGTTTATTATGAGGCTTTAAACGACGGTCGAGTTGACGTTAACAGCCCTATAGAGTTCAGGGTTATGGCGAAACTGGAATACGACAACCATCCACTTGGAAGCGGAGACACCATCACCGCAAACTTTGGCGCTCTAACGTGGGATGCTGCAAACGGCTATTTTAAAGGTTCCAGGACGCAGTCTACTGTTGGAAGCTACGTCTTCACCGTTTCCTCCGGCTATGAGGCTACTTACGGCATAACCGCCGTTTATGTTGGGGTTTCAAATCCAACCGGCGTGTGGGACAGAGCCTTGATTTACAGTTCCGGCTGTTCAGACGACAGAGTTAACGTGGGCTCCACAGTTACAGTTTACTTCACGGTTAAGTATGAGTTTGACGGTGCAACCGTGGCGGACGGTTTAGTTTTGGTGAACGGCACATCCGCAACGTTTAATCCTTCCCTTGCAAGGTGGGAGTTGAACGTGAGCCAGTCAAGCGTGTGCTCGAGGACATACAGTGTTTCAGCGGTCAGCGGCAACACTTACGGCATAACTGTCGTAAACCACGCTGCATCCAGCCCTCAAGTGGTGTGGGACATGATGCAGATAACAATTGCAGCGGACATTTACGCTCCAAACGTAGGCACCCAGGTTAACTTCACAGTTTCAGCAGTCTACGCTTTCAATGGGCAGCCGGTCACATCTTGGACCGTCAACATTTTAAGGAACACTACACATTATGCGGGGGGAACCAGCTTCAGCGATGTCCAAACCAGCGAGGTGACGTTCCAGTACACGGTGGAAAACGCCACCGACAACGTTTACGGCTTAACCATGTTCAGTTCCAACACTGTAACTGTCGCTTGGGGAGGCTTAAAAATTGAGGTTTTCCAAGTTCAAGTGAGCAGTTTAAGGGTTAACGTTGGTGCCTACGTCCACGTGTACTTCTACAGCCGCTTCAACGTCAACCAGAGCGCGTGTCAAAGTGGAACGCTTTACGTTAATGGAGCCGGATACGCCATTAACTCGAGCGGGTGGGCAGATGTGGCTTACACGCTTGATGCTGTAGGCGCTGTAACCTTCCAGGTGACAGGCGCAAACGTTAATGGCGAAACAGACTATTTCCAAGCTTGCGAAAGTCCCCAGGTAAAGTGGGATAAGGTCATGTTCACGTTAACTGCTGTGTACAGCAAAGTAAACGTTGGAGACACGGCGACCATAACGGTTTCCGCAAAATATGCTTATGACGACACGGTTTTTCAGGGAACGTACGCGTTGAACGACACGCTTACAAAGAACACTATTGGAAAATGGGGTTTCAAAGTTTCAAGCATGACAGACAGTCTTTACGGACTAACAGTTTTCGAGTCAAACGAGGTTAGCGTGGTTTGGGACGGGCTTAAACTTAGCCAATACATGCTTGATTTGGCAAATGAAATTGTCTACGTTCAAGCTTTGTACGCCTACGACAACACGCCAATTGCAGGCTGCAACGTCACCTACGCTGGACTTTATGCTTTAACTAACAGCACAGGCTGGGCTGTCTTCGACGTTTCCAGCTTAGCCAGCGTCAACTGGAACAGCTTAAGCTACGGCGTTTCAGAGTCAACTTACGGCTTAACCTACCCAGCACAGAACCAAACCGTAGCATTCCACAAACTGGCGGCTGCCCCGTTCAGCATCCGTGGAAACAACGAGATAACCACGCCAGACTGGGACGACGCAAACCGCAAACTATCGTTCACCACAAGCGGCACGTGCATAGTTAAAGTTGGCGACTGGGGCACTCCGTTGCGCGTGGAAGTGGACGGTACCACATACACGGATTGGACCTACGACTCAGCCAAACAAGAGGTTACCATAAGCAACTTGGCAAGCAACGTAGCCCTAATCTGGCAGACAGGAGGAGCACCTGGAGGAGTTCCCGGCGGTCCAGGAGGAGTAACGCCTACGCCCGGAGAAACGCCTGTCACGCCGCCAGTCTACGTTCCGCCGGAAGCCGTCCCGTTGGTCAACGTTGGCTTAATAGTCATTGTGGTTGTGGTTGTTGGAGCCTACGCCTACAGCCAAATTACGCAGCCCAAGAAGGTGAGCCAGAAGTGGAGGCAAAGGCAGAAACAAACTAAACCCGTAAAGTGGGAAAAGAAAAAGAGATTCGTTCGGTGAAGGCGGCTGAGACAAGTTTAAATCTAAAGTGAAATATTTAAATTTGCACGGTTGCTATATAAATATGGTTAAAAGGAGGTGGAAAAGAGAATGAAGGTTGAGTTCGAGATCACGCGGCGCGGCGTGTTGAAGGCTGCAGTTGCATGCTTTTTGGTGTTTCTGGTGGCTTTCGGGGGCTTCGCTGCAGGCGTGAACATGGCTTATCCGGTGGCTCTGAAGAAGGGGTACGAGCAGGCTTTAACTGACGTGAGTGAAGTGTTGAAGCAGAAGGGCGTTGAGTTACAGTGGGAGGACTTGGGCAACGGCAGATACCGCATTAAAGTTTTGCAGAATGGAGCTTTAGTTTATCAAACTGCCTTCGAAATTCATCTGCTGGTTCAGCACTTCGACAGGTACGGCAACTTGGTCAGCGAGTCATATCACGCGATGACTGTGGTGGACCAGGGCAAAGACTGGGTTGAACAGCAACTGTTTAATCCCAGCGCAACGCAGAAGGCTATTTACCTTGCCTGCAGCAACGACTCGAGCAGCGTAAGCACAAGCTGGACAGCTTTGCCGAGCGAAATCACCAGCGGCGGATTGGCTAGGGCTGCTGGAACGTACACGAGCACAGGTGTCGGCGCGGCAAACGTGACTTACACTTTCAGCGTTACGGCAACCGCTTCAACGAAGCTTTACGGTATCTACTATGACAGCTACGCTAACAATGCGAACAGCTTGATTGCGGCGGAGCAGCAGGGCACAGCCAACCAGAAGAACATGAACAGCGGCGACCAGTTGAAGTTGACGGTTCAGTGGAGCCACGCCTAAAACAGGGTGGAAAAGTTTGAAGTTTCGCTTTCTTTTGTTATGCTTAATTCTCACGTTGTTGGTTAGCCAACTTGCTGTTTCTGAGTTTGTTCCAACAGTGAAAGCTCAAGGGTGGCTGACAGGCTGGACTTACCGCAAAAGCCATATTATTAATGGTGCTTCTGGCGCTGGAACAAACTACCAAATGCGCATAGTTGCCCATTATGGTTCTGGAACAGACAGCGGACAAGATGTTTACCTCAACAGTCACAGTAAGACAGATTTCGGTGACGTGCGTTTTACAAAATCTGATGGCGTTACATTGCTTGACTACTACATGGAAAACATTATCTATACTCCCACAGGTGAAGAAGACGTGGTTTTTCAAGAAGGATGGGAAAACTTTACAGGGACAGCTAATGACGATGTCACCGACAATTGGGCAGGCTGGACTGAAGCTCCAGTTAACGGTGGAATAGACGACGCTCGAACCGGTGCAGTAGTGGGAACATATTGCATAGCCCTTCGTCCAAGCGGTCCCGCTCCCACCAGCAGTTACGGAAGAATTTACACGGAGTCCACCTATGAAATCAAGGACAAAGTGAAGTTTTGGATTAAACGCAACGAGGCGGGAAGCAACAGTTGGGCAAAATTCAAACTTTTGAACGCCGACAACACGACACGTGCGGAATGGTCATTAACTCTTTATAATAGTTGGACGGAAGTAACGATTGACGTTTCTGCCTACAAGGGCGAGTTCTTAAGATTCTGTCTGGAAGCGGGAACAAATGTCAATGGATACGGCTATGCAACTCTATTCGATGATTTTAGGCACATCAAAGCATATTATACTACATCAGCGGTTTTCTGGGTTGAAGTTGCCGACGACCTAAGCAGTTCTAATGTCACAATTTACGTTTACTATGGAAAAAGTGATGCTACAACGACAAGTAATGGAGTAAATACTTTTGTCTTCTTTGATGACTTTGAAAGTTATGCTGATGGTTCTGATATAAATAATCAAGGCGGATGGATAACAAAAACAGTTGGAAGTGGCGGAGAAGCAAAAGTTAGAGTTAAGAATGGAAGAAAACATCTTCATCTAAGCTCTTCCGCAAGTTCCGCTCCTCATGCAACCGCTGTTATTCATCCAGCATCTACAAGTAATTCAGGATATGCAATAAGGCTTTATGAATACGCCGATGACTGGAATGAAGCATTTTCCATGGCTTTTTCTGATGATACTGTGACAAGTGAGGGTAATGTTAATAATGGATATGAGGCAATTTGGTGGGGATGGGCTGGGGCAACTTCTAAAATTAGAAAGTGGTCTGGTGGCACATCAACAGATTTAGCTTCCATTAGCGATAGCGATGCAAATAATGTCTATCATATACTTGAATTTACATGGTTTGGCTCTTCTTTGAAAGCTTTTAGAGACGGAACCTCAAAAATGTCAGCATCAGACACCACATATACCTCCAGAACATACATTCATTTAGATGAGTGGTCTGGTTCAAGCAGATATACCGACTGGGTTTTAGTCCGCAAATTTGTTGACCCTGAGCCCAGTCATGGAAGTTGGGGAAGCGAAGAAACAAGCGGACAAACCTACACGGTTGACACAACCTTCCAAACCACACCAACATGGACTCTCCCAACACAAGCAACCTTCAACATTGCTCCAAGCTGGAACCTAGAGGAATCCTTCGCCGTCCTCACACAATCAGTCTTCAACGTTCAGCCGCAGTGGACATTAACTGAATCTTTGAACATTTTAACAGCTTCAACTTTCAATATCCTGCCGCAATGGAACATTCAGACAGGCTGGAACATGCTTACTGAAACGTTGTTTAACGTTCAGCCTCAGTGGACGCTAAGCGAATCGTGGAACATCCTAACTACAAGCGTCTTTAACGTTTTGCCTCAATGGGGTTTATCGGAAACTTTCACGGTTCTAACTCAATCATTTTTCAACGTTATTCCACAATGGAGCTTCCAGGAAAGCTGGAACACTTTAACCACTTCGGTATTTAACATTGTGAGCGGTTGGACGTCGAATCTGCAGTGGACGCTGGAAGTTTTAAAGTTTACAGGGGCACAATTCTACACGGTGGATTTAACGTGGCTGACGCAAACCACATGGGAAACCCTGACGACAAACACTTTCAACGTGGTGAACACTTGGAGCCTTAACCCAACATGGACCGTGCTAACACAGACCACATACAACGTATTGAGCAGCTGGCAGACATCCGCCTCATGGACGCTTGACGTCTACCACTGGATAAGCACAGGCATAACATACTATGTGGACTTAACATGGCAAACAGCCATCGAATGGTTCACAGAAATACAGATACTGCCCCCAAGCGGAACACCATGGATTTCGCCTACGCCTCAGCCGCCATCTGAACTGCCGCCTGTCTATGTTCCGCCGGAAACTGTGCCGCTGATAAATATTGGGCTAATCACTATTGCCGTCATAGTTGGAGTTTACCTTTATTCGCAGTTGGCAACGCCAAAAACCGTCGACGACAAAACCGTCGAAGACAAATGGAAGCAGAAACGGGCACAATCAAACTCCGCACAGTGGAAACGGACACAATTAAACTCTGTACAATGGAAGAGAAGACAATCAAAGTCTGCACAATGGAAGCGAAAACAAGCCAAGCCCGTAAAGTGGAAGAAGAAGAGCCGGTTTGAAGAGTAGGCTACCTTTCGCTCCACACGTTCAGTTTACACGCGCAGTCTTGACAGTACCGTTTGCGGCTAACATGACATTTTGGGCGTAATACGGAAAGCACAATGTTGCCTGGTTCAAGTGTTTTGCCGCAGCAGGCACATTTTGGCGGACGCTTCTCACGGGTGGACAGTTGCCTAAAAATTGTCAAAGTCATAGTGTAGAGGCGGCGGCTCCTCATCTTTTCCGCTTCGCCTCGCTGCTGTAGATTTCGTATGCTAAACTTATGTCTCCACAGCGTCTAATGCTTTCCAATATATAAGGGCTTATCCAGCGGGGCCAGAAGAAGTCAGCCGCCAAATCCTGTTCTCCACGTTTTTTGCCTTTACTCATAGTTTCGTTTCCTCCTCGAAACATTTGGGGCACACAAAATATCCACTGTAGCCATGCGGGTGACACTCAAAAAAGCCGTGTCTTCTGCATTTCACCAGATATATTGGCAAATAGTCTTTCCAACCTTCACGCTTCTCCCACCGCAAAAAACAGCAACCGCTTACCAGCAGCTGAAGCCTCTGCCACACTGAAAGCTTCACCGCACTTGGCTTCCGCGTTTCACCCATTTTCTGCGTCTCTCCTCCAACATTACACGCGCAGCCACACACTCAAAAACTGACTCTGGAATGTAGATGCCGTAGCTTATGACTCGGCAAATGTTCCGCCGTGGACAGCGGTTGCGACTACGGCAGAAAGCATATTCATGTAGACACTTCATTATCCTTCACTCTCGCAGAGCTTCTGGTCTAACAAGTCAGCGTAGAACACTGCTCGCAGCTTTGGACAGTAGTAGGCGTTTTCTCCAGCCTTCTCTTTGAGGCTGCACTCCCGACAGTTTTTAGCTTCACTTATCGCTTCGGTTTTTCCAGTTTCACTCATATTATCACCTCTTTTATCTTGTTATAATCCGAATTTCCGCCACCAGCTTTCCGTTTCCGTCGCGTACCACAACCGCTGTGTCGCCAGTTATTTCTTCTATTTCATATCGATACGGTTTAACAACGTATCCGTACCATTTCCCTTCGTACTCTACAAAATCAGCTTCCATTCTTTCCGCGTCTTTTTTCTTCCTTTTCCACAGTATTTTAAGTCACCTCCGTTTATGTTAGTCATACCATATTCACCAACAAATTAAGTTCCTCTTCAAAGTTCAGCCACCTTATCAAATTTTCCCGGTTAACTTTAACTATCTTTAAATCGTTTATTGAACATATCTCAGCGCCTTCAGCAAAAGGGTAATCTCCTCTAACAACAAACACTCTGCTGCTCCAGCCATTTAAAGGTTGGCTTGTTATCAGCTGCACGACTTTCAGCGCACGCAACTGAGAGGCTGGAAGAAACTCGTTTTGGTGCTTATATTCTATGAACCTAATCTTTTTTTGGTCGTTTTTCACAAGCAGACAATCAACGTTGATGCACGTCATTCTTCTAGTACAATACTCAGCTATGAACCTGTTTAACTCCGACCCATAATAGTGCTCAGGCTTAACTTCCGGCCAACGCATACTTTATTCCTCCAACAAAATTTTCACAAATGGGCCCCTTTCGTCGTTCCAGCGATAGGCTTTCAGGTGAATATGTTTGATATTAAACTCTTTAGCTATCTCTTCAGCCAACTTTTCAGCGTCTGAACTTTGAATGTATCCGAACTTCAGCGGACGAGAGGTTTTGGTGGGTTCCAAAATCACCTCTTCCTCATCTGTTGAAAGAACACGATATCTGTCCGGAGATACGGTGTCTTTGCACCACAACCTAAGCTGGTCAACGTTTCCAAACACAGCTATGGGCATTTAAATCACCTCCCCTTGACTTTTCATCACATCTTCCAAAATCTTTTTGCCCTTCTCTGTTAATCTCCAGCAGCCCCGAAGAGGATTTTGTATAAACCCTTCTTTAGACAACTCCCATACCATCTTTCTCACCCCAACACTTTTGATGCTTCTTCGAGAGGTTATGATATTTATAATGTCCTGGATTTGCGCGATGCCGAATTTATTTTTGGAAGATATGTCGTCAATGAGCTTAAGCACCTCAAATTTTTCAACCGTTATTTTTGTATCATCCATTTTTCTTCTCTCCATAGTAATTTGTAGTATAAAGTCCTATATTAATGTTTTCTAATTGTTCTTTTTGTTTCCTCAATTCCCAGCCAACCCGCCACTTTTGTCCAAATCATCACGTGTTCAGGTTGAACTTTCACTTTCTCTCCAGACACATAGACCTCTAAAGACTTGTAGGGAGGACAGAAAATTTCAACTGTTCTTCCTTTTTCATCGACGAAACTGCAGTAGCCAACCAGTTCTCTGTTTCTCCAAACTCGGCCAAACTTGACCTCTGTCATTTCAGAGATACTCCCTTCTTTCCTTTTCGACTCTTAAATGCCACGCCTTGATGCGGTCTGCGACTTCTTCGATATAATTTTCAAACGTGTATCCTCCTCTTTCGTTATTTCTGCATCAATCTCGTCTATCTCGCACTCTATAGTGAAATCTTCGCATTCGTCTGCAACTGGACATCCAAAACAATCATCAGTTGAACCGTAATCTCCAAAACACTCGACCGGATTTTTCTTACCCATACGCTCTCACCATTATCTCCTCAACCAACATGCCCTGCACAACTTGCACCACGTCTTAAACATGACGTTCTCCCACAACCATATTCTAAAGGTCCTGGGAAGCCGCCAGTAAACACGGTCGCAGAAATGCCAAACCCTTTCGTTTCTAAGCTTACTCATTTTTCAGTCTCATCCCATTTCTTTATGGCATTTCAAGCATGTTATGACGGCTTCTGAGGGTTTGCAGCCTTCTATCCAGAACGACTCGCCGTGATAGTAGCCTAGAACCCTTCCGCATTTTGAACACCGCACTTCCAACGTTAAGACGCCGTAGCTTGCCGCCGCAGGCTATTGGACCTTGTCCGTCGAAGATTACACTTAAACTTCTACAGGCGTCTACACTAAAGTGTTTTTTCTGAACAATGAAGTCCCGCTCGTAGGCTTTGATATCAAAGTGTTTGCAGTGAAGGCACAGCATTCCATCGAGTCTATAGGCCACTTCAACTGGGTTGTTTCCGATTATTAGATATCCTTTTTTAACCATTTTACTCCACCTCTTTTTTTCCTTAGGGACGGCGATATTTTGGGTCGCCTCGCCCACGTTTTGGGTTTGGTTTGTTTCAACCATTTTTTATTCCTCGAGTAATAATTAGTAATAAGTAGTATATAAAGGTTACTATTTATGATTTATAAATCTTTCTATCTCCGGGCCCAGAAAAAGGCAGATTGTTAACCTCAAAAATCTCATTAGACAACTTCTCTCCGATACCCGTCACTTGGCAGAGCATATCTTTGTCTGCGTTTACAAAAGACTTAATTGACCCAAAATGTGAAAGAATCTTAATTGCTAACGTCGGCCCGATGTTGGGATAACTTTCAATGACGGCTCTCTGTTTTTCTTGGAGAGTTAAAGCTTTCGGTTTAACTTTAACTGGATAAATTTTCTTTTCTTTCTCTAAACTTAAACTTTTATACACGACAGAAAATAGTACCGCAGTGTGAAAAGGGTTGCTGGTGTTGACCATTTGAACTTTCCAAGAAGAGGCGACACTCCAAAGGGCCCCGTACAACGACTTAACAGAGAACTTAGAGAACTTTAGCGCCTTGGCGAAGCTTCCTTCAATCAAAAGCACCGGAGTCAGAAGCTCCATGCTTTTCATAACATCTAATTGTCTCCAAAGAGCTCCATCTTTAACACTTCGAATAAAATCGCCTGATGTTTTTCTTTCAAAAAGAAAAGGGGAGATGAAGTAGTCGCCGGCGCCAAGGTTCTTTATTTTCACCGGAACATTCTCAGTTTGAAGAGCTTTGACGATTTTGGGCTCCATTGCTGCTTCGTTGGAATCCACGATTACCTGTAAGCTCATCTTAAAGCCTTCATGAAAGGTTTAAAGTCACAATAGGCCTTTATATATATTGGCGAGAACTCTTTGCAGATGACAGCCAACTCAAAAGGTTCAAAAGGTTTTTTGGTCTCAAAGCTGTTTATCAACCCAGCCACAGCTCTGTAAACACTGCACACGTTTACATGGCTACATTTGGAGCAAAGTCGATTCTCTTTAGAGTCCACCGAGGCAACATCCAAATTTTCTTCTTGTTCTGACAATGTTTACACCCGGGGAAGCGGAATGAGCTTATGGAGCAAATCGAACCTTCCAACTTTGCCGTCGATGTCAAACTTCGCGTTGTGCCAAATAGCTGCGGTAATGTCGTTGTACACGTCCCAAAGAGTCTTTGTTTGGTCAAACTCCACAAGCTCGCCCTTTTTCACTGTGATATATTCTGGTCTAAGAGGCTTCGACAGTTTAGCGATGTTTTTGGCGATTTCTTCAGTAAGCTTCTCTTGAGCCATAATTGCATAAGCTCTAAGAACTTGCTCCGTGTCTTTTAAAGTGTTTTCGACCATCTTCTCAATTTTGTCTTTTTCAATCTCTAGGCCACTTGTGTGTTTACGATAAAACGCTGAAAGTCGCCTGAAACCAACCATGACACCGTTTTCGCACACTGTCCTATAAGTGAACCCTGAACAGGAGAAAGCCAGCGTCGCGTCAATACTGTTTTGAAGAGTAAAGCCTGGATGAACTTTGTCGTTTCCAATGATATCTTCCCTGTCTGGAAGAATGTACGACACAAACACTCTAGAAGACCTTTTGTTGTAAATAACGTTTTCTTTCTCCTTGAACGGAACCGCTCCAATTTTATCCGCCATCTCTTTTGCGACCTCAATGACTACTTCATTTGGAAGAAGCTTATAGGTTTTTCCAACAATTGCCACCAATTGACTGTCTTTGATTATCGCTTTGTACCTTGTGTCTTTTCCCATGAACCGTACTGGGGCCTGATACAGTTTGTAGTCAGCGAAAGACTTGTCGACTGTTCCAAGCGACAACATGACCCCGGCGTGGACGGAACCTGATTTTTCGGTCATTTTTCTTCACCTCATTTTTCTTCTTTTCGCATGCTAAATTATAGAACAAGTAATATATAAATATTTCCTATTTTTTCCATTATATTATTTCCTCACAACCATTCGTCCAGCTCAAAATTTTCCAAATTAATCTCTTCTCCAAGAAGCCTTTCCACCATATTGCACAACAAATTTTCGTAATATTTCAACCCCTCATAGGTTGGGCGAACCTTTTCGTTTCTGTTTGTCAAAACTTTAGGAATCAGCTTTCCATTTTTAACATCGACAATCACATAATCCAAAACGTCGCCTCGACGAAAAAGTCCAAGCTCCTGAAGCTGCCGTCCAAGGACGGATTGAATAGAGTTCACTTTGTAGGCCGACAAGTCCTTCCTCACTCCGGTTCGCTGAATTAAACAGTTATCAAGAGCATGAGAGTAAAGAAGTCTTTTAATGTTTAAACAAATGTCCTTTACTTTATCCCTGGCATCTTCAAGTGAGTCTGAGGCCAAAATGCTCTCTAAAATTCTTCTTTGGGCGATTTTAAGAAATCGGCAAGTGTTATATTTTTTCATAGACAAGCCAATAAGAGAAATATTTGCGTTTATTCCATACTCTGATGTTGACATATCTCTAAGTGTTGCCGTTTTTTCCCGAGAATAAACCAAACCAATATATTGCTTTTTCTTTCCGGTGAAAAATATTTTTTGAAACAAATTTTGAAACTCAAGAGTGATAGAATATCTTTCTTTTGGAATGTTATATTTTTTAATTAACCTTTCGGCCAATATATTATTGGCAATTTTCTCCAAAAACTTAGCTTTTTGGGATAACATTTCACCGGAACATCCAGACAGCTCTTTTGGCACAACAACGAACGTTGAATCCGTGTCAGAATAAATCGGTCTTGCTCCCAATTGGTCCATAATTCTCATAGTCTCTTTGAGTATAGCCTGTCCAGTTAAAGTAATGCTTTCTGCGAGATCGAGGTCAAACATTCTTCCAGCGCTCTCTCCCAAAGCTCCCCAAAAAGAATTAGAGATTAATTTATACGCTATTTGAAGGGCATGATATTTGTTCCATTCTGAAGAGCCCATGGGATATTTGTCTCTTTCCTCTTTCGCCGAATTTCTCCGGTTTTGCAGGCCTCTAAGAATCTCAGCAACAACCGCTTCTCGCTTTGAAGTAAATTTGGCTTTTTCGGTTAAAATATCTCCATTCTCATCCTTTGTGTCTAAACCGATGTTAAAAGTGATGATGATTGACGGATACAAAGACTTAAAGTCGAACTCGAAAACCCACTGGTGCAAAGCTCTTTCAGGCTGATGAACGTAACCTCCGGGAAAAGATATCTTCTCCAAGCCAAATTGTCTATTTCTTAAAATTAATCTTACAGGTTTTCTAATAAGTTTTCGAAGAATTATAGTGTCGACAATTCGAGAAACGTAGTTAGTGTCACTCAGCAAAACTCCAACAGAAGAAGAAATGTTAAAATGTATTTTTAATAGATTCAACTTCTTTTCCAGCATTTGAACCAATCTAGCATCTTGAAGATTGTACGCTTTTAGCTGGTCTTTGTGGTTCAAAAATATCTTCCAGAGAGCTTCTGCCCCTCCAATACCGTCTATGCTGAAAGTTTTGCCCACATTTAACTCTCTTTGAGCAACATCATCGAGTTTTAGAGAAGAGTAGCTTCCATAATCAGATTTGTCGTATAAGACCATCATGTCCATGTGCTGATGATATCGAAAAGGATAATTAAACCCTAAAACCTTGCTTCTGGCAATCAAATACGGCAAATCCCAATCGATATTGTTCCACCCAACAAGCACAGGATAGCGCTGAATGAGTTTCAAAAATTGACTCACTGTCTCTTCTTCTTCATTATCGCAAATAAAGAACTCTTTTCCCTCATTGTCAACAGCGGCGAAAGACAGAATTCTCGCCGACGGATTATCTGCAAAAGCTAACCCTTCTCTGCAGTCGCACTCCATATCCCAAAACAAAGTAGCAGCGTTTTGAGAAGGATAAATATTCTCATCAATCATCCATCTACGAACAAAAGGAATATCTGCCTCGTAGGTTTGAACTCCGGACGCCTCAAGAGTTTGTCTTAAATCTCTTATGTCATAAGGCCAAAAGCATTCTATTTTAACACAGGGTTGCTTGGTGTCAAATGTGTAAAAATCTCCACTTTCTACGTTGGAAATTTTCTCCGAGGATTTTAATATGTCTTTAAGATGGTTTAAGTCTATTTGCTTTATGAAGAAATATGGGCGAATTTTGGGAATAACATTTTGGGGTCTAAAGTTTTCGTCGAAAGATTTAATGATTAAATTTCCGTTGAAATTGCACCAAACCGCGGATGCTAAATTCATATTGTTTCCCCCGTTTGTCGTGTACCATTAGTACCATTAGTATCATTAGTACCATCTCTCTGATAAAAGGAGGATAGAGAAGATAATGGAACACCATATCGTTTGCATAAGTTTTCAACTTCGCTTCTAGTTATTCTTCTTCCTCGTTTGCCAGCATGTTGGATGCTCTCACGAAGTTTAAATGTTCTTGACAAACAGCGACCAATCCAGTGGCTGGTCAACCATTTTGGTATAGGTTCATCTTCTTTGTTGTAGTTTTCTATGATTTTATTTTTAATCTCAGAAATGTAATAAACTCTGTCTTCATCCACAAGTTTTTCCAGCGCTTGAAGAACAATATTTTCTCGGGCCTCTAATATTTCTTCATCAATTTTGGTTTTAGACTCCTTCAGCGCAAACGCCAAAATTCGGGGGTAAACCCCAAAATATTGGGCCAAAACCAAAATTGGTTTCCAGAGTTCTCTTTCTCTTGCGGTTAAAGACGGTTCTTTAAAATTATCGTACAAATTTTTAATTTCCTTAAAATGAAGCAATGCAAAGGAGTATAATTTATCTCTAATTTTCGCCCAGCGCTCGTCAAATTCATCAATTTCGGAGTTAATTATTTCGGGATTCATTCCCCGAAGCATTGTTATCTGAATGCATCGGTCCTCTGTAATGTCTTCTATTCCTTCATACGATACCAGTGCCTTGGCAGAAAAGGCGTCAAAAGACCGAGGTTTAATCGTGTCTTTTAATTTATCGCTTCGGTAAACCTTGCCCCCTCTTTTGTAGCCTGCGTTTAGAATATTTCTCATCGCCTCAGATTTTTCTGGAGAAGAGAGCCTTTCAGCTTCGTCAATTAGCAAAGTGCATCGAGTGCTTTGAATAAGTCTATAAATAGTCGACGTTGAAATATCAATTGAAAAGAGACTATTAAACGCGACTTGGTTCAAAAACGCCAAAAGCTTTGACTTCCCACATCTTCGGGCGCCAGAAATAGACAAGTAAGGATACGTTCGCCAAATTGGAAGCACGTACGTGCCGATAATCCAAAGACTCACAACAGTATACATGTCTTCATCGGCGAGCTCAATATATTTTTTGAGAGAGTTTATTAAAAGTATCAAAAGGCTCTTGAAAGTGGGATTATTATTTTCTTCATTTGAATCTAAAAATTTTTTTATGTCTTCAGGATTCCAGCGAAGCTCAATGAAAACGTCGGGATACATTAATTTTAATCGTCTTTTGTCAAGTTCCTCCTGTGTTGCTGGAAAAACCTCTTTGTTATTAGTTATAAAAACCAGTCCATTTTCCACGTGCGTTGTTTTAATCGGCAACATAAGCCCAAAATAGAAAGTGTCATCTACTATGTCAATAGCCGGATGAATTGGCTTTTTAAGCAGAGATTTGTCCCATATTATTTCTGCCATATAATTTCCTTCCTAAGAAGAATATTATTTGTACTATTCTTTCCTTTTATTAGAGAAATGATACTTATGGTACTAATGGTACTAATGGTATTCCTGCAAATGGCGAAAATCATGATATCACCTCGAAACTATAAGGTTCTGATTTTTTATCTCTTATTTTTTTAATGGCACATGTGTCCTGATATTTTAGACAAAACTCCTTCAATTGAGGCTCCAAAAATGAGCTGCAGCCAAATGTGTATTTTCTCTGAAACGCCTGTTTAACACATTTTTCTAATTGCTTAGAATCTAAAGGCGGTGAATTTTTGGTATTCCAATGAGACATCAACAGTTGCGTCTCTGCCTGTGTGAGATTTAAACTTTTATAAAATCTCGCCAACACGAAAGCAGCAATATCTCTTGTTCCTTCTTTTACACCCAAAAGCAAATCATTAATAGCCGGGCATCGAAGCCGATTTTCAAAGGACGATGTCTGGAAGTGCAAAGTGTTATTTTCTTGATTAGAGTTCTCTAATTTGAAAATTAAACTTTTCGGTAAAATTGTAGGCTTAATTTCGCTTAAAGTTTTGGGAAAAATCAATTCAGAAACTTTTCCATATTTTTTGTGTAATCCAAGTGGAAGCCTAACAAGACTTCCAAAAGGCGACTGGGGTGACAAGCTACATTGTTTTGGGAAAAATTCACATTTGAGAGAGGTTTTTTCTAAAATCTTTTCGCAAAGAGCTCGTCCTGCTGTCGCTGAAATCTTTTCTTTGAAAAATATCCAAACGTGGTATCCTCTCCCCCCAGTATATTCCAACAAAACTGCGTTTTTAAAAAGAGGTTTGTTCAATAAATAGTTCAGTAATTTGGTCGCATTTTGTTGTGAGTTTTCGTCGTCAAAGTCAAAACATATCCACTTTATTTTATTGTCTTTGTTTATTTGATAAACTCCGATAGTTATTTTGTGGCTTAAATGTCTTTTGACAACTTCTGCCGTGAGTTTTTCGTCTTTTTTGACAAAATTAAAAGCCTCTGTTTGACAGGCATAACAGTCAAACCGATTAAGAAATAAATCGAAAATATTCTTTACAGTTTCTTCGATACTATTCGGCTGGCTCATTTTCTAGAACATCCTCGAATCCATTATTTGTCAGTTTAATTTTTCTCACAACGGCAAAACGCGGTTTGTCAAAGTATCTGGTCAAGTAGACTCTTCGTATTCCCTGAAACTCTTTCTTTTTGCTTTTGCTTTCTTCGAAGTATAGAGATATTTTTGTATTGTGTTTCACCCATTTTCCTCCGTACAGCGATGGTTCAGAGTACGGGTTCTCTGGGTCAAAAGTCGCATGGTGACTTATAAAAATTAAAACTTCGTTGTCCTCTGATATAGGCTGAATTGAGCTGAACCACATTTTTAAAACATCTGCTCTGGCAGGATAATTCACTTCTCCTCCGGAGAAAACAGCCAGAGGACTTGACAAAGAGTCGATGATTAAGCTTGATATGTCATATTGAGATATTATCTCTTCGCAAAAATTTTTGACTGGTTTAATATATCTGACGCTAAACTTTCCTTTTTCGGAGACATTTATATCTATGCCACAACCAAAAAACTGCATGAAAGACTTCGCATCTCTTAAATTTACAACAAACAAAGGAAGGTTCTCCGGGCTTTTGGAAAATTCTAATTTATCCTCTTTGAACCTACATTTTACAATGTCATACGTGGCATCAAATCTTTGCTGAAATGTCTTTATCCATTTAAGAAGCATAACGTAGTTTCCTCCTTCGGTGTCAATGAGAAGTGCTCCGGAGTTTAAAGTTTTGCTGATGAAACACGCCTCTTGATTTAAAAATATGGTTTTACCCGTCTCTGGAAGTCCAAAGATTGCCAGTGGAACATGTTCTTCGTATCCTCCGTCTAAAAGCTCGTTAATTGCCTTTAAATCACTTGGGAAAGTCATATTTTTTCCTCTAAAGCGTTTGTATGGACTTAGATAAAAGTCTAAAAGAATCTATATAATCTTCTTGCCAGCAACGCCCGTAAAAACTACAGTAATGACAAAGCAAGCCGACGCTCCCAGGTTCCCACTGCTGAATCAGTCTCGGTGGAAGAATGCCGGTTTTCAAAGATTTTTCTAAAATAACGTATTTTTTTCTAATTTCATTCTCTAAAGTGTCTAAGTTTGTGGTGAGTGGAAAAACAAAAGCTTTTACGTTTGCCTCGTTGACATCCATATACATTATTGCGCCGTATTTCGCCGTTTGATTAAGACTTTTCTTCAAAAGAAGATTGTATAATTCTACCTGCTTAATATGGTGTGGATAAGGTTCTCTTGGAATTCGCCGAGTTGTCTTTTTATCAAGTATAATCTCTCCATTAAACTCATCAATTCTTCCAGTTAAAATCGTTTTATTGTTCTCTTTCCACTCCAGCTGAAGCTCCATTTTTCCTTCTGGAAATATTTGGGTTTCGTGAAGCTTTCGGCCAATCCAAGTTCTAATGGACCCGTTGAGGTCTATGATGTCAATAGGTGTGGTCAAAGAATAGTAGCATCTTCTTAAACAGTCATACACCATCGCTGTGACATGAGGAGCAAGTTTCGCCTCTGTCTCCCTCTTGGCGTCATTTGCTAAGGCTTTAAAAAAATTTTTGAGGATTTGCAGTTCGATGGTGCTGAGCTCTTGGTGCGACATAAGAACACCTTTAATATGTTTAATGCTTAATTTTAATTGTGCCGTCTTTTACTTCAGCGAAATCACGGGTGTGTTCTAAAACTTGACTTATTGAAATTTCAACTCCAGCCGACCGCAAAGACTCTTCCAGCTGTGCAATTGTCATTGATTCGTAAAACTCCAATAGGTCCTTGGTCAAACTGACTGCGTAGTGTAAGGTCTGTTCATCAAGTGGTGAAACAGGCTGAGGTTTTTCAGTGGTTTTTTCTTCCGGTATTTTTGTTCTCTCAGGAAAAGTTTTAGATGATTCTTGTTCGAAGCTTGGCTGAATTGACGGCTTAACAGTTTGTGGAGGCTCTAATTTTTGAAGCATTTTTTCTCCGGTTTTAAATTCGGCTTTTAAAGCCTGAACAAACTCCTCCTCTGTCATTTTTGCCACCGAAAATAACTTCACTGGAAACTTTCTCTTTGTTTGCGCCTCACCGTCGTAGACCACCATAACGTAATCTTCTATTTCAACATTTTCTCTTTTCAGCCCAGATGTCAGCATCGCATTGTGCGGGAGACTGAAAAGCTTTTCTTTATAAATCTCTGGGTCTATGGCTTTGATGACTGTTATCTCAGCAGGCTCTCTATTTGGGTCTCCAAAGTTGGACTGGTAGGTGTAAACCACTTTTCCTATGACGTAGTCTCCAGGCTTGACAAAGGGAAAGAACTCTGGACGGCGCTGTTTCTCGATTTTTTCTAAAAATACTTTTCTTACATTTTCTATCGACATACACTTTACCTCTAACTTTGGTAAGCTATTATTTAACTGAACAAATATATAAATTTTATTATGTTTTACTTAATTCTCACAGGAACTATGGAAAAGTTTAAATATTAATTGTTTTATTATGTTTTACTTAATTAGGAGAAGCAAAATCAATGAGCAAAAGAGGACGAAAACCTCGAGTCGTCAAAACTGTTCCAATTGTGGAGCTCAGAAAAGTTCGCCGGCAGGGAGGGTCCTACTACATAAGCTTACCTCCTGAATGGTTTAAATATCATGGAATTAGACTTCCAGATAAAAATCAAGAAACCGAGCTTTTAGTGGCTGCTGACGCTGATATTCGAATCATAAATCCTGACAAACACAAAGAAGTTTACGACACCGTCGCTAAAATTGTGAAAAAAGGAAAGCCCAGCACCGAAGAGATTCTAAAAAAGTTATCTGAGGACGATGAAAAATTAAAAAAAGATAAGAAGGACATGCAATGACAGGGGATAATTATTTTCAGTTTCTTAAAAGTTTAAATGAATTGGACTATAAAATTCGCTTCGCATCGGGATACCCTGATGACTGCCAAAGTCTTCCTTTGCCGGGTTTTGTTGGAAAAAATTATTTGTCTAAAAGAATATTGTTTATCGGTCAATCTCCAGGGCAGCCTGGACCTCGACAAGACGATGGATACTGGGCTGGAGAACATCACTACAACAAAAATTTAGGTGTTTCTGAGCTTAGAAAACATTACTTTCAGGGATTAGTTCGATGCAATATTGGACTTTTTGTTAAAAACCTTATTTCTCAATGTGGATTGTCTTTCGACGATATTGCCTTCACGAACGTTGTCAAATGCGCAATAAAAAATAACAATTTTCCAAGCCAAAGGACAATTGATTTTTGGACCCCATATCTTCAAGAGCAACTTGTATTGCTAAAACCCAGGCTTGTTGTCTGCTTGGGCCGTTTAGCCAAAGACTTTTTTGGAAAAAACATAAATTTTTTTGACGTTATAGTTCAAAAGATGATATTTAATCCTCATACCACTACGATAATACTTTCTTTGCCTCACCCCGCCTATATCACTCGCAAGTCAATAGATTTACTGGAAAAGTCAAGAGAAAAATTTAGAGAGGCGTATAAAAAGGTGATGTTATTTGATGGATAAAATCACGCCTTACCTTCACACTTTGCCTTACACCCAGGCTCCATTAAGCGTTCAAATCAACATCACTAATCGCTGTTACAGCAAGTGTGTCATGTGCGCTAAGTGGCGAGACTGGCCTAAAGAAGACCTTTTAAGCACAGAAAAACTGTTAGATTTATTTAAAACTTTCAACATCATGGGGGTTCAATCGGTTGTTTTAAGTGGTGGAGAGCCTTTCGCCCGAGAAGATTTATTTGAGATAATAAAAAGCAAGGAAAAATTGAAAATTGGCGTTTTAACCTCGGGGCTTTGGAACTCAAAATTAAAGGCAAACGCTATAAATATAATCGAAAAACTCGATTTAATTCATTTCTCTTTAGATTCAATTCGCCCGCAAACATACAATCTAATTCGAGGAACAAAAGGAAATGCCTGCAGAGAAGTAAAAAATAATATTATTTGGGTAAATGGTTTAATCAAGGCCGGGTTGTCTCGAGCCCAAATCAAAGTCAACATTGTAAAACAAAAATTAAATGCCAGTGAGATAAACGACATAATTAACTTTTGCGAAACCCACAAAGTTTCTTATAGAATCTCTCCAGTTCACACGTTCGATGAATTAAAAACCGAAAGCACTCCCCACGTTCTTCCCAAGCGCTGCATTGTACCGTTTTTCCACTGTGTTATTGATGCTGATGGCGAGGTGTTTTTCTGTTGTCATCTATTAAACGATAATGACTATTATTCGAAGAGGAACACTCAGCTATCAATAGGAAATGTATTAAATGAAGATTTCGACAAAATTTGGTATGGAGAAAAAGCCAAAGATATGAGGAAAACTTTAATGAATTACAGGTTTCCGGAGTGTTCTCAGTGTGATAATAGATACATTCATATTAATCAAGCGTATGAAGAATATCTCCAAAAACTTTCGGAGCCGGTGTTTTTATGAATAAACAAACAATAATTATACTTGAGGGACCGGACCGTTCGGGCAAAAGTTTTCTTGGAAAACTCTTTCACAGTGTGTTTGACATTCCTTATTATCACGGAGAAAGGCCTCCGGCAAGCAGAGAAGAACTGAAAACACGGTCTTTTGAGGTTGCCAAAATAGAAATGCTTCAAATGTTTGATATACTTAAGCAAACAGGAATCAGTATTGTTATCGACCGCTGGCATTTAAGCGAATTGGTTTACGGCAAAGTTTATGGCCGACAAATTGATGAAAACTTTATTTGGGACATGGATGAAAAATTGGCAAATCTTGGAACTGTTATTGTGTATGTCTCTGTTCCTCTGGAAGTGTTGAAAACTCGATGGAGCCAAGAAAAATTAATAGAGTTTGAAGAAGCAAAAGAAATTATGCTTGAATATGAAAAGGCAATAAAGAAATCAAAGTGCAAAATAATATTTTATAATCCTCTTGGTGAGTAAAATGAAAATTTTATATGAGCTTCAACTCAGCTCAATTTCAAAGGTGCATCCGGGGAAAATAATGTTAGACTCTGACAGCAATTTTACTTTTGCCTTAAATTTATTAAAAGAATTAAAAAATTATGCAGATATCTCTATTCTTGTTCCACTGCCTTCACAGCTGGAAGCTGGAGAAAAATCAATTGAAACTTTGAAAAAATACAATTTAAATCCGTACGAAATTAAGTTTATTCCTCACCCGGCTGAGTCCAGATTTTTTGTCTCAATTGAAGATTACAAGCAGGTCTTAGCCGATGTGTCTCCCGATGTAATTTTCTGTAATGACCCAGCTCATGTCGCGAATTGGAAGCAGCTTTGCAAAGACGACACCAAAATTGTGACTTATAATCATTGGATATGCTTTTTGGAGTATCCCAAAAACAGGGTGCCTTACTTTTTTAGACAAATTGAGGGAGAGTACTTGGCCGACTTGGTGTTTTGTAATAGTTCAGCTATGGTCAGCGCTCTTATGCGTCAAACAAGATTTATACCAAATATGAACTACTCCAAATTTAAGATTCTTTATCCTTCGGTGGACGAAGAGACAATTATGCAATATCAGGAGGAGAAGTTTGAAAAAAACCTTATTTTATTTAATCACCGTCTTTCTACACAAGAAGAATATATGGAGAACTTTCAAAATTTCATGTGCATCATAGGTGATGTTAAAAATGCTTGCCCCAGACTAAAAGTTCTTTTTACAAATCCTTCGGGCTATAAAGTTAAGGGTCTAGAATCTTGGATGACGTGTAAAACTTTGTCAAGAGAAGAGTATGTTTCAATTTTGGCTTCGAAACCTTTGACCTGTGCGTTTTTTGGATACGAAAGAATGTGGAGCATGAGTTTAGGAGAGGCAAATGGCTTTGGGTCGGTCTCAGTAGTTCCTCGTCACTCGTGTTTTTTGGAGATGTATCCCGAAAATTATAAATATTTCTTTAGGCCTGATAATCTTGATGAGGCAAAAGAGAAGTTGATATTTCTATTAAAACACCCAAATGTCAGACTAAAAGAGGGTGAAAAATTAAAGAAGTTTGTTTTGTCGAAATTTTCAAATAAAGTTCTCGCCAAAAAAACGTATATTACACTTAAAAATTTATGGAGGAAAAATAATGGAAATCGTGGGCGAAACAATAACTGAGCTCTATGTGAATATCTTAAAATCCTTAAAAAACTATGGACATATCAGAATCAGCCGAGCTGGAAAAACTTTGGAATTGATTAACGTCAGCACTGTCTTAAAGAATCCTAGAACAAGACATATTATTGAACCCATAAGAAAACATAATTTAAGCTACATCGCCAAAGAGATAGACTGGTATTTAAGTGGAAACTACAACGCCGAACCTATTGCCCGAGCAGCTAAGTTTTGGCGGACAGTTCAAGACACAAGTGGAAAGGTGAACAGCAACTACGGCGCTAAGCTTTTTTATGAGAAAATTTACGGAGAGTGTCAATTTGACCGGGTTGTTTCTCATTTGAAAAAGTTTCCAAATAGTCGAAGGGCAATTTTCTTTTTCCATCTTTATCCCATGGACTGGATGCAGATGGATGATACAAAAGACTACGTTTGTACCATATACGGCCATGCAATAATTAACGATGGAAAATTGGATTTGCTTATTTACATGCGGTCGAACGATGTCATCTGGGGCTGGAGCAACGATGTTCCATTTTTCACTTTGCTGCAAGAGATGCTTGCTGTGGAGCTTGGTGTTCCAGTTGGAATGTATTATCATCATGCTGGGTCAATGCACATTTATGAAAACTTCTTCTATAAACTTCAGGGGGCTGAATTTAAAAACTTTGACCTCAACTCACAAATTCCATTCGCTCCTCTGGCAAAAGAAGATGTTGAAGCGTTGAGAAGAAGAGATTATTCCATAAAAACACCGTTTATGGAAAGTTTTCTTAAATGGCTAAAGGCACCATAACAGAGGTATGAACTTTGAGTAGTCTAGGTCCTATCTCTAATTCTCAAGAATTAAGTAATACAAAAATTCGGAAAAGAGGTCGTCCATGTAAGGGAGTCAAACGGGGAGTTGTCATCTCTCTTCGACTAACCTGGGAGGAGTACAAAAGACTTCAAGCTTGTGCCGGAAAGCGCAAAGTTTCGGAGTATATTCGGGCAAAAATATTAGGATAAAAAGAAAAATTTTTATTTGCAAAAAGCAATTTTAATATGGTGTCAAATGATTAAAAACAAAAGTTTTCTAATTTACATTTTAATTTATCCAATTATTTTTATGCTTTTCTCCGTGGCATTTGAAAAATTCCACTTTTCTTCAGGCAGTACACTTTTGGATGTTGCCATAGTGATGTTTTTAACAGGGATTACCGGGTACATATTTTCTCATTATCTTGGCGGGGAAAAGTTTGATTAGAAAAACAGTTGGGTTCTATAGGGATAAGAAGAAAAGAATTCGCCCCATCACTCGGGGTTGTGGCAAAAGAGGTTTCAAAATTAGACAAAAAACACTTGTTGAATACGGGTTTCCAAAAGTTAAAACAAAGATGAGACTTGGGAGTAAAAAGGAATTGATTTCTAACCTTTCGCGAAAGCCTGTGTTAAATGTGTGGTACACAAATGACAGAATAGCTTTGCTATACGACGGTGAAAGGTTGTCAAACACGATTAAAATTCAGTGTTCTGAGCCTTGGGTAGGAAGCTGGGACAAAAGTGGGCGTCCTGTAATCTACATTGACAACAATGTTCCAGAGAAGTATAGGGAGTCCTTGGCAATTCACGAAACCGTTGAAAAATATGTGGCAGAAAAATACCATCTTGACCCAAACGTCGAGGCACACGAAGTGGCTGAGGCCGTGGAGAAAAGATGGTTTGTTAAGAAGTATGGAAGAAAAGAATGGGATGAGTATTCAAAGGTTGTTGAAAGAATACACAGAAAAGAGTTAAGCAAAATTGGAGTTTGACTTCAAATGCTACTAACGCCGATTACATCGGGACTAAGGTTTCGTCCCAGTCATCACCAGCCACGCTCGGCTTTAAGTTCTTCGTATCTTACCTTCCACTCTTTCAGTCTGTACACAAGACTCTTGTGACTTTGCCATTTTCTCTAACCTTCTGTTTCGCCCATTTTCTTCTTAATTTTCTGGAGCTTCCTTTCTTCCATGCGTCTCTGTGCTCTGCGTGAAGCCATCACGTATCTTTCTATGGCTGGGAGGCTTAGTCCTGTTGCGCTTTTGATTTCGGGTATTGTGGCGTCAACGTCGTCCAAGCGGTCGGTGATATAGTTGAATCTGAAAAAGTGCGGGTAATAGTTGCCGAAAACTTCTTTGACTGTTTGCCAAGCTTTGGTGTGCGAGAAATTGAAGGGTTTGTCCTTGTTTGACATTGTGACCCACTCCTTGTTTTCAAGCCAGGCCACAACTTCGTTCATTAATGGGAAGTCCAGCGGTACGTCTAGGGGTTCAGGCTCCGCTGCTCCTTTCTTCTTTCTGACCAAGTTAATGGTAAGTAGTCGCCCCTCTTGGTCCACAATAAAATCGTCGATGCTGCGTTCTAAGATTTCGCTTTTCCGGAGAGGAGTCCAGTAATGCAGAATCAGGTATGCACGTTTCTGCCTGTTCACTTTGGATGTTGGGGGAAGTTTCTCGTTCAACGTTTTAATGAAGACGTCAATAGGCATCGTGTCCTTCTGCTTCACCTTATACCTCGGTTTTCCTTTCCGCTTCAGCGACTCTTCCGGCCTTCGCGGTTCAAGCCCAAACTTGCTCCGGTAAAAGTAAATGTGGTATGGTTTAAGCTTCTCCCATCTGCTTCCTCGAACGCCGAAGCCCAGTCTTTCAGCGATAGCCGGAGCTGAAAGATTCAAAGGCGAATACCATAGTTTTTCAAGTTGCTTTCTTAGTTCTGTTTCCTCTTCCGGGGATAGAACAGGTTTTCGGTAAGCTCCTGCAGACATTTCTTAAACCCTCATTCTGTTTATAAAATTAATATTTTATAAACCTTAATAAAGCTTTTCCTTTTTCCGTGTTTGTTTTATGTTGATTTCGTTTAATCATATTAATTAAATTTAAATATGTTTTAACTCTGAGTGTTTTGTTATAATTTCTTCCACTATCTCTTTCTTTGTTGACAGGTATTTTGCTATGGCGCTTGCTGGCTCTCCTCTTCTCCACCAGTATAAGACTCTGTCTTCGAAACTTTGGCGGTCAGTTTCGAATCCTTTCTCAACTGGCGCAACTGTTTCTCTCTCTCGCTTTGTTTGTCTCGCCACCTCTTCTCTTCGCTTGTTGTACAACTCCATGATTTCTTCCGGTAGGGCTTCAAATGTTCCTGTGGCGTCGTACCATAGTCGGCTTTGGTCTTCTGTGGGCTGGTAGAAGTCTCTGCGTTTACCGATGAAATGCACTTCGTATGTGCCTCTTGTGGGTATGATTATTTCCCAGTTTATTTGCCGCCTCAAGGGTTTGGCTATGTCGCTCATGCTCGGCGTGGTCATCACAATGTTGGCTACTAAAGGTCTAGCTACAGATAGCTCCTCAATCATTTCCCGTTTGCGTGGCGGAATGTGCTGCCAGCTTGGACAGTCAAGTTGAACGTCGTCCCACACGACGGCCGGCAGCCGCTTAGGTGTGGACTTGATGGCTTCCAGCAGGTTGCTTAGGCTCCAGAAAGTGTATTGTTCCACAACTATACGCATTAACTTGAACTTTTCGTCTTCAGGCGTCTCATCCACTATTTGCTGGTTTTTCCAGTCAATATATAACGTGCCGTTCTTGTATGCGAAAGCCCTGTACCCAATTGTCACGCCCAACGTGCTTTTGCCAGCTCCAAGAGGCCTGCCTTCACTTGGCTCAAGTCCAGCGGCTTGGCTTGTTATGAGGAAAAGCTCCAGGTAGTTTTGGTCGATGTTCTGAGCCATACGAGCCCACAACAGGCTAAGCTTACGCTTCTGCTGCTCAGTTATCGTCATTCACCTTCCTCCTCCTTTTTGTGTCTAATAATGTCTGGCGGCCCCGTGTACGGCTGCTGCTGCTGCTGCTCAGTTGGGCTTCCAGTGTCATACTGTCTAATGGGCGGAATCCCGTATCCCATTTGCGGCTGAACTATGGGCTGTATTGCTCCGGCCCAGCTTGGCGTCACATCTGTCTCAGTCCAGCTTACACGCACAAGCGTCTCAGCCCTTGGCAGGTATTCGCGTATGACCATTGTGAGGAAAGCGCTTATCAATACGCTTTTTGGCAAGCGGGGACGGACTGGAAGCAACAGAGAAAGCTGATTTCCGCTGTCTCTTTCGCTGTTGTTCTGTGCTTGGTTCTCCGCCAACTGTAAACGTTTAAACCAGTTCTGAAGCGTATAGCTCACGTCGAAGAAGTAGCCCACTATTTCGCTCCAGGCACGCATCACCACTCCAGCGTTGTGGTCGCTTAAAGCACGCCAGTATGGCGTAGCTATACGGTCAATCTGTTTGTTGAGCATGTTCATGTTGGCTATAAGCGTGCCAAGACATTCTTCAGGCGTCATTAAGCCTGCTTCAGCCTTCTCCTTCAAAGCCACGATCGCGTCTCTATACGCGTAAAAGTCCGCTAGCTCCTTGACACGTTGTTCCACACGCTCGTCTTTGACGATGAAGATTCCCATCTTCGCAAGAGCTTCTTGTCGAACAGCCTCAGACTTCTTTATTCCTAGAAAGTTCCTCAGCGCGTCCCACATTTTATTTCATCCACCAACCGTTCAATTTTAACTTTGATTAGCTGACGCTTAATCTTCTCAGCCTCCTCTATGTATCCAGCTTTTTCAAGCAGTTTCCAAACAGGCTCTACAGCATCATTCATTTTTCATCACCTTTTTGACGAGTGCTTTTCCAAGCTCTGTTCCAATTGCGCTGCCGAAACCTGTGCTCACTCCAAGAATTACAATCTGAAATAAATCACTCATGTCCATGTCTTTTCAGCCTCCTGGATATTTTCTCTTCCAAGTATGCACCTACTATCACTCCACATGCAAAGCCCACCAGTATATACTCCTCACTAATGCTCACTTTTGGCCCTCCTTCTTTTTTCTAGAACTTAAATAGAAATCCCACACTAGAACTCCCATAACGAAACTTAACACACAGGAAACTAAGAAAATGGATGCAAAGTAAATTAAGTCTGAACTTTGATTTGCTTTGCATGTATTCTCCAAAGCCTCTAGTTTAGATAACAGTTCCTTGTATTGAGTCAATAGTTCATTATATAAAGACAATAGCTGTTTTAGTGAGTCGTCGACCTTTGCGTTGATTACTCCTTTGACCACTAATACACTATAATAGCTGGCGTCAATGGCTTTCTCAGTTGAAAGCCCTCCTACGGCACTATAGAAGGTAAACAAGTAGTATTTGTATGATAAATCAGCTGGTAGTGTTGGAGCGACAAAGCCAATCACCCATGTATCGTTCGGTTCAAGGGGGAAAGCATAAAACCCATCACCAAGCGATTCGCCCATGCCGGGTTCACTTGCGTTGAGTCGAAATATGTTAAAATCTGGTGGGTAATGCAAAGCAACTTCTATCCAGTAATCTCCTTTGTTTTTTATGCTAAACAAGAAAAACCCGCCTTCGCTCACGATTTTTGCACCATTAATCTCCAGATATAAAGGAGTCCCCGGTATAGGTGACACGTCAGCGGATACCAATGCAGTTGACAAAGACAACAGGACGGCAAGAATAATGCAAACAGTTGCTTTTCCCATTTTAGCCTCCCTTCTTTTTCTTTCCCATGTACAGTATAATCGCCAATATAGCCACCAACGCGATAACCACCAACATGAAGTTCCACGGGTTCATAAGCCAAAGTTGGATTCCAGCCGCAGCCTGAGGGTTAGCCCACAGGTAAACAATAAACACCACAGCTATAATTGTCAACGCAACCCACTTGGTGAAGGTTAAACGCCACCTGCGTCCGCCAAGCGCTTCAA
>Ga0078972_1004641_pt1 | contig 36929 bp, 32 predicted proteins | sample YelNatPaOPGAMG01_FD_67568 | JGI IMG/M metagenome (GOLD analysis project Ga0078972, IMG submission 67568) | Hot spring thermophilic microbial communities from Obsidian Pool, Yellowstone National Park, USA - OP-RAMG-01 (SPADES assembly) (version 2) | ecosystem: Environmental > Aquatic > Thermal...
TGACGCCTGAGAAGCTGGCGCACATACAGCAATTGCTCGCCAGACAGCAGCAGGAGAAACAACATGGAGACGATTAGCGGCTGGCTGCTTACTTTTCTGATCAATTCCGTGTGGCAGATTCCCGTTGTCGCGGCTGTCGCGGCGCTGGCGTGCCGCGCGATGCGCAACGGCCCTGCCGCGCACCGTAACATCATCTGGGCTGGGGCGCTGCTGCTCGCGCTCGTGTTGCCGCTGGCCGGCATCCGCCCCCTGGCTCCCGAGCCTGCGCCGGTAGCGATGAACGCGCCAGCGGTCTCCTATGCGGCTCCAGCGCCGCTCGCACCGGCTCCGCCGGCAGAGACTCGCGGCCTGAGCTTCACGCCGAACATCGCGACGTTACTGCTCGGGGCCTACGCCGCGTTTCTGCTCATCCGCTGCGTGCGGCTGGCGCGCGCATGGCTGCGTACCGCGCGCATCCGGCGCTCGAGCACGGCCGCATGCGCGCCGCCGCTCGTCGAAGGCGTTCTGGCGCGCTGCGCGCAGGCTTTCGGTCTCGACGGTGTTGAACTGCTGGTCTCGCCGGACATTTCCAGCCCGCTTACCGCGGGGTTGATCATCCTTCCCGGTTCGATGTTCCAGGAATCGTCCGAAGACGTGCTCACCACCGCGATCGGCCACGAGATGGCGCACATCGCGCGGCACGATTTCGCGATGAACCTGCTCTGCGAGCTGCTCTACCTGCCGCTGTCTTTCCACCCGGCGGCGTGGATCATACGCCGGCGAATCGAGCGGACGCGCGAAATGGCCTGCGACGAGGCGGTCACGCGCCTGCTGGTTTCGCGCCAAGCCTACGCGCATTCGCTTGTCAGCATCGCCGCTGCCGCATCTGCCCTGCCGCGCCCCAGTTACATGCTGGGCGTCTTCGACGGCGATGTCCTGGAGGAGAGAGTCCGCCGCCTCGTAGAACGGCCCGCAGCCAACTGGAAACGCGCGCGCCTGGCTCTGGCGGCCGGCCTTTCGGCCCTGGTCCTCTCGGCCGCAACGGCCTCGCACTTTGCCATGGCCGCTCAGACGCAATCGTCAGAACCGGCGCCGAACGACAAGACTGCCCTTTACAAAGCCGGAATGGCCGACTGGGCCGCAGTGTATCCCGAACTTCAGAAAGCGAGGCGCGCCGCAGGACTGCCGGACGGAGCTTATGTCACCGACGCCCGTCTGCGCGCAGAACTTCGCGAGCGATTCCTGCCCCGCATCCAGCACGGCCAGATGATGCTCCAGATGGCGCTGGCGATCGATCCCAACTACTCGGACGCGCTCTCCTATATGAACCTGCTGACGCGCATGGAGGCCATGCTCGCCGACTCCCCGGCGCAATCCGCAGCCCTGGAATCGAAGGCCGACGTCCTGCTGCACCAGGCGCTCCGAAACGCTCCGCCCAAGAGCGCGCCGGCTCATCTTCCGCCGCCCCCGCCGCCTCCGCCACCACCGCCTGCGATGCGCGATATGGCCAACCACCCTGTGTCGAACGATCCGATGTCGCCCGGACCTCTGCTCTACATACCCGGAGCCGGGCATCGGCTGGCCGTAGAGACAGGCGCTTACTGGCAGGTGGGCGGCCCGGACGGCATCACGGCCGGCGAGCTCGTCCGTCAACTGAAGAACCAGGGGATCAGCGCCAGGATGATCGGGGCGGCCCGCGCAACGGGGGTACAGGTCGCGGTCTTTGCCGGCCCTTACGTTGATGAGCAAAGCCTGGCGCAGGCGAGAGTCGCGATCGAGATCGCGGGTCTCCGCGCGCTTCGCCGGTGGTGAGAGCCGGCGCCTCTTTGCGAGAAGCCGCCGTATGATTGTAAGTAGATGCTGCGGTTTTTCCTGGTGCTCCTGCTCCCGTTTGTCGCGTCGGCTGCGCGCTGGACCGAGATTCGCTCCGGCCCGTTCGACATCCTCACCGATGCGGGCGACAAGCCCGGCCGCGAGCTGCTGAACCAACTCGAGCAGCTTCGCTGGGCGCTCGGTGCGGTGCTCGGAAAAGACGATATGAAGACCACGTGGCCCGTGCGCGTGGTCCTGTTCAGGAACGCGAAGGATTTCGCACCTTATTCGCGGGCGCCGCTGCCGGCGCTGGGGCGCGACTCGTTCATCGGCGCGCTCCAGGCCGGCGCGCCCGTTCCGCGCGCGTTTATGCGCGAGTGCGCGCGCATCCTGCTCGAATCGAACGCGGCGCGCATGCCCGCCGATATCGAATCGGGCCTGCTCGATGTCTACTCCACGCTCCAGGCAAACGGCCCGCAGATCACGCTGGGCGGCCCGCTGCCGCCCGCCGAGCGCAGCGCCGGATGGGCAAAGATGCAGATGATCTCGGTCGAGCAGCAGTATTACGGAAAGATGCGCGTGCTGCTCTACAACCTGCAGCGCGGCGCCGATCCCGAGCCAGCCTTCCTCAACGCGTTCGCAAAGACGCCCGCCCAGATCGATAAGGAAGCCGCCGCCTACCTTGCCGCGGGGGATTTCCAGACAACGCAGATCTCCGGCCGCCCGCTCGACCCGCGCCGCGACTTTCATCCCCAGGACGCCGACCCGCACGCGGAGGAAATCGCGATGGCGGATCTCAGCCTGCGCCTTGGCAACGCCGCTGCCGCTTACCAGGCGCTGCTCACGGCCGCGCCGGCGGTGGCGCACGAAGGCCTCGGCCTTGTGGCGCTCTCCGCGAAGCATACGGACGACGCGCGCAAGGAATTCCAGGCCGCCATCGACGCGGGCACGACGAGCGCCCGCGCCTACGCCGAATACGCGCGCCTGCAGCCGGCCGGCCAGGCGGCCTGGGACGCGCTCGCGAAGGCCATCTCGCTCAATCCCAACTGGGCCGAGCCGCACGAAATTTTCGCCGAGGATGTGAAGAACCCGCAGAAGCGCATCGACGAACTGAAAGCGGCCGCGACGCTCGCGCCGCGCAACGCCGCCTACTGGCGCGCGCTGGCCGAAGAGTACCTCGCGCAGAACCTCTACGCGGACGCCGGCAAGGCGTGGGCCGCGGCGGAAAACGCATCCGTGGACAATGCCGAGCGCGCGCGCATCCGCGACGCGCGGCTCGCGATCGAGAAGCAGCGCCTCGATTACGAAGCGGCCGAGCGCAAGCGGCAGGAGGAGGAGAAGGCGGCCGAACTCCAGAAAGTCAAAGACGCGGCGATGGCGCGCATCAATGAAGCCGTGGCGCGCGCCAACGCGAACGACCCCAAGCCGCCGAAGGACCGCATCATCATCCCGTGGTCGAGCGGGCCCGAGCCTGCGGGCAAAGTAAGCGGCCGGCTGGCGCAGGTCGAATGCCTGAAAGGCGGCGTCTCCATCCTCCATATCAGGAGCGAAGACAACAAGCTCACGCTGCTGCTCGTGCGCGACCCCGGCAAGATCACGATCATGGGCACCGGCAACGATCTCTCATGGAAGTGCGGCGTGCAGGCGAAGCCGCGGCCCGTCGAGGTCAAGTATTTCCCGAGGAAGGACGCGCGGCATGGCACTGCCGGCGACGTCGCGAGCGTCGAGTTCATGGACTCCGGATCGGACCCGCAATAGATGCGGCTTCGCTGGGTTGTCCTCGCGGTGTTCGCGGCCGCCGCGGCGCTGAACTATCTCGATCGCCAGATCCTGCCCGCGCTCGCCCCCGCGTTGCGCGATGAATTCCATCTTTCGAACGCCGATTACGGGCTGGTGCTCGCCGCGTTCTCGATCGCGTACGCGGCGGCCGCGCCGTTCGCCGGCCTGTTTATCGACCGCATCGGCTTGAACCGCGGCGCGAGCTTTGCGGTGGCGCTGTGGTCGCTCGCGGGCATTGCAACGGCCCGGGTGGGAAACCTCGGCGCGCTGGTCGCCTGCCGCGCCTGGCTCGGAGCGGCGCAGGCCGGCGGCGTGCCGGCCAGCGGCAAAGCGATCGCCATTTACCTGAAGCCCGAAGAGCGCGCGCTCGGCAACGCCGTCAGTCAGGCCGGCATGACTGTCGGCGCGATGCTTGCCCCGCCCGTCGCGGTGTGGCTCGCGATGCGCTACGGCTGGCGCTCCGCCTTCCTCGTCACCGGCATCGTGTCGCTTCTGTGGGTGCCGGTGTGGAGCCGCGTGGCTGCGAAGGAACCGGCCGCCCCCCACCGCGCCCTCAGCGCGTCCGCCGTCTTCCGCGACCGCCGGCTTTGGTCCTTCCTCGCCGCCACCGCGCTCGGGATGACCGTCTACACGCTGTGGACCAACTGGACCACGGTATTTCTGGCCGACGTTCACCACCTGCCGCTCGCAAAAACCGCGCAGCTCGCCTGGCTGCCGCCGGTGTTCTTTAACTTGGGCGGGCTCGCGGGCGGATGGCTTTCGATGCGCTGGATTCGCCGCGGCGTCCGGCCGCTCGATGCGCGCCTGCGCGCGTGTTATACGAGCGCCGTGGCGCTCCTCGCGACGGCGGCGGCGCCGCTGATGCCCGGCCCCGGCTCGGCGATCGCCGTGATTTCGGTGAGCGCCTTCTGGTCGTCCGCGCTCAGCGTGAACCTATACACGATGCCGCTCGATGTCTACGGAGCGGAGCGCGCAGCGTTCACGGTGGCGATGCTGACGGCGGCTTACGGCGCAATGCAGGCGATCTTCTCGCCCGCCGCGGGCCGTCTGATCGACATGTACGGATTCACGCCTGTCTGCGCAATCGTCGCGCTGCTGCCCTTAGCCGGTTGCGCCGTGCTGGCCGCCGCGAACCCACGCCGGAGCGCGGGCCCGCAGGCGATCGGCTACTAATGCGCGCCCTGGGCCGCTTCGGCGGTCTGGGCAGGCGCGGGGGCCAGCGGATTCGGCAGGCCGCGCTGGGCGTAGTATCCCGGCCGGACCCGCTCGACGATCTGCGCCGTCGGCCGCTCGAGCACCTGGAAGAACGGCTTCGGGTAGAGGCCGATCCAGAACGCCCAGATCAGCAGCGGCGTGAACACCGCGATCTCGCGCCAGGAAAGATCCTTGAGCTTCAGGTTCTTCTCTTTGATCTCGCCGAGCATCGTGCGCTGGAACAGCCAGATCAGATAGGCTGCGCCGAGCGCGATGCCGCTGACGCACCAGAACGCCCAGTTGAGCGACATCTGGTAAGCGCCCTGCAGGATCGAGATCTCGCCGATGAAACCGTTCAGCGTGGGCATGCCCATCGAGCTGAGCGCGGCGATGAAGAAGACGATCGTGAAGATCGGCATCGCTTTCAGCAGCCCGCCGTATTCGGAGATCTCGCGCGTGTGCCGCCGCTCGTACACGACGCCGACGATCAGGAAGAGCATGCCGGTCGAGATGCCGTGGTTGATCTGCTGCAGGATGGAGCCGGAGATGCCCGCCGGATTCAGCGCGAAGATGCCGAGCGTGCAGAAGCCCAGATGGCTCACCGACGAGTAGGCGATCAGCTTCTTCCAGTCCTTCTGCATCAGGCACACCAGCGCGCCGTAGACGATCGCGACGATCGACAGCAGCGCCATCACCGTGACCACCTTCGCGTCCTTGGCGGCATCGGGCAGCAGCGGCAGCGAGAAGCGCAGGAAGCCGTAGGTGCCCATTTTCAGCAGGACGGCCGCCAGGATGACGGAACCCGCCGTGGGGGCCTCGGTGTGCGCGTCCGGCAGCCACGTGTGGAAGGGCCACATCGGCACCTTCACGGCGAAGCCAGCGAACAGCGCCCAGAACACCCACCACTGCATACCGCCCGACAGGCTGGTCCGCAGCAGGTCGTCCATCGCGAAGCTGAAGGTGCGCAGTTCGGAGTAGTGCGCGAAGTAAAGCGTCAGGATGCCGAGGAACATCAGCACCGAGCCGATGAACGTGTACACGATGAACTTGAACGCGGAGTAGACGCGGCGCGGGCCGCCCCAGATCGCGATGATGAAGTACATCGGCACCAGCCCCAGCTCCCAGAACACGAAGAACAGCAGGAAGTCCCGGGCCATGAAGACGCCCATCATGGCCGTCTGCAGCACCAGAAAATTCGCGTAGTATTCCTTCAGCCGGAAATCGATCGCATTCCAACTGCACAGGATCGCGATGAAGCCCAGCAATCCCGTGAGCACGACCAGCAGCAGGCTGTACCCGTCGATGCCGAGATAATAGGAGGCGCCGATCGACGGGATCCAGTTGGCGCGCTCGACGAACTGAAAGTCCTTCGTGCTGTCGAAGCCGAAGATGAGCGGCAGGCACGTCAGAAACCCGGCAAAGCCGGCGATATTCGCCCAGAGCTTGATGGCGTTCTTGTTCGAAGAGGGGATCAGCAGCAGAACAGCCAGGCCCACGAGCGGGGTGAACAAAACTATAGAAAGAATGTGGTCCATACGCGCGGCAAGTCCTCTATCTTAGCAGGGTTGGACGGGGTCTGGCTGTCGCGCGATAGAATCAGCTCAGATGCTGGGAAAGCGAGTCGCTCTGGTCCTCTCGATTTTCGCGGCCGCTCCCATCGGGGCTGTCGCAATCTGGTCAATTCATCGTACCGCGCAGCGGCTTGCGGATCCGTGCGCGATCTGGGGCTCCGCGCGGATGTTCGCCGCGATTGGGCCGCACGATCCGTGCCGGGCGGTCACGGTGAATCCCGGATCCAGGGCCGGCGAGGCGCTTGTGGCGGCTGCGGCGCCTGGCGGTCTGCTGGCGTTCGCGGCGCTGGCCATCACCGGCGCGGCCCGTTCCCGGCGGCGGCGCGTGCTGGCCGGCGCGATTGGAATGCTCGCCGAAACAGTGGTGGTCTTTACCATCGCGCCGCTCACGCTTGCCGCAGGGCTGGTGCTTCTGCTGATTGCGTGGCGGCAGCCGGTTCCTTGACCGCGCAATCCTCGTGCGAGCAGGGTCAGCTCTCTTTGGGCACAATCCCCAGCGACTTCATCTTGCGATACAGATTGCTGCGCTCCAGCCCCAGCAGTTCCGCCGCCCGGCTCACATTGCCGTTCGTTTCATCCAGCTTTTTCAGGATGTAATCGCGCTCGGCCGTCTCGCGCACTTCCGCGAGGCTGGCGAAGCGTTCCGCCATCCGGTCCATGCCGGCGCGGCGCGAGGGGCTGACCGGTATATGACGCGCGTCGATGCGGATCTGCGGGTTCATGATGACGATGCGCTCGATCAGGTTGCGCAACTCGCGCACGTTGCCCGGCCAGTAGTAATCCTGCAGGACGCAGTAGGCCTCGGCGGTCAGCTCTTTCGGCTTGCGGCCGTACGCGGTCGTGAACTCGCGCAGGAAATAGTCGGCCAGCAGCGGAATGTCTTCTCGGCGGTCGCGCAGCGGCGGCACGTAAAACGGAATGACGTTGAGCCGGTAGAACAGGTCCTCGCGGAAATTGCCGCGTTCGATCTCCTCTTCGAGATGCTTGTTCGTGGCCGCGATGACGCGCACGTCCACCTGGATGAACTCGGACGCGCCCACCGGCTCGAACCGCTGCTCGTCGAGCGCCCGCAGCACCTTGGCCTGCGTCTTCAGGCTCATGTCGCCGACTTCGTCCAGGAACAGCGAGCCGCCGTCGGCTTTCTGCAATTTCCCGATCTTGTCTTCCGTCGCGCCGGTGAAGCTGCCCTTGCGATGGCCGAACAGCTCGCTTTCGATCAGCTCCTCCGGGATCGCCGCGCAGTTCACCTCGACGAACGACTCGGCCGCGCGCAGGCTCAGCGCGTGCATCGCGTGCGCCACCAACTCCTTGCCCGTGCCGCTCTCGCCATAGATGAGCACGCGGCCGTTGGTGGGCGCCATCAGGTGCAACTGCTGCCGCAGCGCCTTCATCGGCACGCTCTCGCCGATGATGCGGTACTTCGAATCCGGCGCATCCTTCAGGCGCTGGTTCTCGAGCTCGAGCCGGCGGTGCTCGATCGCATTCTTCGCGACAATCGAGACCTTCGGGATCGTAAGCGGCTTCTCCAGAAAATCGAACGCCCCCAGCTTGGTCGACTTCACCGCGGTCTCGATGGTGCCGTGGCCGGAGATCATGACCACGACGGGCCGGTCGCCGAACGGAATTTCCTGGATGCGTGCGAGCGCCTCGAGGCCGTCCATGCCGGGCAGCCAGATGTCGAGAAAGATCAGGTCGTACGCCTGCCGCGCGAGCGCATCGAGGCAGGCTTCGCCGCTTTCGACAGCCTCGGCCTGGTACCCTTCGTCCTCGAGAACGCCGCACAGCGACTGGCGGATGCCGGGCTCGTCGTCAACCACCAGGATCCGGACTTGCTTCATTCGCTCTCCTCGTTCATGCGTTCGCCTCCAGCGCGCGCTCGGGCTCGCCGGCAGGAGCGGGTATTTCGATGATAAATCGAGCGCCGGCGGGAGCGTTATCCTCGGCGCGGATGGCGGCGCCGTGCTCGGCGAGGATGTGGCTGGCGATGGCCAGACCGAGGCCCGTGCCGCGCCCCTTTGTGGAGAAATACGGCAGGAAAAGACGGTCGCGATCCTCGGGCGAGATGCCGCATCCGGAATCGGCGACCACGAGCTCGATCATGTCGCCGGCCGCCTGCGTCGAGACCTCCAGCCGCTTCACGGGCGCCTCCTGCATGGCTTCCACCGCATTCTCCACCAGGTTCACGACGACGCGCTTGAACAGCTCGCGATCGATGTGGACCGGCGGCAGCGAAGGTGCGAGCCGCCGTTCGATCTCGATATCCTCGAGCCGGCCGGCAAACACGGCGAGCGCGGCCTCGACCGTCTCGTTCAGATCGGCGGGCGCCAGTTGCGCCGTCGGAAAGCGCGCGAACTGCGCGAATTCATCGACCAGCGTTTTGACCGATTCCACCTCGTCGCCGATCGTCGCCGTGCACTCGCGCAGGATCCGCTCGCTCTCCCGCGGCAGCGCCAGCCGGTCGAGCTGGCGCGCGATGCGGTCGCTGCAGAGCGCTATGGGCGTGAGCGGGTTCTTGATCTCGTGCGCGATGCGGCGCGCCACCTCGTGCCACGCCGCGGCCTTCTGCGCGCGCAGCATGTCCGTGGTGTCCTCGAACAGCACGACGAAGCCGGAGGTCAGCTTTTCCTCCAGCGCCGCGATGGTGACCGACAGGTTGAGCGCGCCGTCCTCGCCCCGCAGCTCCATTTGCCGCGACGCCTTGCCGATGCGCCGCGCGCGCTTCATCATGAGCTTGATTTCCGCCGTCTGCTCGCGGGTGAACACGTCTTCGAGCCGCTCGGCCGCCTCGACGCGCGCCCTCGGAAACAGCTTCGTGAACGCGCGGTTCGCCCGCAGCAGCCGGCCATCGGAGGCGATCGAAATGACCCCCGTGGGAATGCCTTCGAGGATCGCCTCCGTAAAGCGGCGGCGCCGCTCGAGCTCCTGGCTGTTGGCGTGCAACTCCTCGGTCATCTCATTGAACGCCCGAACCAGCGAGGCGATCTCGTCGGTCGCCTTGGTCTGCACGCGGTAGCCGAGATTGCCCTGGCGAACCTGCCCGGCGCCTTCCAGCAGCGCGATAATCGGGTTCGAAATCTGTTTCGATACGAACAGGGCGATCCACGTCGCCACGAACAGAATGAACAGCGTGATCGCCGCCAGCAGCAGCAGGTAGAAATTGCGCGCGCTCTTGCGGTTCAGCACGAAGCCGTCATATTCGGCGATGTAGTTTTCGATGTTGCGGCGGTAGCCGGCGATCTCGGCCGGCGGCGCCACGGGTGTGACGACGTAACCCACGATCCGCGCGCCTTCCAGGATCGGCGCGCGGGCGCCGGAGGCGCGATCGAACGCGGGCCCGAATGCGCCGGCCGGGGAGCCGTCCGGCCGCACGACCGCAGCCGCCTCGATGCGATGCTGGCGGCAGAGCGCATCGAAAGCGGGCGTCGGCGATTTCAGCGCGGCGGCGCTTTCCGGCTGCGCCGCCAGCCACACCGCGTCGCGCGAGGCCTTCTCCCGCCCTTCGCGCTCCAGGATCGAGATGATCCGCCCGAGGTTGTTGCGCACCCCTTCCGTCGGCCCGCCGAACCATTTCCCCAGGTTGTAGTTCAGCACCTGCACGCTCCACAGCTCCAGGAAAAACACCGGCAGGAACGTCAGCGCCAGCGCGCCGATGAGGAGCTTGGTGCGGATACGCGAGCCTTCACGCCCGGCGCGGCGGTCGATATACAGCCGCGCGGCCGTGCGGAACAGCATGAAGCCGAGCGTCACCGTCAGCAGGAAGACCAGCGTCGAAACGGCCCAGTAGACCGCCGTCTGCTCGGGATTGGCCGGCCCGTAATCGCCGAAGGAAACCGACCCGACGGCGGTCACCAGCGCCGCCAGAACCAGGAACGCCGCGGCATAGAGCAGGCGCCTGCGCCGCGGCTTCATCGCGCGCCTCCCAGGCGCCTCGTGGCGCACGTTCTCAACGCGGATTTTCGGGGGTGCGTGCGCCGCGAGGAATCCGCCGGAGCAACGTCCGGTGGGGCAGGCGCTTTCGCCTGCCCAAAGCCGGCTCGCGGCGCACTGGCAGGCGGAAGCGCCCTCCCCGCCAAGGCGCGTCTCCTCATCCCGGCCGCAGACCAGAGGGCCTGTTCCACGGGTTTTTCGCGGGCCGGCGTCATATTTGTTCTATCCTATCTGAGTGGACCGGCGCGGAACATTAGCACCCCTGCCGGCGTAGTGATTAGTGATGCCTTACTGCTGCCAGTGCGGGACTCAGGTGGAACCCGCGGACCAGTTCTGCCCGAAATGCGGCGCCCGCCAGGAAACCGCGCCCCAGCCGCCCAGCCGCACATCGCCCAGATCCGCCGGCCTCGACCCCCACACCGCCTCCATCCTTTGCTACATCCCGTTCGTCGGCTGGATCGCGGCTCTCGTCGTCCTGGCCTCGCATCGTTTCCGCGAAAACCGCACCCTGCGCTTCCACGCCTTCCAGGGCCTTTACCTCTTCGTCGCCTGGCTGATCGTGGACTGGGTATTCGGCCCCATGTCCTGGTTCATGCGCGGCGTCTTCCCCATGGTCGGCCTGATGAGGGCTGCCATCATCGCAACCTGGATATTTATGATGGTGAAAGCCGGCCGCGACGAGGTGTTTTCGCTCCCGATCATCGGGGAATTGGCGGAGCGGTCGCTGTCGGAACGGTAGAACAGGCGAAAGCGTCGAAATACCAGAGGGGACTTTGCAGTTCGGCCTCATGCTATATTTATTCAGAAGGCTGAATAATCATTCAACCCTCGCACAAAGCGATGAGGCAGACTGTCGGCATTGTCGGTTTCCGCGGTTACAGCGGAGCGGAGCTCGTCCGCATCCTCGATAAGCACCCGCTGGTGCGCCCCTTGCTTCTGGAACACCGTGAGCACGCCGAAGAGGCGCCGCCACACGGCCCGCATGCGCGTATATCGTGCACGCCGGATGCGGTGAAAAAGGAAAAGCCGGCCGCGGTATTCCTGGCCACGCCGCCGGAAGTCTCCATGGAGCTGGCGCCCTGGATGCTCGAAAGCGGGGCGAAAGTCATCGACCTGAGCGGGGCGTTTCGGCTGGGAACGGCGGAAAATTATTCACGCTGGTACAAGGCCGGGCACACCGCATCCCGTCTGCTGGCCGAAGCCGTATACGGGCTGCCGGAGTTTTGCCGGAAAGCCATCCCCGGGGCGCGGCTGATCGCGAACCCGGGCTGCTACCCGACGGCTGCGAACCTGGCGATCCGGCCGCTGGTCGAGGCCGGACTGGTCGACCGCGCTTGCGGCATCGTGTGCGACGCGAAATCCGGCGTGAGCGGCGCGGGCCGGAAGGCGAGCCTGAAGACCAGCTTCTGCGAGGTCACGAACAATCTCTCGGCGTATTCGATCCTCGATCACCGGCACGTTCCGGAGATCCTCATGACCAGCGGTCTCGAAGAGCGCGAGCTCAGCTTCACGGCGCAACTCTTGCCGGTCGATCGCGGCATCCTCGAGACGATTTACTTCCGCACGGAGGCGCGTACCGCCGGCGAGTTGCTTGCGGCGTACCACAAGCGCTATGCCGGCGAGCCCTTCGTTCGCGTTTATGACGATGGCCGGGTGCCGGACCTGCGAGGCGTGGACCGCACGAATTTCTGCGACATCGGCGTGAAGCTCGACGCCGCCACCGGGAGGGCGGTGGTCGTCAGCGCCATCGATAACCTGGTGAAGGGCGCCGCCGGACAGGCGGTACAGAACATGAACCTGGCCCTCGGATACCGGGAAACGGAGGGCCTGTTGTGAAGATTCTGGTGAAGATCGGCGGGGCGCTGCTGGACACGGAGGCTTCGCGGAAGCGCCTGGCCGGGGAGCTTGCCGAAGCGGCTGGGCTGGGATTGCAAATCGTGGTGGTGCACGGCGGCGGCAAGCAGATGACGCGCTATCTGGCCGAGCGCGGCGTCGAGAGCCGCTTCGTGAACGGCCTGCGCGTGACGACGCCGGAGGCGCTGGACGCGGTCGTGAAAGTGATCGCGGGGACCGTGAATCACGAACTGGTGGCGGCATTCATCGCCGCCGGCGCGGCTGCCGTGGGCCTTTCGGGCGTGGATGCCGGCCTGGCCGAGGCGCGGCAGATGGATCCGGAACTCGGCGCGGTGGGCTGCCTGGTGCGGTCGAACTCCGAGCTGCTCGAGGTGCTGACCAGCCTGGGCTACCTGCCGGTGGTGGCCTGCGTGGCGGGCGACCGCCAGGGGCGCATTTACAACGTGAACGCCGACCAGATGGCTTCGGCCTGCGCCGCGGCCTACGGCGCCGACCAGCTCGTGTTCCTCACCGACGTCGAAGGCGTGCGCGGCGCCGACAGCCGCATCGTGCCGACGCTGACCGCGGCCGACGGCGAGCGCCTGATCCTCGAACGGGTCGCCACCGGCGGCATGCATGCGAAATTAGCCGCCGCCATGGAAGCATTGAAAAATGGCGTGCGGCAAATCGTGATTGCCCCCGGAAGCGAGCCAAAAATTATTTCTCGTTTACTATCGGGCGAAGCGGTAGGGAGCCGGCTGGTCGCGGAGGCGGCGACCGGTGACTAGATCTACTAAACGTACTACGCAAGCATCACCCGCCTGCGGTGATGGCGGGCTTGAGGTTCGAAAAGCCTCGATGCGCGATATTCCGGGCCTGCTGCGCCTCATCAACGGCTTTGCGGCGGAAGGCATTATGCTGCCGCGCACCGAGTTCGAAATTGCCGAAAACATCCGCGATTTCAGTGTGATCCACGAAGGCGAGCACTTGGCTGGCTGCGCTGCGTTGCATTTTTATACGCCACTGGCCGGCGAGATTCGATCGCTTGCCGTGGAGCGGGAATCCCAGAAGCGCCAGGCCGGCCGCCGCCTCGTCGAGGCGCTGGTAGCCGAAGCCAAAGCCTTTGCGCTTCAATCGGTTTTCGCCTTTACCTACATCCCCGCATTCTTTCAGAAGCTGGGCTTCACGGAAATCGAACGAGGCGAACTGCCGCTCAAAGCCTGGAAAGACTGCCTGCGGTGCCCGAAATTCCAGTGCTGTGATGAAATTGCTGTAATAAAGCCGCTCGAAGGCCCAGAAATGCGGGTAGCTGATACCCTCATTTGCGGCATACTATCTCCTGACGACAGAACGCCCACCAACGGCGGAAGCGGCCTGCCGATCATCAAACCGCGCTGAAATCGTTGGACATTCCGGCTACGCCGTCCCCCCAGTTCAATCTTTCGATTCCCCTCAAAAAACATGCGTTAAAAACAACACAAAATCCCCCGAATTTCTCCCTTCGGTTTGTATAATTTAGAAACGGAACTCACGCCTGAGCGGCGAAGAGGAGGAAGAAGGTTTTGAAGGCACAAACGGTCGATGTGAAGGATTCTACGGGCCGGATCCTCTGCTGCACGATATTTCGTCCAGGCGGCAAGAAACTTCTGGCAAAAGGGCATGTGCTCAGCGAAGAAGATGTAAGGCTGCTCGAGACAGAGGGAATGGGACAGGTTTGGGTCACCGAGCTCGAAGAGGGTGAGATCGGCGAAGACCAGGCTGTCATGGCTGTGGCGTCGGAAATGGGCTGCGGGGCGCTGGAGATCCGCCTGGCGGCAGGCGGTCGCGCGAACCTGGTCGCGACCGAGGACTGCTGCGTGCTGGTCGACGACGAACTCCTGCGGCAGATCAATTGTACGGCGAGCCTGGTGATCGCGACGTTTGCCAACTTCGCGTATGCCAAGGCGGGACAGCGCATCGCGACTGTGAAGAGCGCGCCCTTCGCGATCGGTCAGGCTCAACTGGAAGCGGTGCTCATGATCTTGCGCGAGCGCGGGCCGATCCTGCAGGCCCGGCCGATCCGCTCGGCCTCCGTCGGCGTCTTGTACACCGATCCGCTGAGCGGCGATCGCGCGCGGCAATTATTCGAAAACATCATGCGGCAGCGCCTGGAGCGGTTCGGCGTGACCGCGAATTACGTGCTGGCGGCGGTCGAGGACGAGGCGACGGTCGGGCGCGCGCTGCAGCACCTGCTGCGCACTAAGCCGACCACGATTCTGGTGGCCTCGACGACGGCGCCGGCCGGGCCGGAAGACGTTATCGGGCGTTCGCTGGCGCATATCGGCTGCCACATGGAGCGCTTCCTGGCTCCGGTCGAGCCCGGCAACCTTCTGTTACTGGCTTATAAGGATGAAGTGCCCATCGTTTCCGCTCCCGGCTGCTTCCGTTCCGCCAAGCCGAATGTCGTGGACCTGATCCTGCCGCCCATGCTGGCGCGCTATCGGGTGTCGGGGTGGGAAGTGGCCTGCCTCGGGCACGGAGGCCTGCTGGCCTGACAAGATCCTCCACTGGCCCGCGAGCCGCGCCTCCGAACGGCCCACGGGCGCTCCTCCGAAGCCGGGCGCCTCGCCAGCGCCCGGTTTTTTTAACCCCCACCGGGCGCACGTTCTGAACGCGCCGCGTGCGCGCACCCGGACTTTTCGAGCGGCGCATACAGCCCTGGCTGGATAGGACCGCCGCGGCGCGTTCCTTATCGTGAAAGATGACATGCGGATCATCTTCACGGATCTTGATGGCACCCTGCTTCACCCGGATACTTACTCCTGCGGCCCGGCCGGGCCCGCGATGGATGCGCTGCGCCGCAGGCGCATTCCGCTGATCTTTTGTACGAGCAAGACACGGTCCGAGGTGGAGTTCTGGCGCGACGCGCTCGGGAATCGGCACCCCTTCGTCGTGGAAAACGGCGGGGCCGTCTACATTCCCGCCGGGTATTTCAGGCCGCGGCCCGCGGGCGCCGTCGAGCGCGACGGCTACGAAGTGATCGAACTGGGCACGCCGCACAAGCAACTCGTCGAGGCGCTATGGGCGGCGTCGAAGGAAAGCGGCTGCTTCATCCGCAGCTTTGCCGAGATGACCGCGGCGGAAGTGGCCCAGCGGACGCAACTGCCGCTCGAGCACGCCGCGCGCGCCAAGCAGCGCGAGTACGACGAGCCGTTCGATATCTTCGGGCCCGGCGCCTACAGCCTGCTCGCGGCCATCGAGCGACGGGGCCTGCGCTGGACGCGCGGCGACCGCTTTTACCACATCACCGGCCACAACGATAAAGCGGCGGCTGTGCGGCGCCTCGTGGAACTGTACCGCGCAGCGTTCGGCAGGACGCTGACGATCGGCATCGGAGACGGCCACAACGACGCCGGTTTCCTGGCCGCAGTCGACACGCCCGTGGTGGTGCAGTCGCGTTTCGCGGCGGTGCTGAAGAAAGCTGTGCCGCGCAGCCTGGTCACGAAATGGCCCGGCCCGCGCGGATGGAACGAAGCGGTGCTCCAACTCGTGAGCGCGTAAATCGGGAGCGAATCGATGTCGGACTTTTATCAAACCGGTTGTGTGGCCACGCTGCACAGGCTGAATCCGGACGGAATCGAGAGACTGGAAGCCGAACTCCGGCGATACTCCGCCGAGCGGCCGATCGGGCTGGTGCTGCCCGCGCTCTACCGCGAGTTCGAGGGGCCCGCGATGCGCCGCATCGTCGAGGAACTCTCGCGCGTCGATTACATACGGCACATCGTCGTGGCGCTCGGCCGCGCCGGCCGGGCCGAATACGAGAAGGCGCGCGCCTTCTTCGAGGATTTCCCCAGCCAGGTCACGTTTCTGTGGATCGACAGCCCGCGCATCCAGAGCCTGTTCCGGCTGCTGGAGCACCACGGCATCCCCGCCGGGCAGGACGGCAAGGGCCGCTCGTGCTGGCTGGCCTACGGCTACCTGATCGCGGCCGGCGATTGCGACGTGATCGCGGTGCACGATTGCGACATCGTAAATTATGACCGCCGCTTCCTGGCGCGGCTCTGCTACCCGGTGGTGAATCCGAACCTCGGCTTCGAGTTCTCCAAGGCCTATTACGCGCGGGTGACCGACCGCCTGCACGGCCGGGTCACGCGGCTGTTCATGACGCCGCTGATCCGCGCCATCGCCGGCATGGCCCCGAACACGCCGCTGCTCGATTTCCTGAACAGCTTCCGCTACTGCCTGGCCGGCGAATTCGCGATGAAAGCGAATCTCGCGCGGGTCAACCGGATCCCGGGGGATTGGGGGCTGGAAGTGGGGATGCTTGCCGAGGTTTACCGCAACTGCTCCCCGCTCAGGACGTGCCAGGTGGACCTGGCCGACAACTACGACCATAAGCACCAGAGCCTTTCGGCCGACGACCCCTCGGCCGGGCTTCGCCGGATGACCTGCGACATCGCCAAGACGCTCTTCCGGACCCTGGCCGGCGAGGGCGTGGTCTTCACGCAGGAGCATTTCCGCGCGCTCGAAGTGCGCTATGTGCGGCTGGCCGAGGACACCATGACGCGCTACTACGCCGACGCGCTGCTGAACGGCCTCGAATTCGACCGGCACGAAGAAGAGCGCGCCGTGGCGACCTTCGCGCGAAGCCTTCGGCAGGCGGCGGCCGAGTTTCTCGAAGATCCGCTCGGGCTCCCGCTGATTCCGAACTGGAACCGCGTGGTGGCCGCGGTTCCCGGGTTCCTGAACATGCTGCTCGACGCCGCCGAAGCGGACCGGGAGCTGGTCGCAAGCCAGGCGGCGTAGCGGGGGCGGCATGTACGACTTCCTGCCGAAAGAAGCGGCAGCGGCGGCCGGGAAACTGGGGCATGCCGACATCGTGGTCGGCATTCCCAGCTACCAGAACGCGCGGACCATAGGCCACGTGGTGCGCGCCGCGCACGCGGGGTTGGAGAAATATTTCCCGCAGTCGGTTTCCGTGATCGTCAACTCCGACGGCGGATCGACCGACGGCACGCGGGAAGCGGTGCTGGCGACGCGGGTGGAGGACGTGCACCTGCTGCTGCTCTCGCATCCGCTCGCGGCGGTGCACCGCATGTCGATGCCCTACCACGGCATTCCGGGCAAGGGGAGCGCCTTCCGGTTGATCTTCGGGATGGCGTCGCTTCTGGGGGCGCGCGCGTGCGCGGTGGTGGACTCCGATCTGCGCTCGATCACGCCGGAGTGGATCGACCTGCTGCTGCGCCCCGTGCTGCACGCGGGCTTCGATTTCGTGGCGCCGTATTACCACCGCCACAAGTACGACGGCACGATCACGAACAGCATCGTCTACCCGCTGACGCGCGCGCTTTATGGGCTGAGCGTCCGGCAGCCGATCGGCGGCGATTTCGGCATGTCGCGGCGGATGTTCACGCGATATCTCGAGCGCGACGACTGGTACACGGACGTGGCGCGCTACGGCATCGACATCTGGATGACCACGATCGCCATCTGCGAGGGCTTCCGCGTTTGCCAGAGCTTCCTGGGGGCGAAGCTGCACGACGCGAAGGATCCGGGCGCCGATCTGAGCAGCATGCTGCACCAGGTGGTGGGGTCGGTGTTCGAGCTGATGCAGCAGTACGAGCCGGTGTGGCGCCGGCGGCGCGCCGTCGCGAAGGCGGACCTGTTCGGCTTTCGCTACGACGTGGGCCTGGACCCGGTCGCCGTGGACGTCGAGCGCATGCTGAACGCCTTTCGCCGGGGGTGCGGCGAACTGGGGGAGATCTGGCGGCTGGCGCTGCGGCCTGAGACCGGCGCGGCGGTGCGCGCGCTGGCGCGGGTGAGCGACCCGCGGCGCTTTCACGTGGATGACGAGCTGTGGGCGCGCATCATTTACGATTTCGCGTGCGCGTACAGGCGCCGCAGGCTCGATCGCGGCCACCTGCTGCGGTCGCTGACGCCGCTGTACCTGGCGCGCGTGGCGTCGTTCGTGCTCGAAACGGAAGAGCTTCTGCCCGATGCCATCGAGCGGAAAATCGAGGATCTGTGCCTGGCGTATGAAGCCGGCATTCCTTACCTGGCGGCGCACTGGGACGGCCGCGAGCCGGCCGAGGCGCGCACGGAACCGCAGTTGAAGGAGGCGTTGTGATCGAGGCTTTGCGAACAATCATGACCGGGGCGCTGGAGCGCCTCTCGGGGCAGATCAAGACCGACCTGCCGATGCTGCTGGCGGCGGCCGTCATCATGGCCGTCGCGGTGATCGTGGCCAAATTCGCTCGATGGCTGATCCGAAGAGCGTTCAAGGGAATCGAGCTCGACGAGTGGCTGCGGCGGACCGGCGTCTCGGCGATGATCAACCGGTCCGGCACGCTGCGCGCATCGCGGATTACGGGGCACGTCGTCTACTGGGTCATCATTGTGGCCGGATGCGTGGCCGCGCTGAACGTCTTCGAGGCGCGGCTGACGACGCGGCTGGCCGAGGGCTTCGCGCTGCTGCTGCCGAGGCTCGCCGGCGCGGCCGCGATCCTCGTCGGCGGAATGCTGCTGGGGCAATACCTGGGCCGCAGCGCGCTGATCTGGGCGGTGAACGAAGATTTTCCGGGTCCCCGGAAACTGGCGCTCGCGGTTCGCACGCTGGTGGTGCTCGCGGCGGCGGCGGTGGCCGCCGATGTCGTCGAGTTCGCCGGCGCGGTTTTCCTCTGGGCCTTCATCCTGGTGGCCGGCGGCGTGATTCTGGCCGCGAGCCTGGCGATCGGGCTGGGCGCCCGCGACGTGGTCCGGCGCACGCTCGATGAGAACGAGAAGGCCGCGCACGCCGCGGCGGCAGGCGAGCGCTTCAACGAGCACTCGCTGTGGAATCATCTGTAGAGCCGTCTGCCCACGGCCGCCTACACCTTCTGCACCCGCCTCAGCGTGTAGATCTCCGGATGCACGGTAGTGGTCTCGAGCTTGCGCCAGTCGTCGTCCACGCTGATCAGCTTGCCGCTGATGTGGTTGGACCGCTCCGAGGCGAGGAAGAGCGCAAGCTGGATCTGCTTGTCGGGCGGGACGCCGCCGGTAACGCGCACTTCGAGCGCCTCGTCTTGCGCCTTCCAGCCGGCGCGCTCGCCGGCGCTCAGAATCTGGTCGGTCATGTGCGTGTACGTGCCGCCCGGCGCCATCGCGTTCACCTGCACGTTGTGATCGCGCACCTCCTCGGCAAGGGTTTCAACAAGCCGGACCAGGGCTGCTTTCGAAGCGGCGGACGCGGAAAAGTTAGGGCGCGGGTGAACGGCTCCGGCGCCGCTGAGGGCGATGATTTTGCCCGAGCGGCGCTCGATCATGTGGGGCAGCACGGCGCGGCAACTGAACATGAAGCCGAGCAGGTTGGTCTGAATGGCTTCGGCCCAGAATTTCGGATTCGCTTCGGCGAGCGGTCCGATGGGGCCGAGCATCCCGGCGGCGGCGACCAGGATGTCGAGCCGGCCGAAATGGGTCCGCATGCGTTCCCCGGCCGCGCATAGCTGCTCATAGTGCGTGACGTCGGCTCGGATGCGCAGGGCGATGCCGCCGGCGCTCTCGATCTCCAGTTGCGCCAGGTCCAGTTCCCCCTTGCTTCGCGCCAGAAGCCCGACGCGCGCGCCGGCGGCGGCGAAGCCGAGCGCGAGTCGCTTGCCGATCCCCCGGCCCGCCCCGGTGATCAGCACGGCTTTGCTTTTGATGGTCTCCACGGTTGTCCATCTAAGAAGGTAGTACAAACGGCGGGCGCCAGCGAGGACAGACGAGCTCGATTCCGATAAAAAAGGGGCTGCCAGGCTTCGGCAACCCCCGCTTATCCGCTTTGGATGATGAATGGCGCCGCCGCGCGGTCACGGCGGCGTTATGAATGAACTACGGCTCGGCTTCTAAGGCGTCGCTCGGCTCTTCAGCCTGTTCGCCGGGTCGCGCCTTCGTCAGCCCGTACTCAAATCCCTTGTCGAATGCTTTCAGGTTCAGCTCGCGCGTGGCGGGCGGCACCGAATCGGCCACCGCTTTCCGCAGCGCATCCGGATCGAGCAGCCCGGTGACGGCTGCAAAGAAGCCCACCAGCACCACGTTCAGCACCATCTTCCGGCCGAGTTCCTCGGCCAGCCGCGTCGCCGGAACGCTGAAGATCTTCGCCCGGCCGCCCGTGCCGTTCGACAGCCGCACCAGTTCCTCTTCGACGATCAGCGTGCCGCCTTCCTTCAGCTCCGGCGCGAACCGCGTGTAGGCTTCCTGCGACATCACCACCAGCACGTCCGGGTTCGTGACGTACGGATACAGAATCGGATTGTCGGAAAGGATCACCGATGCGCTCGCCGCGCCCCCGCGCGCTTCCGGTCCGAAGTTCTGGGTCAGCGTCGCGTAGCCGCCTTCGAAAATCGAAGCGGCCTTCCCGATCACCATCGCGGCCAGGATCACGCCCTGCCCGCCGAAACCGGCGATACGAATCTCGGTTAGCTGCATAACAGGTTACCCACCTCCGCGTAGCGCTCGCCCAACTGTTCGGAAAGGCGTCCTTTCATCAGCTCCAGGTAATCGGGCCGGTCGCGGTCCACGAACTTGCCGACGATGATCTCGCCATCCTTGCTCAGCCCGACCTCGCTGGTCGGCGCGCCGTTCTTCACCTTGCTCTTTTCCTTGTAGTACTTCATCGTGTCGAGCCCGTCGCCGAGCTTGTTCCGCCGCTGGTAGAGCGTCGGGCAGGGCGAGAGCACTTCGATGAAGCAGAAGCCGCGCTTGTTGAACACCTCGGCCATCGAGCGCGCAAGCTGCCGCACGTGGAAGGTCGTCCACCGCGCCACGTAGCACGCCCCGGCCGCTTCCACCAGCGAGGGCAGGTTGAAGGTCGGATCAAACGCGCCGTAAGGGGCCGTCGAAGTGATGGCCGTCGCCGGCGTCGTCGGCGCCGTCTGCCCGCCCGTCATCGCGTAGATCAGGTTGTTCACGCAGATGACCTTGAGGTCCATGTTGCGGCGGGCCGCATGAATCAGGTGGTTGCCGCCGATCGCCGACAGGTCGCCGTCACCGGAGTACACCACCACCTGCAGCTCCGGATTCGCGAGCTTCAGGCCCGTGGCAAACGGAATCGCGCGTCCGTGCGTGGTGTGGAAGGAATCCAGCCTCAGATAACCCGCCACGCGCCCCGTGCACCCGATGCCGGAAACAATCGCCACCTTGTCCAGGTCGGCCTTCGATTCCAGCAGCGCGCGCGTGAAGCAGTTCACCGTCGTGCCGATGCCGCATCCGGGGCACCAGATGTGCGGCATGCGCTCCGTGCGCAGGAATGGCTCGACAGGGTTAATGACTTCCAACGTCGCTGTCATCGCGCCGCCTCCATAATCGCGTTGTAAATATCTTCGGGACGGTGTACGCTGCCGCCCGCGTGCGTCACCGGGATCGTCCTCGCCCGGCCGCCTGCCGCGCGCTCCACCTCGCGCGCCATCTGCCCGAGGTTGATCTCGGGAACCACGAATGCTTTCGCCGTCTTCGCCAGCTCGGCGATGTGAGCGTCCGGGAACGGCCAGCAGCAGATCAGCCGGCAGCGGCCCACCTTCACGCCGCTCTGCCGCGCCATGTCGATGGCGCGCTGCGCCACGCGCGAGGTGATGCCGTAAGAGACCACCACCACATCGGCGTCCTCGACGTTCGCTTCGTCCACCATCGTGAGCCGCGCCGCCTGCCTCGTGATTTTCTGTTGCAGACGGCGGATCAGCTTATCCTGCGTCGGCACGTTCATGCCGGGATAGCCGCGCTCGTCGTGCGTCAGGCCCGTCATGTGGAACCGGTGCCCTTCGCCCGCATGCGCCATCGCCGGGATCAGGTCGGCGTCCGGCTCGTAGGGCTTGTACGCCAGCCCCGCCTTCGTCGTGCGCCGCCGCGGGTAGATCTCGATCTGGTCCGCGGGAGGAATCACGACCTTCTCGGTCATGTGCCCCACGCACTCGTCCATCATGAACATCACCGGCGTGCGGAACTCTTCGGAGAGGTTGAACGCGCGGATGGTGAGGTCGAAACATTCCTGGGGAGAATTGGGCGAGAGGGCGATGATCTCGTAATCGCCGTGCGAACCCCAGCGCGCCTGCATCATGTCCGACTGCGCCGGCAATGTGGGCAAGCCCGTCGAAGGCCCGCCGCGCTGCACGTTGACGAACACGCACGGGGTTTCCGTCATCACCGCAAACCCGATGTGCTCCATCATCAGCGAGAAGCCCGGGCCCGAGGTCACCGTGAACGCTTTCGCGCCGCCCCATACCGCGCCCAGGATCGTGATCGACGCCGCCAGCTCGTCTTCCATCTGAATGAACGCGCCGCCTACGGTCGGAATGCGCGCCGCGAAGCGTTCGACGACTTCGGTCGAGGGGGTGATGGGATACCCTGCGGCAAATCGCGCACCTGCCGCCAATGCACCCTCGCAGCAGGCATGATCGCCATCCAGAAAATGAAAACCGGTTAACACTCCACGAGGATCGGCCTGCATTATTTCACCCCCTTCGCCGGCCCGGCCACCTTGAAACCGTAAATGGCGAAATCCGGGCAATACATTCCGCACAGGTCGCAACCGCTACATTTATCGAGAGCTACCACGTGCGGCGGGTGATAGCCTTTGGAATTGAACGCGGAAGAGAGGGCCAGGACCTTGGTCGGGCAGAACTCGACGCAGAACCCGCAGCCTTTACATCGCTCCGCGGTGATGCTCACATTGCCTTTAGCCATAGTGGGAATTTGTGCTCGCGCCAAAAATTCATCGCACGAAGGGTTCCAAACTCCTGATTTTGCGAGTAAGTAACGGCTTTTCAGTAGGGTAGAGCGGGTGGCGGGCTGCAATCCCCAACCAGGGGTGGGTCGAACGCCCCAGTCGAAGCACCTCTACTCGAATGCGCCGAGGAGAGAGCCAGCGCAACAGCGCAGGCCAGCGCATCTTCACGGTCGAACAGGCCGGCAAGATCGCCCTCGCTGTCGGCCTTCGCGAAGCCCTCCACCATCTGGCGAGATCCGGCTGCATCGTACGGCTCCACCGCCCTGGTGCAGCCGGCAGCGATCAGCCACCGGTCGGCCATGAGCTACCGCGGCCTCACCGGGCAGGTACCCGGGCGTGTGTGTGCTCACAACGGCACGCTCGGTTCCGCGCGTGAGAGGGGAAGCGGAATATGAGGCGCGAACGGACGCTTCTTGACGGCCTGATGGCGCCGCAGTATTGCGGCAGCTTCGCCGAGGTTCTGCACGCATTCGAGATGCGCGGTTCGAAGCTGGCCATGCAAGCAGTTTCTCTGAGAAGCTACCCGCGCGCCAGCGGCTGCCGGGGCGGCTTCTTCGCTCCCGGTGTGGGCTCGGGCGGCTTGGGCGGCGGCGGGGGCTCCTCGACCACCTTCTTCGGCCGCGCGTTCAACTTTGCCGTGATCAGCTCCTCGCGCGCTTTGCGGTACTTCGGCGTGCCGGGTTCCCCACCCTTGGCCCGAATCTCTTCCTCGGTGACTTCCTGGGCCATGGGCAGGTACTTCTGCAGGTAATTCCGGATGCGGTCCTGCACGATGCGCTGCGACGAGCGCAGCAGCAGGAACAGGATCTGCTCGCCGGGCACTTTCTCGAGCGCGTGATAAACCTGCGAGGGCCGGTTCAGCTTCGGCCCCTTCAGCTCCTTCTCGAGCTTCTTGCTGTTGGCTTCGAGCTTCTGCCAGTGGTCGACCGCGGCCCGCGGCATCGCGGTCGCCTTCACCAGCGCGGCCTTCTCTTTCGGGGTCAGCTTCTCGGCGAGGAAAAACAGAAACAGGCCGGTATGATCGATCGGGAACGGGATTCCGAACGGCGCCAGTTGCTTCGCCTTCTCAAGCCGCGTAAGGCCCGCCACATTCAGCTTCGTTTCGAGCGCCGGCGAGAACAGGCCGAGCAGCTTCTCCTCCGCGAGCGCCTCGACAATCTCGGCCGCCTTCGGCTCGGCGGCAATCTGTTTCAGCTCATCGAACAGCGCGGCTGGCGGGATTTTCGATTCCAGGCCTTCGGCGCGCACGTTGGCGTACTGCGCCTGCGTCCGTTCCTCGACGGTGAAGCCCAGGCGGACGCGCAGGCGGATCAAGCGCAGAATGCGCACCGGGTCGTCGTAGAGCGCATAGTTGTAGACCGCGCGCAGTTCCTTGCGCTCGAGGTCGCCCAGACCGTTGGTCGGATCGATGAGCAGGCCGCGCGAAGCGCGGTTCAGCGAGAGCGCGATGGCGTCCACCGTGAAATCGCGGCCGCTCAGGTCTTCGTGGATGGTGGCCGGCGTCACCTGCGGGCGCGCGCCGGGGCGCGGGTAGGTTTCCCGGCGGGACATCGCGATCTGCGCAGTCACACCGCCCGGAAACGCCAGCTCCGCCGACTTGCGGTGCTCGTCCTCGGAGACGATCTTCGCGCCGGCGGTCTTGGCCACCGCGCGGGCGACCTTCAGCGCGTTGCCCTCGATCGTGAAATCGAGGTCGCGGATGGGGAACCCGCCCAGCATGTCCCGCATCGCTCCGCCGGTCAGGAACAGACTCACATTGGCTTCCGCCGCCGCAGCCTGGACCCGGCTGACAACACGATTCTGGTCCGCGCTGAGATGGCTCTCCAACATGAACATGTAATCGCTCATATATGTTGCGGCCGCCGCGCCCGGTCTGCGCCCGGCCGTCCCAACTCCGTTTTTCCCTACGCTTTATGCACGCGGGTGATGCTCGTCCACCGCCTTGCGAAGTCCCGACCGCATTACGTGAGTGTAGATCTCGGTTGTGGAAATATCGGCGTGCCCCAACATGGTTTGAACGCTGCGCAAGTCGGCGCCTCCTTCCAGGAGATGCGTCGCGAAGCTGTGCCGGACGGTGTGCGGCGTCAGGTGGTGGAAGATCCCCACTTTCTTGCCGTAACCTCCCAGCAGCTTCCAGAAGCCCTGGCGCGTCATGCGCGTACCGCGCGCGGTCACGAACAGGTACTTGCTGGACCGCCCGGCGAGCAACTCGGCCCGCGCGCCGCTCCGGTAGGCCGCGACGGCTTCGAGCGCCGCCTTCCCCACCGGCACGAGCCGCTGCTTGTTCCCCTTTCCTACTACCCGAACTACCCCCGTTTGTTCGTCCAAATCGGATAATTGCAGTTCACAAAGTTCGCTGACCCTCAGCCCGCTCGCGTAGAGCAAATTGAGCATCGCGCGATCCCGCACGCCGGCCGGCCGGCTCTCGTCCGGGGCCTCGAGCAGGCGATTGATCTCGTTATGATTGAGGTACTTCGGGAGATTCTGCCACTGTTTCGGCAAGGATAACCAGGCCGTCGGGTCGCTCGCGATCCGCCCCTCCCGGAGCAGGAACGCGCAAAAGTTCCTGAGCGTGGTGAGGTGCCGCGCGATCGAGCGGCTCCCAAGACCGGCGCGGGCGAGCGAATCCAGGTAGCCGCGGATGGCCTCGGGGCCGGGGAAGGCGCCTTCGAACTTTGTATCTCGTTGAAATCTGGCAAGATCCCGGCTGTAGGCGTCCAATGAATTCGCGGACAGACCCTTCTCGATGCGGCAATAGTCCAGAAAAGACTGGATCTCAGCCATCATCGCTCCGGCAACTGGCATTGTGCCAATGATACAATAATCGCGAAATTGTTTGGAAGAAAGCAGCTATTCTTATCCGCCGCTCCCGGTCCGAGGACGGCTGGACCGCGGCGGCCGGCCGTCTCTTTTGTCCCGATGGCCGGAGTCAGGGGGAAGCGTGACGGTGTCCACCAATAAGAAGATCGTCATCCGACGGTTCGACCGTGACGCCGTTCAGGGTTATGTGAACCCCCAGACCTATTTACAGAGCGCCGGAGTCGAGTTGCTCAACCCTTCGGGCAGCCTGCTCATTGTGCCTTACGAGGAGATCAAATCCGTTCATTTCGTTAGGGATTTCGGTTCCGTGGAGGTGCCGCCGGACCGCCGCCTGTTCAACACCCGCCCCAAGCTGAACGGCCTGTGGCTGCGGATGCGCCTGCGCGACGGCGAGCTGATGGACGGGCTGCTGCCCAACAACCTGCTGCTGGTGGAGCCTTACGGCTTCACGGTGGCGCCCCCGAACCCGTCTTCCAATAGCCAGCGGATTTTCGTTCCGCGGGCGGCCCTGGCCGATGTGCAGGTGCTGGGAGTGGTCGGGAGCCCGCTGCACCCGGCCAAGCCGGCTCCGCCGAAGGCGAAGGAGCAAATCGGGCTGTTTGATTAGCCTTCCGCAGTCGCGCCGGGGGCCCATCCCTGCGCCCGCGCCCTACCCGCGATCAATTGCCGGGCGGTCGCCCGGAACAGGAACCCGCGCCGGAAGGGGCGCGGGTTCGCTGCGGTGGAGTGTGTGATCAACCTGCCCTGCGCGTCGAGACCGGCTGGATATGGATGGTGGTCTGATTCGGCTGCTTGGTTTCGGTCACCTTCACGAACTCGCCTACCCGCAGGTTCTGGTCGCCCGTTATCGCCACTTTGCTCAGATTGTATTTCTTGGTGCTGTTGTGGGGTGCGGTAATGGTGAGCGACTTGCCCTGTTTGTACTCGGTGACCTGGCCGACATTGGAAGTCGTGGTGGTCTTCACCGTGCCCATCGGAGTTGCGCGCGTGACGGTTCGGCTGATCTCGTTCGGCGCCTGGCCGCTGGCCTGGGTTTCGGCCTGCATGATGGCGGCCTCGGTGGCCGTGTCGGTCCTCACCCCGCGCGTGTATGGCTCGATGTTGATCGTACGCCGCTGGGCCTGGGTGGTTTCCGTGATCGAGACGAGCTCGCCGACGCGGACGTTCGGGTTGCCGTACACGGTCGTGTCCTCCTTCGTGAGGTCGAAGGTTTTGGTCTTGTTGCCCGGCGTGGTGATCGTGACCGATTTACCCAGGTTGAAGCCGGTCACCCGGCCCACGGCGGTTGTAGTGTCAAATGTCTGCGAAATGGACGGCGATTCCACGCTGACGCTCTGGCTGGTTTCGCGCGGAATGGCTGTCTGCGCGCCCGTGGCCTGCCCGAACAGCATGGTTGCGCCGAAAAGCGCCGCCGTCGAGAGCACTCCCAGTTTCATAGTGGCTTACCCCTCCTGCCTTCGAAGCGTGTACGTGCACCCGGGTTGCCAGCCTGAAAGGTTGTTGCGTTTTCAGGGGATTGCGGGAGCGTCCGCTGAAAATTCGTTACGAATTTTCCCGTTTGCGGCAGTTTTTTCAGCCGGCATCAATGGATGAAGCCCAACTGGCGCAGGCCGGCTTGCGGCTGCTTCCGGTCGAACTGGGTAAAAGACGCTTTCACGCGGCCGTTCTCGAGCGCCACTGCGTACGGGCTCGAGGTGAACGAAAACGCCTTGCGGAGCGTATCCGTGTCGTAAGAGAGCAGCCCGGGCATGCCGGTATCGTGCATGAAGTCCTGCGCGAATCGCGGGGTGTCGGTGGGCACGGAGATAATCTGGACGTCTTTTGACCAGCTCATCTTCGCCATGTCGCGCGCCGCGGCGTCGCAGTGGGTGCACATCGGGTCGAAGAAGTAGACGAAGACGCGGCCAAGGCGCATGGGGAAGGGCTTGCCGTCGATCGTGATGAAGCTCGGCGCCTGGGCCAAAGCCTGCACGCGCGCGTTCACGCCATAGGAGACCGCGGCGAACACGATCACCACCGCGAGCACCAGGGCGGCCGAGCGCCGGCTCGCCGCAGGGCGGGCCCACCGGCCCGCGATCGCCGCCAGCGCCAGCATCAGGGCGTCGCCGATAAAGAATCCCGGCCCCACCACGCGCTTGATCCAGGGAAAGCAGTTGCACTCCTCGCCCCGCAGCGCGCCATAGAAATACCCGATATAAACGAGAAACGCGACGAGCAGCGCCGCGGCCAGCCATGCGCCCCAGCGGCGGAAACGGGGCACGAAGAGCAGCGCGCCCGCGAAGGTTTCGGCCACGCCGAGCGCGCAGGCCGCGATCAGACTCAGGTCCGCGGGCACAAGCGCCTGCACCAGCCGGGCCGCGGCATTGAACGGCTCGCTGAGTTTCCAAATGCCGGCGACCAGGAACAGGATACCGAGCAGCACCCCCGCCAGACTGCTTGCGGCGGTCTTCCATCCGGCCAGCGGAAAAACTGCGGCGCCGCCCGCCGGATGTGCCATACTGTGATCCATGTTCCTTATTCTAGCGTTATTTACGGCGGTTAATGGGGTGCAACCGGCGGACATGGTGGTGACCAACGCGAGAATTTACACGGTGGACAGCCAGCGGCCCACGGCTTCGGCAATGGCAATCAAGGACGGGCGCATTCTCTTCGTCGGAGATGACGTCGCGGCGTACATCGGAACGGCGACAAAGAAGATCGACGCGCACGGCGCGACCGTGGTGCCGGGGCTGATCGATTCGCACGGGCACATGGAATCGCTCGGGGAGGAGCTGGCGACCTTCGACCTGCGCAACGTAAAGACCGTGGCCGAGGTGGCGGCGATCGTGCGCAAGGCGGCGGCCGGAAAGCCCGCGGGCGCGTGGATCCGCGGGCAGAGCTGGGATCAGACCAACTGGGGCGGCCAGTTCCCGACCGCGGACGACCTGACGGCCGCAGCCCCGAATAATCCGGTGTTCCTGACCCGAGTGGATGGGCACGCCGCGTGGGTGAACCGCAAGGCGCTCGAACTCGCCGGCATCACGGCGAAGACGCCCGATCCGCCCGGCGGCAAAATCATACGCGACAAGACGGGGAAGCCGACCGGCATCCTGATCGATCGCGCGCAAGGACTGGTGGGCGAAAAGATTCCGCCGGCAACGCAGGCCGAAATCCGCGATCACCTGCTGCGCGCGGCGAAGCGGTGCGTGAGCGTGGGGCTGACCGGCGTGGGCGATGCGGGCGACAGCGAGATGGAGCTGGCGGCCTATCGCGACCTGATCGCCAAGCATGAGCTGCCGATCCGCGTGAACGCGATGATCGGCGGCACGGGCAAGCTCTGGCAGGAGTACATGAAGCGCGGGCCGGAGATCGGCGACCGGCTCTCGGTGCGCAGCGTGAAACTCTTCGCCGACGGAGCCATGGGCTCGCGCGGCGCGGCGTTTCTGGCGCCGTACGCGGACGATCCCGGCAACAGCGGCCTGTTAATGATGACCAAGGAGCAGATCGAGGCGGTGGCGCGCGATGCCGCCGCGCACGGCTTCCAGGTCTGCACGCACGCCATCGGCGACCGCGCCAATCGCATCACGCTCGAAGCTTACGGCGCGGTGCTCGGCGGCAAGAACGACAAGCGGTTCCGCATCGAGCACGCGCAGGTGGTGGCGCCCGAGGACTTCCAGTTGTTCGCGAAGTACTCGGTGATCGCGGCGATTCAATCGACGCACGCCACCAGCGACATGCGCTGGGTGGAGAAGCGCATCGGGCCGGAGCGGGCGAAAGGCGCGTACGCGTGGCGCCGGTTCCTTTCGCTCGGCGTGCACATCTCGAACGGCTCGGACTTTCCGGTGGAGCCGCCGAACCCGCTGTGGGGCTTCTACGCCGCCGTCACGCGGCAGGACCATAGCGGCAATCCTCCGGGCGGCTGGTATCCGGACCAGCGGATGACGCGCGAGGAGGCGCTTCGGAGCTGGACCATCGATGCCGCCTACGCCGCGTTCGAGGAGAAGCAGAAGGGCTCGCTCGCGCCGGGCAAGCTGGCCGATTTCACCATGCTCTCGAACGACATCATGAAAGTGCCGGCCGCGGAGATTCTGAAGACACGGGTGCTGATGACCGTGGTGGGCGGCGAAGTAGTATATTCGGAAGCGAAATGATTTTTGCGCTGCTCCTGCTGCTGGCCGCGCCCGAGCGCCTGGTGGTGATGAACGAGACGGTGCGGGTGCCGGCCGGGGAGTGGCGGCCGTTCGCGATCCGGTTGAAGGACGGCGCGATGCTCGACTGCCGCTTTGCGGTGGAGCGCGGGGAGTCGGGCGTGCGGCTGGCGCTGGTCCCGTGGAGCGATGTCGGGCGGCTGCGCGAGCGGCGCGGGCATCACCTGATCTTCTCGACCGGCTACGACCGCACGGGCGCGTTCCGCTTCGCGCTCGACACGCCCGGCGACTACGCGCTGGTGGTGGACAACCGGATGGCTGACAACGAACCGGCCGACGTGCGGATCCGCGTCGCGCTCATGCGCGCGGGATACCGCGCCGCGGGGCGGGAGTTGTCGCCGGGGCGCAAAGCGGCTGTGGTGACCATCACGAGCCTGGTATTCCTCACCGGGCTGCTCTGGGCGGGGTGGCAATTCCGGGGCGTGTGGTCGCAAAGGCCGGGGCAGCCGCCGCCGGCGTGAGGGCTGTCCGCTCAAATAGTACTTAGTTCTTAAACAATCCTGCAGATTTTTCTTGCATTCCGTCGTCCGGTGTGAGCATATAATCCGAGAATACGATCGGATCGTGATGCATTTTCGGTTCTGCATCGCGCTCTACATACGGAGGCGTTGTGCTCAAGTTCCGATTTCTCGTGGTTTTCCTCGTTGCTGCCTCGTTTTCCCACCTAATCGCGCAAAACAGGGTTGATGCGCGCTACATGTACGAGCGATTGATCTGCATCGTGCCTGTGGTTGGCACCGGCAATCCGGGCGACCCGAGACGCCCACTGTATGCGCCGCTGCCGCCGCGCACTGGGAGTCCGGCGCTGGCGGATGGCATTATCGCGTACAACTCGGTGCTGAGCGACGACGGCCGCTTCGCGCTGATCGAGCTCGTAGCGCGCGACCGCTCGGCGTTCGACGACATTTTGAAGGAAAACCGGGCGGATGTCCGGATTTTCGAGAGAGGCAAGAGCGCGCGGGCGCAGATCGAGCAGGAGTTTCGGAAGCACAAGCGGAATTTCGATCTCGACCACTTCGAGGTGATCGTGCCATGAAGAAGCTCATTCTGCTCGGCCTCATGTGCGCGGCCACGGCTGGTGCGGCGTACGAGTACTACTACTTTGGTCTCTTTTGGGGTTATTCTTACAGTACCTGGGGCTCGGCAGGTTATTGGGACTGGGTTGCGCCTAATGTGCCAACATTGCTGTCTAATATTCCGTCCGATGGCCAGGGCGAGGTGCAGGTGGTCATGGCCCGGGACAAGGATGTCTTCAACGAACTCGAAATCTACCTGCACGCCACACCGGACGCCTTTCCTGGCGGAATTGGAAACGGGAACTATGATGTAATCAGTTTCATTCCATCGTATGCGAATGGCGGATGCACACTAACGGTGAGTGCGCCTGGCAGCATGACCCAAGCGCCGTGCGGGACCCGCACCAACCTGCGCGTGGTTTACAGCAATCAATTCATAGTTGTTTACATCGATGGAGTGAAATACATCGAGACCTCCGCGACCGGCCGCTATGGTGGGGCGCCGGCGGTCAGCGGTAGCCTGAATGCAATTTACTCACTCTTCCTGGGTCCGCTTGACACTGTTCCTCCGGTCGCGCCCGTTGTCACCTACGCCGCCTTCCCGCTAAGCGTGAGTCTCCAATGGCCGGCTGTGCAGGATGACCCGAACGGTATCGGCGTGTGGGCGTACAAAATTTATCGAGATGGCACTTATATCGGAACGGCGTACGGGCCGAGCTACACGGACACGACAGTGCGGCCCGGGACGACGTACTCGTATAAGGTGGCTGCCGTCGATTATCACCAGAATTCGGCAAGCTCTTCTCCGATTGCCCTGACCACGCCGTCCGATGTGCGACCCATAAACCCCCAGGTGCCGGCCGTCGATCCGCGGCGCGTTGGCGTGCGCCGGATGGGGTCCTACTGGGGCGCGTCCGGCGAAAACGTCGATCTGCTTTCCGGCAACCTCAATTTCACGCTGCCGCTGTTGCACGCCATGGGCCGGGGTGGTTGGGGCGTGGACTTCGCCCTCAGCTACAACTCGCAGCTCTGGCGGCAGGACTCCGGCGGAACATGGAAACTCGGAGGCGACGTCGGCTATGGCTACGGCTGGCAGCTCATGGCGGGTTCCGTGACTCCCTACTGGGCCGATTACTGGACCTTCGATCACTACCAGTTCACGGATTCGACCGGCGCTCAATACCGCCTGGACGTCAACAACAACGGGATCTGGACGTCGCACGAGGGCATCTACGTCGAATACGACGCGGCGGCCAAGCGGCTCTATTTCCCGGATGGCAGCTTCTGGTACATGGGCGCGACCTCGTCGGCTCTGGAGCCCGATGGCGGAACGCTCTACCCGACGCTGATGCAGGATACCAACGGCAACCGCATCACGATTCACTACCAGACCGGAGCCGGTTCCACGATTGCAGATTCGAGCGCGCGCATCAGCAGCATTGCGGACGTACGCAGTGCATCGACGTATCAGTTCGTTTATACGAGCGAGACCGTGCCGCACCTGACGCAGATTAACTGCCAGGTAAACTCGGGCGAGTCGTATTCGTTCGCGTATACAGCAAATTATGGCCTGGTCTCGCCGTTGCCGGCCGGCGGCGCATACGGAACCACGACCGCGCTGCAACAGACGACGAAGACTTCAGTCTCGCAGAGCCACCTGTTCGAAAATACGATCCGGGCGGTTCGGGAGAGTTGACGCGGATTACGCTGCCTTACGGGGGAGCGCTTCGCTATCAGTACCGGAGCTTCACCTACGGAAGCGGCGTAACGGTCCGCGAGGTGCAGAACCGATACCTCACCAAGGCCGCCGGGGCCACGGAAGCGCAGTACTCGTTCGTCCACGACGATGCAGCGGACGCCTCGCTCAGCCTGCACGGGTATACCTTTGTAGTGGATCCGAGCGGGCCGGCAAACGGCTGGTGGTTCTCGTCCGAAGCGGGCTGGAGACTCGGTCTGGCGACAGCGCACGAGCGGCGCGTAAACCTGGCAACCTCAAGCCCCTTGCCGAGGCGGCAGGACTTTACGTACTCCCAGGACAGCGCCGGGAACGGCTATCTCTCTGCCGTAACAACCACCCTCGACGGTCAGAAGACGACCAAAACCGAGCAGGCTCTCGACACGCACGGGAACCTGCTGTGGACCAGGGTCTACGATTACGGCAACCTCTCGACCCCGGCACGCACGTACACGAACACGTACCTGACCGGTTCCGAGTATGTGTCGCGGCACATCTGGAACCGGCTGACATCGAGTTCGGTCTCCGCGGGCTCGACGAACGCGACGCTTGTGACGAGCGTATATGACGCATGGTCGCCCATGGCGGATCGCCCCGGCCTCGCGGCGCACGACCCGACTTACAGTGTCGATTTCAAATGGCGCGGCAACCTGATACAACGCACCTCGGCTGGCCGGAGTTTCACTTACTCCTACGATATCGGCGGGATACTTACATCCAGCTCGGACGGGAGCTCCTACACGTCCTACACGCTGGATGGGAACACGCTGTCGGTGCCGTCCACCATCACTCCGAATTCGACAGGGGAGTTGGCGACCTCCTATACCTACACCAACGCACTCGATATCGCCTCGGTGACCGGACCGAACCAGGCCCAGGCGTCAGTCACCTACGATGGGGGCGGCCGGCCGACACGGAGCGTTTCGGTTCACGGGGCGGCCACGACGTATGCCTACACGACCAACACCGTGACCGCAACCACCAACTCCCATTGGACACGGACGACGCTGGACGGCCTGGGCCGGAAGGTGAAGACGGAGATCGGCGACTCAGGCGGCGCGAAATCCGTGGTCGACATCGAATACGATTCCTGTGCCTGCTCGCCGCTCGGAAAGGTGAAGCGGGTATCGCAGCCGTATGCGCCGGGCGGGGCGGTGTATTGGACCACGTACACCTACGATGCGCTTGGGCGTACCACGCGGATCGATCTGCCCGGCGGCACCGGCGCGACGACGTACTCATACGTGGGGAACACGACAACGGTGACGGATGCGGCCGGGAAATGGAAGAAGTACACTGTGGACGCGATGGGAAACCTGATCCAGGTGACCGAGCCGGCGCCCGAAGGCGGCACGCACGAGACGTACTATGCCTACAACCTGCGGAGTCAGTTGACGCAGGTAACAATGCCGCGCGGCACGACGACCCAGACGCGCACCTTCAACTACGACCTGGCAACCGGCCGGCTGATGAGCACCACCAATCCCGAGAACGGGACGGTGTCGTACACCTATAACGCGAACGGCACGGTCGCGACGAAGACGGACGCGAAGCAGCAGCGGACCGAGTACAGCTACGATGGGTTGGCGCGCGTAACCGAGATCCGGCACTATGTCAATCCATACCACCCGGCGGAGGAAGATTCGCAGCAGCGGGTGACGTTCACGTACGATACGGCAGAGAACGGGTGGGGGCGGCTGGCAAGCGCCCAGACGACCCTCAACGAGATCACGAGCTTCAAGTACACTCCCGGCGGCCTGATCAAGGAGCAAAACTCGAGTGGAACGGTCTTCACGTACTACTACGACAACGAAGGCCGCCTGGCGGGCATCCTTTATCCGGACATCCTGTTGGAGTACACCTATGACACGCTGGGCCGCCCGGTCAAGCTGACCGACTGGGATGGCGTCGAGTGGGTGAAGGAAGCGGTCTGGGGGCCGGGTGGAGAACTGCAGCGCCTCATGCGCATCAGCCAATGGGACGACCCCTGGTACGGCAACATCTACATGACCGAGACCTTCGGCTACAATCCACGGCTGCAATTGACGCGGCACACCGTAGTTGACGATCTTAGGAGGACCACCCAGGATCTGGAGTACCGCTATCCGGAGGCGCAAAACAATGGGCGCATCAGCCAGCGGAAGAACTGGCGTACCGGCGAGGAAGTGAATTACCAGTACGACTCGCTGAACCGGCTGGTGCGGGCGGAGACGACGGGGCCGGAGTGGGGTCTCAGCTTCAGCTTCGACGGGTTCGGGAATCTCTGGTCGGAGACGCCTACGAAGGGCTCAGCGCCGCAGGCGACCTATCTGGTCGATTCTGCGACGAACCGGCTGGCCGGTGCGGGCCTCCGTTATGACAGCGCCGGCAATCTCACCTCAACATCGGACACGACCATGAGCTATGACGGCGAGAACCGGCTGGCCCAGTATCAGTACTACGACTCAATTGTCCGGCTTGGGTATAATGCGTTCAACCAGCGCGTGTCAAAAAGGCCTAACAATGAGTTCGAGATCCGATACATGTATGGCCCGGACGGGAAGATGCTGCGAACCGAGCAGAATTACAGCCGGCCGAGAAACAACGTCTACTTTGCCGGGCGCCTGATTGATTCGGGGCAGTACGGGACAGTAGTGCCGGACCGGCTGGGAACGGTCGGAGGCAGATATCCATACGGTGAAGACAGCAGCATTTTCGCAACGTACGAAGGCGAGGGATACGGCGGACCAATGTATGCGATGAACCGCCACTACTCGCCCCAGTTCATGCGCTTCCTGACGCCGGATCCGTACATGGCGAGCGGCGGCCCCTCCGACCCGCAGAGCTGGAATCGGTATGCGTATGTGGGCGGCGATCCGGTGAACCGGAACGACCCAAAGGGCCTGTGGTGGGAGTGGGCTGGGTCCTGGTACGAGATGGAAGCGGATGGTGAAGAGGGGTGGAAGTGGCAGCGAGTTGATAAATATATCTGGCATGACGAAGTGGACGGCGGAGAGGGAGATGCGGACGGTGGCGGCGGCCGGCCCACCGACGCTGTAACGGATGCAGCGGCGCGAAAAACGCTCAATGCTCGGTTGAACAAGTTTGCCGGCTCGAACTGCGATAAGGTGTTCGACACTGTAATAGACGGCTACACCAGCAAAACTCTCTCCGCTATCGTAGGCACAACCGAGTTCTACAACGTCAATACACCCGGCATTTCGAATCTCACGCAAGACCAGGTGTCTGGGAATGGTAGCAACAAGATGCTGGGGGCGACGCTCGATTTCGGGGTGACCGCGATAACACTGACAGACGGAACCGCTGACGCCGTGCTGCTCGGCGCTAACTTCTTTTCAAACTCGAATACGGTCTACCAGGGGAACGTTCTGCTCCACGAGCTGCTGCATGCCTTCACTGGTTGGAATGACCCGGAGATGTTTGCCAATTTCAGCGCCTATGGGCTGACGAACCCGAGTGGGTACAGCGACACAGAATATATAAGTGCTTGGCTCTCGACGGATTGCACTAAGACCCCGACGAGCTTGATTTGGTGGAAGTGAATATATGAGCTTGAGAGATCTCTTAGCGATATCGGCTGCTTGCGCGGCAGGGTATGTGGGAGGACTTACGTCTTCGCAGACGTCAGTCAGGGCTTCCACCCCTAGCGTGGTCCGTGCCAGCAGGTTTGAATTGATTAACGCATCGGGCTCTCCCGTTGCGACGTGGGAGTTCGACTCTAGCGGCGGTGCTCGTCTAAGATTTTTGGAGGGCGGCACTGTCGCGCTAGATATTGGCGTCTTATCTGACGGCAGCCCACGGCTTTACATAAATGGGCGTGACAAGAAACGCCGAATCGTCATGGGTCTGGATCAGGCTGACAAGCCGATCCTTGTCATGAGTGATGAAAAGTGGGAGGGCCGGGTGCATCTGGGGTTCATGCCCCCGGACACCTTTCCCTATGGCAACTGGGATCATTGGGGACTGCTGTTCCGAGGAGTTGGCTCAGAGCATGCTGTCGCCGGAATAGGCATGACGAATGCACGAAACGATCCGGCGGAGCCCTTTCTGAGCGTGGCAGGGAAGAGCATCCGTTAGAGCGGATAGACCGGCCGGGAAATGGAAGAAGTACACTGTGGACGCGATAGGGAACCTGATCCAGGTGACCGAGCCGGCGCCCGAAGGCGGCACGCACGAGACGTACTATGCCTACAACCTGCGGAGTCAGTTGACGCAGGTCACGATGCCGCGCGGGACGGCGACCCAGACGCGCACCTTCAACTACGACCTGGCAACCGGCCGGCTGATGAGCACCACCAATCCCGAGAACGGGACGGTGTCGTACACCTATAACGCGAACGGCACGGTCGCGACGAAGAC
>Ga0078972_1004642_pt1 | contig 36911 bp, 33 predicted proteins | sample YelNatPaOPGAMG01_FD_67568 | JGI IMG/M metagenome (GOLD analysis project Ga0078972, IMG submission 67568) | Hot spring thermophilic microbial communities from Obsidian Pool, Yellowstone National Park, USA - OP-RAMG-01 (SPADES assembly) (version 2) | ecosystem: Environmental > Aquatic > Thermal...
TATGGCTTTTTCATCATCACATCCTGTGCTGATTCAAAAGCCCCGCCGTAGTCCTTTACGGCGTAGTAAACTTCTCCTTTATACAATAGCGGTTAACACGCTTTATCTATAATCAATGCTTTCTCTAAGCACAAATTACTATAACCGGATTGCGGTGTCGGATTTTTTTCTTTTTTTTATTTCCTCTACCTAAATAATCCCCGCTGTGGTTATACCTCTTGGTCATTGTCATCATCTTTCCGTCGAATGTCTTGCGCTTGCACCTACAGGAAAATCCTGCTGTGTTCCCCTTTTTTCATAAAACTTCAGGTATTCCCTGTGCACCCGCATAAATACTATAATGCAATTATTCTAAAAAATCTAATACTTAAATATTTCTCGTCTTGGTCAAACCTTTAATCTTTTCTTCCATTTCTTTTGATTTTTCATAAGGAGCTATTTTCACAAGCCCTCCCTCTCTATAGAAGGTAACAAACTTATATTCCGATTTTATTGCGAGGGCATCGTTTTTGATCTTTATCTTAACACCGGGATAAACAGTTTTTGAGGCAGAAATCTTAGCATCTTTGCCAATGGTATCAAGATACTCCTGAAGGGACTTTAGTTGTTCATCAAGAGCTGTCATTTCCTGTCTTAACTCATTATTCTTAAGAGTAAGTAAATTGTACTTTTCCTGCATATCTGGAGGAAGTGCTCCCCGTCCAAGCATCATTGTTAAATTTGAAAGCTCCTGGGTAATTTCAGGCCATTCCTTTTGAATAACTTCCTTCCTCTTATGAATTTCCATTATTTTATCTTCTGCTTCAGGATCAATTCCGGCTTCAAGAATTGTTTCTGTATAAGCCTCTGCACCAAGATATTTAGCGTTTATTTCATAAAGGGCACGAACCCTGCCTCCTGCTATTTGAGAGCGTTTCCCTCCCTGGCAGATTATTTTCTTTTTACTCTCAACATTACTATGAAGAATAACCTCGGTAACCACAACATAACCTTCTGCCTTTACATTTGCCCTTTCTATAAATTTGGCATAAACATCTCCAGCACTAACAATACGAGCTTCATCCTTTCCCTGAATTCCCTGTCTTACTATTATGTTTCCTTCGGCAACAACACTGGCTTTTCCTATGTTTCCTTTAATTTCTATGTTTGCTCCAGAATAAACCTTGAATGTATCATTAACATTACCATATATGATAACATTACCAGGAAAGTTAATATCACCTGTTGTTAAGTCAACATCTCCACTTACTTCATAAACGGGCTCTACCTGTATTTTGTTGTTCTTGAAAATAACCTGTCCATTAATATCAGAAATAACCTGCATTCCATCCGGTGAAAGATGGGTATTATTTCCAAAATTCAATTTTACATCCTTACCATCTCTCGCAGGTATTATCTTACCTGTTATTGTTCTTCCTGCCTTTCCCTTCTCAGATGGTATTTTTGTCGCCAAAACCTGACCTACAACAACGCTCTGAATCAAATCAAGCTTGTGAAAATCAACACTCCCATCTTCAGCAACTTCAAATTTTACCTCATCTGTACTTGTCTTGAAGTGATATTTAATCTGCGCATCCTTCCCGTCAACAGGCATATCACCTTCTGCAACAACAATGGGTATATTGAAAAGCTCATTCTCAATAGCATTTTCTATAGCATCTTTTTTGATTCCATAAGTAACATTCTTCGCCTTCAGGGCAGCAAAAACCTCCTCTGTATCAACAACACGCCCATACTTCTCTGGCTTTGTCATTGTAACATAAGCCTTCATCTCATCGGGACTTATTTGAAGCTGGAAGTGACTATCGTATTGCGAAGGTGTATATTCTCCTATTTTCTTATATCTAGAAGAGGGTCTCTCTACCTCCTGTTTAACTACATTCTCATCATACTTTGCTATATCTTTTAACATAAGCTGGTGTTGAATTGTTTGCAAGTTTATCTTTTTACCCTTTCCCTGAGGAGGATCAACTTTAATAAATATACCTTCTTTTTTCACGAGAATCCTGAAACTTCCATCTTTATCAACTGCAAACTGCGGTTCTACAAGTTCTCTTTTTATAGTCTCCGGAGTTAAGGAAAGCCCTTCTGCTCTCCCTGTTGCTCTAACAAGATATTTAAAAGGCTTTTTCCCTATTCCTAAAAAACCGGGACTTCCCCTCTCAAGCACTTCATACTGAAGATTTGCAATACTCGTTTTTAAAGCATCCGCAGCAGTTTTTAAGGCTTCCTCTATAGAAAAAGCATAAACCTCAACCTCTGTTTCTTCTGTAAAAGATTCCCCATCAGGTTGCTTACTTTCAAATTCCTCATCCTCAACAAGTAAATCTTTTAAACGATCCATAAAATCCCCCCTATTTATATAGGATTCCGCCTCATAAAGGCAGGAGGAATATTAAGCTCTGCTCTGTACTTTGCCACTGTTCTTCTGGATATATCTATTCCTTTCTTTTTAAAAATCTGTACAATCCTGTCATCACTTAAGGGGTCGTCCTTATCTTCCGCTTCTATAAAAGATTTCAACATTTCCTTTACACTTCTGGAAGAAGTTTCCTGATTCCCAACATTTGAAGAAAAAAAACTTTTCAAAGGTATCAATCCCTTATTTGTCTGTATGTACTTGTCTCGCACAACACGACTTACTGTAGATTCATGCACATTTAATTCATCGGCAATATCCTTTAATTTTAAAGGCACCTGATATTGAATTCCCTTTAAAAAAAAATCCTTTTGCTTTTCAACGATCTTCAATATAACCTTAAAAATAATCTCCTTTCTGGAGCGTAGATTTTCTATAAGCATTTTTGCTCTTTCTATATTCTCTCTTAAGAAAGACCTTTCATCTTTCTTAAGTCCGAACTTTTTTCCCTTAAATTCTTCGTTATTATAAAGGTCAATATAGTGCTTATTGAGTCGTACCTCTGGAATATAGTCATCATTAAGAACAAGATGAATGCCTTTTTCATCCACATTCACGAATGCGTCCGGTATTACATAGTGAGGATTATCTGAAGAAAAATGTGCCGCAGGAACAAGATTCAACCTGGATATATTCTTAATAGCTCCCTGCACTTTCTCAAAACTAACACCAAGTTCCTTTGCAAGCTTTGAAAAAAGTTTCTTCTCAAGAAGATCCTTATGATTATGAAGAATTTTATATTCAATACTATCTTCCCCAAATTTTTCTTTAGCCTGAATTTCAAGATATTCCCGCATATCGTAAGAAGCCACGCCTATAGGATCCAGCTTTTGAATTATCTTTCTTACCTTCTCAAATTCCTCCGGTGTAATATCTGTATTTTCAATAAGCTCTTCAACAGTATATGGTCGAAATCTCCCTTTACTATCTCTTTTCTGTAGGAGCCCGTTTTCCTGAATGCTTGATAAGATAAGCTGGGCAATATGAATCTCCTTTTCTGTTAAATCAAGTTCTCTTACCTGTTCCATCATGTATCTATAGAGGCTAAAATCATACACAGATATATTTTCAAGAAAAGCCTGACTATCAAACTGGGAATTTCTGGATCTGGAAGTCTTCCATTTAAGGTCTGGCTTTTTCCTTTCAAGCTTTATAACAGGATTAATTTTTGCTTCTTCTTCTAACTTTTCTTTTAATTCCGTAGTCGGAAGCATAACCAGCTCCAGAGTCTGAATCAATACCGGAGAAATTATCTGCCTTTGTTCCTGACTGATTTCCATCCTCATAAAATGAATCCTTTCCCCTTTATCTGCCTGCTAAAAATTACTCTCATTATTTTTAATTCAAATTACAAAAAAGTCAAGGTATTACCCTTGCTCTACAGCAATTCCAATTAAAATATGACTTTTCATACCCTATGAATTATAATACTTATGTAATATTATTAAAATTTGAGGTTTTTATGAAAGTTCTTGTTATTAACTGTGGAAGTTCTTCATTAAAATATCAGCTCATAACTACAGAAAATGAAGGTGTTATAACAAAGGGGATTATTGAAAAAATAGGTGGGGATTCGGAATATACCTATACAGACAAAAAGGGAGAAAAGGTTAAAGAAAAGGTTTCGGTAAAAAACCATACAGAAGCACTAAAAGAAGTGATTTCTAATTTAACATCTCCTGAGAATAGTTTTATTCATTCCCTAAAGGAGATAGAGGCTATAGGTCATCGTGTTGTGCATGGTGGGGAGGAATTTTATAAATCTGCATTGATTAACGATAAAGTCATAGCCTCCATAGAGAAATATTCCGAGTTAGCTCCTCTTCATAATCCCCCAAATCTACAGGGTATTCTTTCCTGTAAAGAAATTCTTCCAAAAACGCCACAGGTTGCAGTTTTTGATACAGCCTTTCATCAGACTATGCCAGAAAGCTCTTACATTTATCCAATTCCCTATGAATATTATGAAAAATATAAAATACGCCGCTTTGGGTTTCATGGGACATCCCATCATTATGTAACAATAAAAGCGGCAGAGTTTATGAAAAAGGACATAAACGAATTCAATTGCATAACCTGTCATCTCGGGAATGGATCAAGTATTACTGCCGTCAAAAATGGAAAATCTGTTGATACATCCATGGGCTTCACCCCATTAGAGGGACTACCGATGGGAACACGATCGGGTTCGATAGATCCTTCGATAATATTTTTCCTTATTGAAAAAGAAAATATCTCTTCCAAGGAAGTTAATGATATATTAAACAAAAAAAGCGGACTTGCAGGCTTATCAGGGGTTTCTAACGATCTAAGAGAAATAAGAGATGCGGCTTCAAAAGGAAACAAAAGAGCAAAGCTTACAATCGAAGTATTGATAAAATCCATCAGAAAGTATATCGGAGCCTATCTTGTTGAACTTGGAAATACAGATGCCATAATATTTACAGCGGGAATTGGTGAAAATGAATGGTACATACGCGAAAAATGCCTTGAGGGACTTGAAGAGCTTGGAATACTTCTGGATAAGGATTTAAACAAGGCAAACAAATCCAAGCTTGCCTATATCAGCAGAGAAGATTCTCATATAAAAGTACTCGTAGTGCCAACCAATGAAGAGCTTATGATAGCCCTTGAAACAGAATGGGTTATAAAAGGTAAATAAACCTGTTATGAAAATAAAGGAAAATATAGAAAGGGTCTTTACCATAATAGAAAATAAAAAAAATGCCTCTGGAGTTTTCTATCCAATTACTGTGGTAGCCATAACAAAAACCCATCCTGCCTCTGTAATAAGGGAAGCCATCACCTATGGAATAAAGGACATAGGTGAAAATAGAGTGCAGGAAGCAGAAGCAAAATTTTCAGAACTACAGGGGATTTCTTTTACCCGGCATATGGTAGGACATCTTCAGGAAAATAAGGTAAACAAAGCTGCAGTAATTTTTGATTTTATACAATCAATAGACAGCCTACAAACTGCAGAAAGACTTAATAAAAAATTAATGGAAATAAATAAAAAAATGCCTGTGCTTATAGAAGTTAACACTTCGGGAGAAGAAAGCAAGTTTGGAATAAAGCCTGAAGAAGCGGAAGGCTTTACTGAAAAAATTTTTGAATTGCCATATCTTATGCTTAAAGGTTTAATGACAATCGGACCTCTTACAGAAGATAAGCAGAAAATAAGAAGAGCTTTTTCAAATCTCTATAATCTTCGTGAAAGACTGAAATCAATCTATAAAGCCGACCTTTCAATCCTTTCAATGGGAATGAGTGATGATTTTGAAATTGCAATAGAAGAGGGGAGCAATATGCTCCGGTTGGGCAGGATTCTTTTTGGAGAAAGAAATTTATGATTCTTATATTTTAACTACTTTTCCGGGATTTAATTTCTTAATCAGTTTACGGGTTGCTTCAATTGAAGACCGGAATTCTGGTTTATTTCTTTCTTCAGGTTTAATTTCCCTGAACCCTTCTTTCTCTAAAAACTCAATAAGCTGTACAACTTCGCTTTTTTTATTATTTCCCATTTAAAAACCTCCATATATACAATTCATAATTTTCTCTAAAGTCCTTAACAGCGAAGTTTACACCGGCTTTTACATCAACCAGAGGAAAACTAATTGTTCTCACTTTCTTACCCTTTTTATTCAAAATATCCTTATGAACGATACCATGATAACAATCATACCTTTCGATTTCTATCCACCTGTTTAAATAAAATATTTCCAATTTAACGACAAAACTTAATAGTTCACTCTTATAATAATTAAAATAGACATACAAGCGTGTAAAATCATTAATAAAAATCAAATAATATTAAATAAACAAATTATTATCAGCGTGTTCACTTGCCTCGAGATAAGAAGCCACTCCTCCAATCTCAACTCCATCTATAAGTTCTTCCTTTTTTATTCCCATAAGATCCATAGACATCTGACAGGCAACAAGCCTTGCTCCATTCTGTATAGCACTATTTATCATATTTTCGAGCTGTTCAACCTTCTTCTTTTTCATAAGCCATCTTATCATTATAGACCCAAGGCCTGCCATATTCATCTGGGAAAGCTTTAGTTTTAAAGTGCCTCTTGGCAACATCCAGCCAAACATTTTTTCTATCAGACTTTTCTTTACTCCTCTTACCCTTTTATGTCTCCGGAGTATGGAAAGTCCCCAGAATGTAAAGAACATAGTTACCTTTCTGCCCATCGCAAGGGCCCCATTTGCGATGATAAAAGCAGCAATGGCCTTATCAAGGTTATTGTCAAATACTATTATCGTCTTGTCATTCTCTATAGACCTTACGGTCTCCTTTTTCATCGATTCGCCCTTTTCAATAATAGCATGCACAATCCCTTTTTCCATATTTAAAGAAACAACCTTATTCCCGGTTGCCTTTGCCCAGGCAACAACATCATTATAAAAGCCAGGATCTGATGCCTTTATTTCAATAGAATCCCCAGGGTTTATCCTGTCAATTTCTCCTTTTAATTTTATAATTGGACCAGGGCATTGTAACCCTGTTGCATCAACGCTAATGCTTTTCCTAGGAATCTCCACTGAGAGATTATAAATCTTCTTTCCATTCTGAATCCCTGTGTCATACTCCTCACCAAACATATCGGGATTATCCTGTTTTGAAGTAGCAGATGAGTAAGTTAAATATCCGCCTACAAGATTTTTTACATTCTTAAATCCATTCTCCATAAGTATTCTTGAGGCAATATAACCTCTAAGTCCAACTCTACAAAAAACAATAATTTCTTTATCATTCGGTATTTCCTTTATCCTTTCTCTTAACTCATCAACAGGAATATTCACAGAACCATTAATTGTTCCCATTTTGAATTCTTCCGCAGTCCTTACATCAAGAATAAAGGATTTATCTTTTTCTTTCTCTATTTCATGCCAGTAGATTGGCTTTACCTTTCCTGTTAAAATATTTTCTGCCGTAAAGCCCGCCATGTTAACAGGATCTTTTGCGGAAGAATAAGGAGGGGCATAGGCTTGTTCAAAGTTCTTTAGATCATAGATTGTTCCATCTTTTTGCATAAAAGAGGTTATAACATCAATCCTCTTATCCACACCATCATAACCAACCGCCTGTGCGCCAAAGATCCTCCCATCTTCAGGAGAAAACAGAACCTTCAAGCTCAGCGAAAGCGCATCGGGATAATATGTTGCATGGGAGGATGGATGAATTACTGTGGCATAATAGGGAATATTTTCTACTTTTAACTGCTTTTCATTAACGCCGGTAACCCCAACTGCTAAATCAAAGATTTTTGCAATGCCGTTTCCCACAGTTCCTTCATACTTTACCTTATTACCATAAGCAATATTGTCCGCTGCAATCCTGCCCTGCTTGTTAGCAGGTCCTGCAAGTGGAATAACTACATACTTTTTTGTGATAGGATTCTTAACCTCTATTGCATCACCAACTGCATAAATATCCGGATTGCTGGTTTGCAAAAACTCATTAACTAAAATTCCACCCCTGTTACCAATCTTAAGATTGGCTTTTCTAGCTAGAGTTACATCCGGTCTTACACCAGGAGAAAGAATAACCATATCACACATAATAACTTTGCCTGTTTTAAGTTCTACCTTAACCCTTTTTGCTTCCTCTGAAAAACCACCAATGGAATTATTCAGATAAAATTCTATGCCTTTACTTTTCAAATGTTGATGTACAATTGAAGCCATTTCAAAATCAAGAGGTGGCATTACCTGATCTGCCAGTTCCACAATGGTTACAAAAATACCCTTTTTATGAAAATTCTCAGCAAGCTCAAGGCCGATATAACCCGCTCCAACTATAACCAACCTCTTTGGATTTTCCCTATCAAGGAAATTCTTAATATTGTCCGTATCTTCCATTGTCCGAAGCTTGAAAATTCTATCCGAATCAATTCCTGGAATATCCGGTACTGTTGGTTCCGCCCCAGGTGAGAGAATAAGTTTATCGTAATCCTCTGTGTACTCATTTCCGGAAAGCAGATTTTTTACTTTTACTATCTTTTTTGCAGGATCTATATCAATCACTTCACTTTTCGTACGAATATCAACATTAAACCTTCTTTTAAATGATTTCGGGGTCTGGACGAGAAGTTTGTTTCTATCGGCAATGATTCCACCTAAATAGTAAGGCAGGCCACAATTAGCATAAGATACATATTCCCCTTTTTCAAAGACAATTATCTCTGATTTTTCCGAAACCCTTCTAAGCCTTGCTGCTGCAGACATTCCACCGGCAACTCCACCGACTATTATATATTTTGCCATATAAATCTCCCTTAACAATAAAGGCTAATCACAATTGGCAAAAAAGTCAATGCCGATGTCATCTTTAGCTTTATCCAAGTTCAAGCAATTCATAATTTTGGGTACCCAGACCTATCTTTTCAGCATGATCAAGGCATACCTTCCAGTTCGTATTTGGATAGACAAGGGTAAATTTATCTTTGTTTTTACAGTCTTTACCATCAAGCACACTTCCTGCCATTATAGGTGCTTTATTGACAAGATCAACACAGGCTCTGTCTAAGGCAACAGGATCAGAAGAAGCAAGAATACCTATATCCGGTACTATAGGAACATCATTATAGTTCCAGCAATCACAGTTAGGAGAAATATTCATAACAAAATTTATATGGAAATGCTGCTTACCAAGTATCGCAGCATATGCGTACTCTGCAATCTTTTCGAGGGTATTTGTTGCTCCCCACACAACCTGAGCTGCATCAAAATAGCAAACTGCAATGCACTGCCCACACCCCACACATTTATTGTAATCTATAACAGCCTTTTTCTCATCGTCAAGTTTAATTGCTCCATATGCACAATTCTTTACACACTGTCTGCAACCTGTGCAATTTTTCCTTTCTATCCTCGGTTTATTACCGGAATGCATTTCGAGCTTTCCTCCAACCGAGCCACTTCCCATACCAAGATTTTTCAAAGCGCCTCCAAATCCTGCCAATTCATGCCCTTTAAAATGATTCATGGATATTATAATATCAGCATCGGCAATGGCAGAGCCTATTTTTGCAGTTTTGCAATGCTTCATATTAATTGGTACTTCGCGGAATTCTGTACCTTTAAGACCATCTGCAATTATGACATTGCAACCAAGGGTTAAGGGATTAAAGCCATTTTCCATAGCGGTTTGAAGGTGATCTACGGCATTTCCACGTTTGCCTTTGTAAAGCGTATTCGCATCGGTAACAAAAACAAAGGCATTATTGTCCTTTAGAATTTTCACAATCCTTGCAACATAATTCGGGCGAATATAGGCAAGATTGCCATACTCTCCAAAGTGTATTTTTATAGCCGTAAATTTTTTGTTGTAATCAAGAGACAAAATACCTGCCTTTTTTACGAGAAACTCAAGCTTATCAAGCAGGTTTCTGCTTGAAGTCGTCTTTAGAGAAATTAAATAGACTTTAGATTTATCCATTTTTTACCTCCTTGCAAAACATAGCGAATGAATAGAGAAAAGGATTTTTAATACTTAAAGATAACATAATCACCGGGATCTATGCCGATTTCGAATTTTCCGTTTGAACTTGAAAGTTTTTCCCCTGTCTTTAAGTTTTCAATGGTTTTTATTTTCGGTAAAACAAGCTTTATAACAGTTGGGTGAGGTAGAAAAGACTCTACAATAAATGTGTGATTATCATAGAGGAAAAGCCCTATTTTTGCACTTCCTTCTATTAATACAGGAAAGCCCGATAAAATTTCACTGCGAATTCTGTTTAATGCAAGTTCTGGAAGATGATACAAATCGCTAAAACTAACTGGAATGTTGAGTATTAAAAGTCTTCCTTCACCATAGCTCATAGAAAGGAGAACGGGCACAGAGCTTTCTCCAACCATTCCAACAACAACAGGCCATATATCATTCGTTGGATATTCCATTGCAGGAAGGGTTATTGGTACGGAAGAATCCTTGTAGTCTTTATAGGCACAATGCCATATATCCCTTGCAAAGTGACTTACAGGGACGGTTTTATTAAGGGGATGGACGCTGGCAATTTTTTTGTTAAACTTATCGCTTGCCTTTTTTATAAATCCTGATGTTACAATAACGGTTTTACCTTCTTTAAGGCTTTTCTCAAGTTTATCTATTATTTCTGGATCATTACCTGCCGAGGCAGTCAGAAGAATAGTACTGCTCTCCGATGGATATTCTGCATATGGTTCCAGCGGGATGCCAAGCATACCTATTACATTGTGAAGATACTCTTCTCCACTTGAATGAAATGGTCTGTAACAGGCAACTCCGACAGGATTCCCAATATCTGTAAGAATTTTATCCAGTTTTTCAAAAGCATACCCGGCAACCGGCACATATATTGTGTCTCTGATGAGACCATAGCAGAATAAGGTTACCTCTCGCGCTTTTGCAAAAAGGGTAAGATAGCCCTGCTCTATATAATGCAAAGGATTGTAACAATCAAAAGAATCAAACCAGCCACCTCCATTTGAGCCGGGCTTTACATTTTCAAGATAGCGCATAAGAAAATAGCTTAAATACCTTGGTAGATTCTGCTGTGTATAAATTGTGTCCCTTGTTTCCGTTCCGGTATATATGCCATCAAAAATATATGGTTCTTTTTCGAGATTATAACCTGCCTCATGATAATACTCATACCAGTTTGGAAATTTAATTACCATCTTAATGTTGGGATTAACCTCCTTTGCTGGTTTAACTATATATCTTTCTGAAATTTCTGCCAGAAGCTCTGTTCTGTATTCTGACCAGCTTTTTTTACCCTTTGCCTTTGTACAGGAATCACACCTGCAGTTTGTAAAAAAGAAATCATCAAGGATAATTTCATCAAAAATAGGAGCAGTAAAACGAATTATCTTTTCAAGAAGTTTTAATTCCTCCTCTGAAGAATAACAGAATAATTTCCATCGCCCTTCAGAAAGACGGGCTGTTGTAATTCCTCCTGCTACTGTAATTCCTTTTTTTTGAAAGAACTCTTTCAATTTAAGAATTTTTTCTCTTTCTACCCATTCATCCACACGATATGTTTCAAGGTAAACCTTTCCTATTTTAAGATGCTTTTCCATCTCCGCAAAATCTTTTTCAAAAGTATTAATGTCCTTTATTGCATTGATATTATGTGATGTAAAATAAACAGAAAGCTCGAATTTATTATACTTCATACCTACCCCTTAAATTTGGTAAAAGTTGAAAGTTTATGTTTAAAAGAGGTTTTATTATAGGGCATAAGGTAAAAATTTCCAAGTTTAATTAATAATTTCTATTTTTGTTGAAATATGCACTTCCAATAAATAATGCAGGTAATGATTCAAATTGTAGCCTGCATTGGTGATGTTTTTCTTTTTTTTAATTAGTATTGAGTTTGTAAACCAAAATTTTAAAAGGTTGACAATAGTATAAAAGAGATTTAATATATTGAATGCTGGGTTTTGCGTGGAAGATTCTTCATAAGAATTAGCAAATAAGAAAGAATCGAAATGATAATAAAAAAGAAACAAGGATAAATTTATGAACGAATACATTTTGAACGCATATAAAATTCTTGATGGGAAAGATTTATCCATCGAAGAAGCGCTCATGCTTGGAAGTACAGAAGGAGAAAATGTGCTGGACTTATCCAGCCTTGCTTTTAAAGTTCAGCAAAAATATTCAAAAACATTTCATCTCTGTACAATCTGCAATGCAAAATCCGGACTTTGTGGAGAGGATTGTAGTTATTGTGCCCAATCCTCTTTCCATAGTGCGGATATATCAACATATCCACTGCTTTCCTTTGATAGCATTCTTAAGCAGGCAGAAAAAACCTATTCAAAAGGCATTCGCCATTTTGGAATTGTAACAAGTGGCTATGGATATAAAGAAATAAACGATGAGTTTAAAAACATAGTTAAAATTATAACTGAACTAAAAAAGCATTTTCCCGATTTAGAGGTTTGTGCATCCCTTGGTGTATTAAGTGAAGAGACTTCAAAGGCCCTTGCCGAAGCAGGCATCTCTGAATACAATCATAACATTCAGGTGAATCCTGAAAAATATTTAAGTCTGGTAGCGACTACCCATAAAGTGGAAGAAAGGATAAAAACTATTAAATTTCTTAAAAAATATTCTGTCAGGGTATGTTCTGGAGGAATAATTGGACTTGGTGAAACAATGGAGGATAGAATAAAGCTTGCATTTCTTTTGAAGGAATTGAATGTAGATATTGTTCCATTGAATGTATTGATACCTATAAAAGGTACGAGGCTTGAAAACCAGAAGAAAACAAAAGCTATCGAAGTGATTAAAACCTTTGCTCTATTCAGGTTAATATTGAAAGATAGGGTTATAAAATTTGCTGCTGGAAGAGAAACCATCATGAAGGATTTTCAAGGGTTAATAATGCTTTCAGGAGCTAATGGATTTTTAACCGGAGGTTATCTTACAACAAGGGGAAGGGAACCAGAAGAGGACAAACTATTTTTAGAGGAGCTTTATGAATTTCAGAAGTGACTACTATCAGGAGGTAGATAAAAAACTAATCTGGCATCCCTTCACACAGGCAAAAGATTACGAAAAATTAAAGATGCCAATAATTACAAGGGCAAAGGGAATTAAACTTTATGACGCTAAAGGAAATTTTTATTATGATACAGTATCTTCCTGGTGGACAAATTCTATTGGACACTGCAACAAAGAAATGGTTAACTCTATAAAAAGACAGTTAAAGCAACTTGACCATGTTATATTTGCTGGTTTTACACATATTCCGGCAATTGAACTATGCGAAAAGCTTAAAAGCTTTCTGCCAGAAAATCTTTCTAAATTCTTTTTTTCTGATGATGGATCAACCTCTGTGGAGGTTGCTTTAAAAATAGCCTTTCAATACTGGCACAACATTGGTATAGAAAAAAAACTCTTTCTTTATCTTGAAAACTCTTATCATGGAGATACTATAGGTTCAATAAGTGTTGGTGGAATTGATTTATATCACAAGCTTTATAAGCCACTGATGTTCAAAAGTCTTAAGGTTAAAGGTCCAGATTGTTCAAGCTGTAAGCATAGAAAGAGTAAATTTACCTTCAATGCAGAAGAAACAACTTGTAACATGAAATGCACTTTACATCTTGAAAGAACTATAGAAAAGCACCATAAAAATATTGCAGCATTCATTGCTGAGCCTCTCCTTCAGGGTGCAGCAGGAATGAAAGTTTATCCCGTTGAATATTTAAGAAGGCTAAGAGAAATTACCAAAAGATATGGAATATTATTAATCCTTGATGAAGTAGCAACAGGATTTGGAAGGACTGGTAAAATGTTTGCTTTTGAAAAAGCCGAAATTCTTCCTGATATTTTATGTTTATCAAAAGCATTGGGCGGAGGAATTTTACCACTCGGACTGACAATTGTAAATGATAAAATTTACAAAGCTTTTTATGGCGATTACTTTTCATACAAGACTTTTTTTCATGGGCATAGCTACACTGCATATCCACTTGCCTGTGCTGTTGCAAATGCACACATTTCTTATTTAGTTAAAAATAAACTTCCAGAGTCGAATATGGAAACTTTTGAATATTTTTATAAAAGACTTAAGAGTCTTGGAGATTGGGATAAAATTGGTGACATTAGATTTATTGGAAGTATAGGAGCAATAGACATTGTAAAAAGCAGAAAAAATAAAGTTGATTATCCTCCTGACGAAAGAATAGGATTTAAGATATATCTTGAAGGCTTAAGAAATCACCTTATCCTTCGTCCACTTGGAAATACAATATACTGGTTTTTACCTTTAAATATAAAATTAAAGGATGTAAAAGCCATAATGGACTTAAGTGAAAGAGTCTTAAGGAAGGTTTTGAATGATTGAAAAATATAAAGATTTCTATTCAGAGCTTGAGCTTTTGAAGCAAAAAAATCTATATAGAAAAATACGCCCACCATTTTTTCATTCAGAAAACAACACTATAGAAAAAAATGGCCAACATCTTATAAATTTATCCTCAAATGATTACCTTGGATTTGCATTTGATAAAGATCTGATAAAAAGCTTTATTGAGAAAATGAATAGTGAAAATATTGAAAATTACTATCTTGCCAGCAGTGGTTCAAGGCTTTTAAGTGGAAATTCTTTTGCTTATGAAGAACTTGAAGATAAAATTTCTTTGTCTTATCGAAGGCGTTCTGTTATTATTTTTAACAGCGGTTATCATGCAAATGTTGGAATTATTCCAGCTCTGGTTGGGAAAGAAGATGGCATCTTTCTTGATAAGTTGTGCCACGCAAGCATTATTGATGGGGTAATGCTAAGCGGAGCAAGCTTTCATAGATATAACCATCTTGATTATGATCACCTTGAAACTCTATTAAAAAAATATCGAGGTAATTGCAAAAGAGCTATTATAATTACCGAGTCTGTTTTTAGCATGGATGGGGATATAGCAGATATTAAAATACTGAATGGGCTTAAAAATAGGTATAACCTATTGCTCTATGTTGATGAAGCTCATGCAGTTGGTGTGTTCGGTAATAATGGGCTTGGTATTGCAGAAAGAGAGAATATAATTTCAGAAGTAGATTTAATACTTGGCACTTTTGGTAAAGCATTTGCTTCAATAGGTTCATTCCTTGTATGTGACAAAGTCATAAAGGAATATTTGATAAACAAAATGCGTTCTTTTATTTATACAACAGCCCTACCACCGATGGTTTTATCATGGAATAGATTCGTTTTTGAAAAAAGCCTATCTGACAATGGAGCTTCAAGAAGAAAACACCTTAATCTTATATCAGACAATTTTAGAGAAAGGCTTAAAGAAAATGGCTTTTCTACGATCGGAAATTCTCAGATTGTTCCACTTGTTACTTTTTCAAATAACTCAGCTATTAAGTTTTCAGAAGAATTAATCAAGAAAGGTTTTTATGCCCTTCCTGTAAGATACCCAACTGTCCCGAAAGGGAAATCAAGGATAAGATTTTCTATTACCGCAAATTTAACAGAAAACCAGCTTGATAATCTTGTTAATGCTTTAAAGGAGATTAAGGATGCAGGAATGCTGGCTTTACAGGATTAATAGTGATAAACTTATTGTATTTTACAATGGATGGGGAATGGATGAGAATCCATTTTTGCATTTGAAATCAGATGAGTATGATGTAGTTATGTTTTATGATTATTCATCTCTTCCTGAAAAAAAAATTATTTTTCAAGAATATAAGAATATCTTTCACATAGGCTTTTCTTTTGGCGTTTTTATAATGGGACTTTTGTTTCAGAATGAAATTATAAATATCAATAACTCAAACTTTTTTTTAATTAATGGAAGTTTTAAAATGATTTCAAAAGATTATGGAATTCATCCAAAGATATTTGAATCTACTCTAGAAAATCTTTCTGAAACGGGGGTTATTCCATTTTATAAAAATATGTTTTTCGATAAAAAGGATTTCCAGATTTTTATGAATAATAAGCCGGGGAGAGATTTTAATGATCAATTGAGAGAATTATTAAGACTCAAGGAGCTATGTGAAAGTGACATCTTTTCACAAAGTTTTGTTAAATCTGCTTTAATTTGCAGGTGGGATAAAATTATTTTTCCCATAGCACAAAAAAAATTTTGTAATGAAAAAAGTATTTCTTATAAAGAAATTGATTCCGGACACTTTCCTTTTTTTATGTGGAAAAGCTGGGATGAAGTTTTAAAGGAGTTTATAGCTTGATTAAACAGAAGGATTTAATAATTAAACGATTTAAAAGAAATCTTAAGTTTTATGAAAATGAAGCCATTACTCAAAAGGAGATGGCATTTAATCTTATCAAATCATTAATCGAAATTAAAGGGAAAAGTTTTGGAAAGATTCTTGAGATTGGTTGTGGTGTTGGAGTTCTAACAAAAGAGATAGTAAAAAATCTTTCCTTCAAAGAATTTTTTGCCAACGACATTGTTTTAGAATGCAATCAATACATAAAAAAAATAAGTGATAAAATAATCTTTATTGGTGGAGACATAGAGGAAATAACTATTCCTTCAGGGTTGGATCTTATTATTTCAAATGCAACATTCCAGTGGCTTAATTATCCAGAAGAGTTTTTTAAAAGGATTTATCCTTCTTTGAAAGAAAAGGGAATTTTATGTTTTTCTACCTTTGGAAGAAAAAATTTTCTGGAACTCCAAACACTTTCCTGCCCTTCACTTGAGTACTATGATAATGAGGAAATCAGGAGGATGAGTTATCCTTATTTTAGACTTAAATATTTTGAGGAGGAAACAAAAAGGCTATACTTTTCTTCAGTTATGGATGTTTTAAATCATATTAAAAGAACAGGGGTTAATGGAATTGTTAATTTCAGATGGAACACTTCTTCACTTGATAGATTTAAAAAAGAATACGAAAAAAATTTTAGAACAAAGAAAGGTATTACACTTACTTATAATCCAGTTTATTATTATTTTGAGAGGTTACAAGAATGAGAACTTTTGTAACAGGCATTAGTACAGATGTTGGTAAAACAATTGCAACTGGAATTATTGCAAAAGATCTTTATAGCAAAGATAAATCCACAATAACAATGAAACTTGTACAGACGGGATGCAAAACAAAAATTTCTGAGGATATCTTAACCCATAGAAAAATTATGGGGATTTCACTGACAAAAGAAGATGAAGATGGATTAACCTGTCCTTATGTATTTAAATATCCTTCTTCTCCTCATCTTGCAGCAGAACTTGAAGAAAAGGTTATTTTCATAGAACATATAAATGAATGTATTAATAAAGTTTCAAGTCTATATAACAACATTCTTATTGAAGGAGTAGGGGGATTATATGTCCCATTAAATAAAGATGTTACTATTCTGGACTGGTTAATCGAAAACCCTATGCCTGTTATTGTTGTAACAACGCCAGCGCTTGGAAGCATAAACCATACGCTTCTTACTATCGAAACGCTTTTAGCAAAAGAAATTTCTGTAGTAAAAATTATCTATAACCTTCACTTTAGAGAGAATGATTTAATCTGTAAAAGCACTTTTGAATATTTAAAAGAAAGGTATAAAAACATCCCTATAGTTAGTATAGAAAGCATATAAAATTCTTGTAGTTTCTACATCATCCAATTTTGCTATTTTTAATCCCTGCAGATATAATTCAACACAGTAATTTTTTTTGGTGCTTTTTATGGGCAAAGTCTTTTTGTGTTTTATCATTTTGCTTCTCCTGATGGCGAACTACATTCATTCCACAAGTATATACGAAGAGCTTTATGACCCATGGACTCCTCTCTATACAATATCCACAAGACACTTTGACATTATATTTCCGGAGGAATCCCGGGAAACAGCTTTTTATATAACAACCTTTGCCGATGAACTTTATGAAAAAGTAGAAGGAATATTAAAGTCCGAACACAATGAAAAAATAACGGTGATATTAACACCACATGTTCAGCTAGCGAATGGCTTCGCCTCTCATGTTCCATATACGCACATAGTTTTAATGGACTATTGCGATGATGCCCTGGCTTTTAATTTTGATGAGTACTTTAAAAATTTGTTCCTTCACGAAATGGTGCATGCTATAAGTCTTAATACAAAAAGAGGGCTTTACAAGCCTCTTTCGAGTGTGTTTGGAAACTATATGAGCCCGAATGTGTCTATGCCGAAGAACTTTTTAGAGGGAGTAACCCTTAGCTTTGAGGGACAAAATGGATTTGGAAGGGTAAACGATCCTGCTGTCCACGAACAAATCAAACAGGACATTCAGGATAACAACTTTAAAACAATAGATCAGGCAAGCGGCCCTTATGACCTATATCCAGGTGGGATGGTTTATTACAATTATGGAGGATTGTTTAGCCTTTATCTTCAAAAAAAGTACGGAATGGAAAAATATGCAGAGTTATGGCAAAAAAATGGAGGCTTACTACCCTTCTTTATGCCAATAGCTTTTCAGGATGTTTATCATACAAATATCTATGATGAATGGGGCATGTTTAAAGAGGAAATTAGATATAGAGGAAATCTGGGTACCAATCTATGTTATCTTGAACCATTTAGTGAGATGAAAATATATAGAAGCTATTATACTCCATGGCTTTGTGGTAAGAAAATATATTTTTGTGATCTTTTCGATGATGACATAAAGGCGTATGATATAGAAGAGAAGAAATTATTCCATATTCTGGATTTAGAGGGTGCTATAGCCATCTCTGATGATGAAAGCAGGATGCTCATTACTTTAACGACTATGAAAAATGGGGTGTATAAAAGAGTAACAAAGGTTTATGATTTGAAGAATAAGATGTTTTTAAAAAATGAGTATGAAAAACTTGGATATGCAAGCTTTTTTAAATCGCCGGGCAGGAATGGAATTATTGGAGTAAGAGCCAGAACACATATGAACGATCTTGTGTTTTTTTCGGAAGAAGGAGAAATGAAGACTCTTATTTATGGGACGGAGAGTCTTAATTTTATAAGCCCTATTCAGTACAGTGAAAATAAGATTGTTTTTATTCTTTCAGACAAGGGAAAACGGCAAATTGCATTTTATGATTTTGAAACAGGTGAGATAAGTGTTATAGATGCTCCCGTTGATTATATTCGTGGGCTCGGTGTTTATGAAGGAAAAATATTATTTTCTTATAATAATGATTATACTTTTTATAAAGCAGGTATAATCGATGGGAAAAAATTATTACTTCAAACGAATAATATTGATGGAGGGGTTTTTAATCCACTTCTTTTCAAAAACTCAATATATTACACAGGGCGATTTTCAAAGGCAGAAATACTTTTAAAATATCCTGTGGATATAAATCATTTTGATGGCCTAATTACAAATTATACAGTTTCAAAATTCATATATGAGCCAAATACAAATAAGATTGTAGAAAGTAATTTTATATCAAAGCCTTATAATCCTCTGCCCTACCTGCTACCAAGATTCTGGATGCCATGGATTACCACAGGAAAAGACTATATTCCGGATAGCATCGGAATAATGACCCTCATACAGGATCCGGTTTATCAGAATAGAATTTTTTTATATACCGCCTTTAATTATTTTAATAATTTCGAAAATGCTTATTTTTACTGGCATAATACTTCTATGCCAGTGCATTTTGCAATTTTGCTGGAGGACCAGCTCTATTACTACAGTTCAATTGATGATTATATCAGGCGGACATCTGCGCGTATTAACCCAAATTATATTTTGCATTTTATACCTGTTGAGAATTTAATGGAAATAGGCTTTTATACCTCCTATAGTACCTGGGCTTTTAATAACGGTAATCCATCCGCATATTATTGGCAATATAATTTGCAGTTTCCAATTTTAACTGCCTATCTACGTTTTGCCAATTCTGAAGAAACAACCTATTTTTATGGTTTTAGTGGTTACAATATAACCTTGTTTTATGATTATAATTTGCTTAACAATATGAATAAGTATGAAATCAATTTTTTCTATTTTCCATCATTTGCCCCATTTTCACTTAAGCTTTATGGTGCATATAGCCCTGTGGAAATGTTTAACCCCGCTTCTTTAAATTATTTTTTTGGTGGAAATCATTATCCATCCTTTTATGAATATCAATACATCAATACTAACCTTAAATATTACCTTGGTGGAGAAATCGGAGTTACGATTTTTAAAACAGAAATTCAGCATGGAGTCTTTTTGCTTCCACTATATTTTAATAGGTTTTATCCAATGATAGGTTGTCGCACTGCTTACTTAGAAGATACTTTATACACATCCGTTTTCTGCAGACTTAACCTTGAGTTATCCCTCGCGTATGGAGAAATGCCAGTCAAAGGCTATATTGAAGGCTATTATGCCCCAAACAACAATAGCTGGGGTTTCTATTTTGGTTATGAATATAGCCTGGTGTCATTATAAATAAAAATTCTTTATCTCTTTAAGCTGTTTGCAGTACCTAACATCGAGTCGCTTGTCTGAATAGAACGTGAATTGAATTCATATGCACGTTGTGCAACAATCATATCAACCATTTCCTGAACAGCATTGACATTCGACATCTCAAGGAAACTCTGGTGGGTTTTCCCAAATCCATCGAGCGAAGGTGTCCCCTGAACTGCAGGTCCAGAAGCCGGACTTTCCTTTACAAAATTTTCCCCTAGATTGGTAAGTCCAGCAGGATTAATAAAGCGATACAAAAATATTCTGCCAACTTCTATATCTTCATCGCTACCCGCCGCTTTAACAGTAACAAGCCCATCCTTGGATATGGTAAGGCTCCCAATATCAAAATTATCCGGAAGGACTATTGGGGGATTAAGCCTATACCCCTGTGAGGTTACAATCTCCATATTGCTATCTATCTTAAAAGTACCATCCCTTGTATAAGCCTGTGTCCCATCAGGCAATGTAACACCAAAGAATCCTTCTCCTTCAATGGCGACATCAAGCTTATTCCCCGTATTTTGAAGACTTCCCTGTGTATAAAACTTTTGTGTTGCAGATGGTCTTACCCCAAGCCCTGTTTGAATTGGAACAGGATACTGGCTTATCTCGGACGAAGGAGTTCCTGCCAGACGTTGAGTCTGGTATAGAAGATCCTCAAACTCAGCACGGGTCCTTTTAAACCCTGTTGTATTTACATTCGCAAGATTATTTGCTATTGTATCGATATGAAACTGCTCACCGATCATTCCAGAGGCGGCTGTCCAGAGAGAACGCATCATATTAAAATTCCTCCCTTTAAAAAATACTCTTTAAATAAAAATGGACATTTTATGCATCGGAAGAAAATATTTTATTATTAGTTTTACAAAGAATATCTATTAGTCTTAAAAGCCACATTTGTTGATATTGGCTTTTCAATCTTTATTCCTAATACTGTGGAATTGCTTTTCTATGTTGTTTATCGGCGGTAATTTGTACAGGAAAAGGGAAATTAATGGCTTATCGGTTATTCTATTGACAATTCTGATAGGTATATTAATATAATAACAGCTTTAAATTTTGATTAATGTATGCCGAAAATTAAATAGTTTTTCTATGTCTTTTCTTGTATGAGAGGTTCTTATGAAAATACTTTTATTTGTTGTTTTTATATTTCTCTTCGTTAAAGGAAATTTCTGTTCTGGCCAAGATAGCATAGGTAGGATGGTTGGACAGGATATATCTGTAGAAGATATTCCAAAGGATTTAAAGCTTACTGATGCAGTAATCGATGGTTTGAGAAAAATGTTTAATGACACTATTGGCAAACAGAAAAGCTTTGATACGCAGTATAAGATAGTTCTTATCGCTACAAAGGTAACAAATGAGTCTCCAAAGAAATACCAGTTTTTTGATGATATCATCCAGTGGGAAGTTAAAAGAAGTCAGGAAGGTACCAAAAAGATTATTGCTGTTTCACCAGATGCAAGAGTTCTGGCTATTAATACACTGGCTGAAAGTAAGGATATTACCTATCAGACTACCTTTCTAAGTGTTATAGAAAGGGATGATAATGTTGATACAAGGATTGCTGCTGCCAGGGTTTTGCCCCGTTATGCAAGAACGGATTTAATAATAAATAAGCTTATTGAGTTACTCAAAACAAAATACGGCGCAAACAGAGAAAAGTTTAATGAGGCAGATCAGACAAGATATGATGATGACAGAGTAGCTGAGGCTATTATTGATACTCTTGGAGAATATGGGGATTCGAGGGCTTTTTCCGCTCTTTTTCAAATTGCGATGAACCCCCAGGCGCATAGGGAAGCAACGGTAAAAGCAGCCTGGACAGCTATAGGAAAATTAAAATGAACATTTAGAGTAAAGGGCTATCCAAAAAGGAGTTAAGCGTTGTTAAAATTTCATTAAGAAACGGCTTTCTGGATAGCTCCTCCTTTTTTTTGACTTGCTTTTACTGTGCTCCAAAAACAACCCTGAATCCCATGTTGTTATAGCTAAAGTTCGGCTCTGTTTCAACGCGGACAGAAACTCGAAAGTCTTCTACAAGGGAATTCCATCCACCGCCACGGATAATACGGTTTGCTCCAGAGGCAGGTCCTATAGGATCAGAAACTTCTCCTTCTGAATAAGCTCCAAAATAATCCCAGCACCATTCCCAAACATTACCACATATATCATAGAGCTGCCAATTATTTGGGCTTTTCTTACCGACCTCATGTGTTGCGTTCATACTGTTTTGCTTATTCCATGTGTAGCTTGTAAAGCTTCCGGAATTATTTCCCCAAAAGTATGTGTTTGTTGATGTCGCTCTGCATGCATATTCCCATTCAGCCTCTGTTGGTAGTCTATAGCCACTGGCACTCCACTTAACATTTTTTGGTGTAATATTCACATTACCATTTTTGTAAACCTTGGTGAATTTTTCATCGGTATAATATACAGGTTCTTTACCTTCCATTTCGGAAAGGGCATTACACCACTTTACAGCGTCGAACCAGCTTATATTTACAACAGGATTTCTTTCAGGTTTATCTTTTGTTGCATATCCTGCGGAACCATTGTTTCCAAAATCATAGCCCTTGGATAAAGCCCAATTATATACCTTTGACCATTCTCCATATGTAACTTCATACCTTCCAATAAAATAAACTTTCGTTATTGTTACCTTATGAACGGGTTGTTCAGGAGCCTCTCCATTTGCAGATCCCATTTCAAAAGAACCTGCAGGTATACCATTGAAAACCATTCCCGCTGAATTGGTAACAACACCTACAATGTTGGGTCCAGAAAATTTTTGCCCGCAGCCAGAGAAAAACCATATGGCGGACAAGACCAATAGAAAATTATAAACCTTCGATAAAGATTTCATTTTAAACCTCCATTAAACCTAAATCCTTTACTTCTAAAAGTTTAAGAAATGAATAAAAATATTTCAAATTTTTACATTAAGGTTTCTTTTGGTTCACCAAAATAAAAGCCCTGGGAATAATCTATTCCAAGTTCAACACCTTTTTCAAAAACTTCTTTTGAGTGAACAAATTCGGATATGGTCTTTAATCCTAATTCTTTTGCAAAATTGGCAATTGTGCGTGTTATAATCTGGGCATTCTTATCTTGAGGCAAATTTTTAATAAGAGAGGAATCTATCTTTATATAGTCAACATTAAGTCTCATAATGTGCTCAAAATTTGAATATCCCGAACCAAAGTCGTCAATAGCAATTTTACATCCAAGTTCTTTAACCTCTTCAATAAAAATCATTACTTCCTTGTAGTTTTCAATTCCTTCGGATTCCAGAATTTCAAAAACCAATCTTTTAGCTGTTTCCTGGTTTTTGTACAATTGTTTTTTTATAAAAATATTTAATTCTTCATCGAGTATATCAAACACTGTAAGATTTATTGAAAATTCATACTCGAGATCCCTAAATACATGAAATGTTTTTATCATCATAGTTTTTGTGATGTTATGATAAAGGTGATTTTTCTTCGCAAGTTCAAGAAAGTGAGAGGGGTTGATTACTTTTCCATGCTTGTCAATAAGCCTTACAAGGCTTTCATACTTTTCAATTTTTCTGCTTAAGTTGTTAACAATTGGCTGAAAGAACGGAACAATTCTTTCATTATGAATTGCGTCATTAAGCTTTTGTTTCCAGAGGATATTATTTTCGTATTCTTTAGGAATTTCAAGAGATTCATCGTAAACAACAAAATGTTTCTGGTATCTTTTTGCTCTTTTCAATGCCATATCTGCACTCGTTGCGAGTTTTCTCCATTTACCTTCCTGTTTTTGTTCCTGTGGAATATCAGAGCCTCTTGCAATGCCCAGTGTTACATGCACATTTATCTCATATTCATCAAGATTGTAAGGAATTTCATTTATTTCATTACTGATGATTTTTACTATTTCAATAAGCCTTTCTTTTTCCATTTCGTAGTTAAATAAAAGGGCAAATTCATCCGATGGCATTTTATATAGTTGATACGAAAAAGAGTCCTGGTATTTCTGAAGACGACTTGCAGTTTCTTTAAGTACAAGATCTCCAATTTTGTTCCCATAGCAATCGTTTATTTCTTTAAAATAATCTATATTGATTAGTATTAGCGTGGGGTTGGAGGCTTTTTCAATATCGATTAATATTTTGTTACGATTTGGTAGGTTTGTTACAAGATCTGTCCAAACTTTATTAAGAGAATCTTCAATTTGATATTGAATCGATTCGGCCATACTATTTAGATTCTTGCATATTATGCCTATTTCATCTTCTGATTCATGAAATACCCTGCATGAGAAATTGTGGTTAGAGATTTTTCGGATGGCTTCGGATAATTCCTCGGCGGGCTTCCATATTTTTTTTCTGAGATAGAAATAAAAGAAAATAACGATAACTAAAGAAAGAACCATAGAATATAAGAAAATCTTTATAATACCGTTGTGTAAGCTGGCCATTTCTTTATCATATGCGAAGAGTATTTCGTAGATACCAAGGACTTTATTTGAATAAATAACTGCTCTGGAAACTAGCAGAGAATAAGCATTATTGTTTTTATCTTCATTTTTTGTATAATCTATAGAAGGAAAAAGCTGTATAGCAGGTTTAAATGATATGTGGTGGATATTCTGGTTTTGAAATTCAGAATGTATCCCGATTTGCAATATTTCTGGAATATTATTCTTAAAAGCGGTAATAGATAAGTTTTCTAAGTTTTTTGCTATTCTTGAAATAGAGTTTTCAACTGTTCTCAGGATATTATTTTTCTGGTAAAAGTAAAAAGAGGCACTTGAAAAAGAAATCAGGAAAAGATAAAAAAATAGACAGACAAAGACTACTCTTAGTTTCAGGGGCAGGCAAAGGTTTCCCTTTCCCTTGTCTGTATGGCTGGCTGACATAGAATCACCTTTCTTATAAAAGTGCCCCCGAAATTACCTCCCTCCTATTTTGTTTTTAATTTTTAGAAGTATCGGTTTTTTATAATGTAAATCTTAACTTAAAATGACTGTAAAAGTCAAGAGAAATTTTTAAAAACTTCCCACATTGCTATGGCAGAAGCTACAGATACATTAAGGCTGTCTATTTTCCGGGACGTAGGAATTTTAATCATAACCGAGCATTGTTTTTTTACTGATTTTCTTAATCCTTCACGCTCGCTTCCTACAACAAGACATATTTTCTTATTAAATCTGATTTTATCAATATCCTCTTCAGCTGTTGCAGATAGTCCATAAATTGTAAAGTCATCCTCTTTAAGGAGGGTTATAAATGTATTGATGTTATTTACATATATAACCCTTTGCTTATAAATAGCTCCGGCAGAGGCTTTTATAACCTGCGGGGTAATCCTTGCACTGTTATCTTTTGGTAAAATTACAGCATCTATATTAAACAAAAGGGCGGATCTGACAATAGCACCAAGATTGCCTGTATCGGTAATACCGTCAAGGATCAAAACAGAGTGAAGTCTATCCAAATCTTTGAAATTCTCTTCTTCTTCAATAATATTTTCCGGCAGGATTATTTCTGCAGCAATTCCCTGGTGTTTCTGGGTTCTGGAAATTTTTTCGATTTCTTTTTCACTGATAGGATTAATTTTTATATTATTATGCCTGATTTTCTGAATTAATCCAGGATATTTATTTTCTTTACCGCGGATTATCCACACCTGCTTGAGAGAAATGTTACTATAAATAGCCTCTTCTATAGAATTTCTTCCGTAAATTATCAAATTTTTCTCCTTATGCAAAAATATCAGGATTCTCAATTAATAGTAAGACTCTTTTTAATTCTACTCCAGATGAAAATCCACCTATTTTATTTCTGTTAAACGAAGACGGTACTATCCTGTGGCATGGGATTACTATCGGGAAAGGATTTCTGGATAGAGCTATTCCTACAGCCCTTGAATATTTAGTCCCACCAATCCTTTTCGCTATCTCTCCATATGACGCAACTCTACCAGGGTTAACTTTCATAGTTTCTTTATATACTTTTAATTGAAATGGCGTCAATTTTTCCCAGTTCATAGGAAGGTTAAACTTCCAACTGCCATGGCACAAGTAGTTGTAAAATTGTTGGTAAATATAATTATACTCAGGAGGGATTATCTTGTTTTTATTTTTATCACTTAATGTTATGGTTATTGCGTCTATCTTTTTATTAGATAGAATGATAGAGAAATGAATCTTCTTTTCTATAAAGGACAATACCCGCGTTTCTTTTTTTTCTGTCATAATTTCTCCAGTTATATTATTATTTTAGCTTATTTTTTTTAAAAGCTCTATAATATAAATAATAATTCCATCTTTTTTTGTCATTCCGATTTTAACTTCTTCGTTATAGCCTTGAAGGTTATAACCTTCAAGGCTATAACCTTCAAGGATTGGAATGACAGAAAATGTGGAGCTGCTGTAGTATAAAGTGAGATTTTTATGAGTACTCAGAATGAAAGACAGAAAAAAATAGATGGGTTTGTAAAAGAACTTTTAAACTGGAATCGCAGGATAAACTTGATTGGCAGATCAACGGAGGAAAGTGTATATAAAACCCATATTGAGGATAGTCTATCTCTCTATCCATACCTGATAAAAGAATCTGTTGAATACATAATAGATATTGGCAGTGGAGGCGGGTTACCTTCAATACCATTATCGATTTTTATTCCTGAAAAGCATTTTATTCTAACAGAGGTAGATTTAAAAAAGATTGCTTTTCTGGAATATGTGATAAGAAAGTTAAAGCTTAATGCCGAGGTTGTTAATGTTAACGAGGGCTTTTGCTTTGAAAAAGAGTGTATTGTAATTAGCCGTGCTTATTCATCTATAAAGAATATTCTTAAATGGGGAAATAGACATGCGCTCTTAAACAAAAGATTTTATATTTTAAAGGGTTTGGAAGAAAAAATTGAAAAAGAAGTAGCAGAGGCTAAAGTAAGAAATTATGGTAAGATAAAGCTTGAAAGAGGATATATTGTAATAATAGAGGTGTAAAAATGGGCCTGAATTTGAAGTTTAATTGCCCCTTATGCTCAAGTAGTAATGGTAGGCTTTTATATAATTCGGGTAATTATTATTTAATTTTTTGCCAGAAGTGCAGGAGTAATTACCAAATAAGGTATAAAGAATTAAAGAAGGAGTATGGCAAGGACTACTACTTTGATAACCATGCAAAAACCTATGGGAAAACTTATATTGAGGATGAAGAAAACATACGCCTTATTGCCAGAAGGAGATTGAAGAGGCTAAAAAGAATTTTTCCGGAGAAGGCTTTGTTACTTGATGTGGGTTCTGCGCTTGGGCTTTTTTGTGATGAGGCAAGGCAGGCAGGATTTGATGTTTATGGTCTGGAAATATCTGACTATGCAAGAGAATATTGTATAAAGAGGTTTGGTATTTCCTGTTTTAAAAGCTGGGCTGAAGTGGAAAAATATAAATATGATGTAATAACTTTATGGTTTACTCTGGAGCATATAGAAAAACCAGCGGAATTGCTTTTCAGAATTAATCCTCTCCTTAAGGAAAGAGGGATTCTAGCATTATCCTTACCAAATGGCCATGGTGCTTTTGCAAGATTTAACAGGAAAGAATATTATAAGAAAAGACCCGAAGAGCATTTTTTCGAACCGTCGATTAATGGTATGAGGATTTTGCTTAAAAAAGCGGGTTTCAGGTTAATCAATGTGAATATATGTGGGCTTCATCCTGAAAGAATCGGGTTGCCGGACAATTTTGTAATTCGAGGAATTCAAAAAATCCTTTCTCTTGGAGATACCTTTGAAGTGATAGCAGTTAAGGAAAACAAATAAGGTTTATTATTTAAGTCAAAGGCGACAATGCTAATTGCCGCCTTTGAAAACTTTTATTGGAAAATTACCCTTTTAAAGCACCTTCAGTCATCTTTGATATTATAAGCTTTGACATGAGGATAAACACCAGAACGAGTGGAAACACAGATATAACAGTACCAACCATTATTGCACCATAATCGACATTCTGAAGACCTCTTAGAGAGTTCAAAGCAACGGGTATGGTATAGGTTTCTCTTGAACGCATAATTACAAGAGGTCCAAGAAAATTGTTCCAGCTCCCAAGGAAAGTCATAATTCCGAAAGAACCAATCACCGGAGTTATAAGGGGGAAAACAATCTTCCAGAATATGCTGAATTCTCCTGCTCCATCAACACGAGCGGCATCAACCAGATCAATTGGAATTGAAGCTTCAATGTATTGTTTCATCAGGAATATTCCAAAGGCGTTTGCAATTCCTGGAATGTATATAGCACGAGCTGTGTTTAGCCATCCAAAGGCTTTCATTAATAGAAAGTAGGGAATAATTCCGATTAATTGTGGAATCATCAATGTAAAAATCATTATAGAAAACATAATATTCTTCCCTCTAAAGTTGTACATTGCAAATCCATAGCCTCCAAGGGAACAGAAGAATATAGAAAGCAGTGTGCTCATACATGCTATATAAATACTGTTCCACAAATTCTGCCAGAAGGGTATCTTTGAAAGCAGAGAACGATAGTTGTTGGTAAATTGAACAAAAAAGTCGCTGTCTAGGGACATCGGTGGGGGAAATGTGAAAATTTGAGCCTGACTCTTTGCTGATACTACAATCATATACCAGAATGGATATATTGTAATCAATGTCCATATAATAAGGGGAAGATAAAGAAGCATAATCTTTAACATTGCCTTGATAGGATTTGTTCTCCTCTTTAGACTCCCTTTGGTTTCCAGGGATAATATCCTGGCCTGTGCTTTACTATCTGTCTGAACTGCCATAAGAAAATCCTCTCTTAATACTAATCTTTTTTCTGGAAAACTCTTCTATTGATTATGGATAAGAATACTATTATGAAGAATACTATCCACGATACAGCAGCTGCAATTCCAAATCTTGCCCAGCTAAAGGCATTTGCGTAAAGGTAGATCGCAAGAGTCATACCTCTATTGGAAACAGTAGGCATGGCGCCCACGCCGCCAACGATAACCATTGGATCGTCGAAAAGCTGTACCTGTCCTATAATTGTCATTGTAGTCGCAAAAAGGATCATTGGACGCAGCAGGGGAAGTGTTATTTTGAAAAACACCTGGGCCCAATTAGCCCCATCAATTCTTGCGGCTTCGTAGAGGTTGTCAGGAATTGCCTGGAGTCCTGCAAAATATATAATTGCATTCCAGCCTGTCCATCGCCATATGGCAAGCGATGCTATAGCAACCCATGTAAATTCACGTATCCAGTTTATCGGCGAGGTTAAAGGTATAAGGGTACCCGGTCCTGCAATTCCTAATTTTTCAAGGGATGCAAGGGCATAGTTTAATAATCCATAGGGATTACCATATAGTACATTGAACACAAGGCCAATGGCTATGGAAGATGTAATATATGGAAGAAAAAGGACCCCTTTAAAAAACTCCTTTAACTTAACGAACCCCTGGTTTAAAATAAAAGCAAAGAATAGACCAAGGAAATGCTGTGGTATTGCAGTGATTATAGCCATTGCGACTGTATTAACAAAGGATTGCCAGAATAAAGGGTCTTTTAGTACATTTACATAATTGTTTAAACCAACGAAATTTTCCACATAATTTAAAGGACGGGAACCATCCCAGCTATTTAAGCTCAAAACAAAGGAATAAAATATAGGGAAGGTAGAAAAAATTAAGAAAGAAATAAAGAAGGGGGCCACAAAAACATAAGGGGTGGCTTTTCGGCGGAAGGTGCCCCAGTTTATTCCTTCCGAAGTTACTTTGGTGTTCATAGAATGTTTACCTCCAGATTGATTACTCAAAAAGGGTTTGCAGGGTTAAAGCTGCAAACCCTTTTTGAATTTAAATTATAAATTCCTGTTATTGCTTCATCTTAACTTCAAGTTCCTTTTGCGCATCGCTTAAAGCCTTATCCAGAGTTTTGTTTCCATCCAGATAGTCAAAAAGAGCAGTATTCAGAATACTTTCAGCAAGACTATCCTTTGGATTAACATAAACCTCTGGAATTGCTTTTGCAATCTGTATCCATATCTTTCTTGCCTTCTGGCCTCCAAGATATTCCACACCCTCTGTGAACATCTTGTCTTCCCATGCAGGCATATAAGCTGGGAAAGCATCTGCCTTTTCAAATGAAATAATCTGAGACTCGATTTCTGTGCAGGCAAACTTAATGAATTCCCAGGCAGCAGCCTTGTTTACATCAGGAATCTGGGAAGGAATAGCAAGGAAGGAGCCTCCTCTTGAAATCATCATCGGCTTTTCGCCCTTATTTAGAGCAGGAAGCATGCTAATTCTATATTTCCCCTTCTGTTCTGGAGCTATCCAGTTCTTTAAATGTCCGGTAAGCCATGCTCCCGATGGAACAAATGCTGCAGTTCCTTCTTTAAACATAGCATACCATTCATTGGACCATTCGTTAATATTTGCATCAAGACCATTTTCTCTAAATTTTTTTGCCCATTCAAAAGCAGTTCTGACTCTTGGAGCAGTCAAAGCAGGATTTCCATCCTTATCAAAATATCTTTGTGGTGCTGACCAGAATATCATATTGAAGATTCCTATAGCATGGGAAATCATCCAGTGATCAACCTTTCCATCACCATTGGCATCAAAGGTAAGTTTCTTTCCAATCGCAAAGAGATCATCCATTGTCATTTTGCCGATCTTGTTGTAGTCAACTTTAAACTTCTTCCAGGTTGGTTCATAAATATAAGCACATCCGGGAGCAATATCAACAGGGAAAGCAATAAGCTCTCTTGGACTTGTAGAAGCCTGCGCCCATTTGTAAGGGGAGAAAAACTGTTTGTATTTACCTGCTTCATAAGGTGGTTTTAGCAGGTTTTCAAAACCGCCACCCGCACCAAGCTGGGCTATAAAGTTAACATCAATAACTGCAACATCTGGAGCTCCCTGACCAGCTGCAATAACTGTGATAAGATTGTTGTGGTGATCTCCCCAACCAAGGGACTTGACTTCAGCAGTTATGTTTGGATATTTCTTGGAAAAGGTTGGCAGAAGGGCATTATAAGCTACATCCAAACTTGGAAAGACAGCAATCTGAATGCTGACTTTCTCATTGTTGTAAGGTTTTGGAACAGAAAATCCAGTCGAAACAATTAGCACAGCAGTAAGCACGAGCAATAATACTTTTACAAACTTAACTTTCCTCATATTACCTCTCCTCCAAATATAAAAATTTTTATAAGCAATTTGAACGACAAAATAATGTAATTAATAACTTTGTAGATTTTAAAATGCTGAAGTTTAATTGTCAACACTTTGCCTTTATATTTTTTTGTAAAATTTAGACGAATTGGATAATAATTTTTTACTTTTCTATAAATTCTGTTTTTTTGCCCAGCTTTTCTTATGAAGAATCTTTCCAATATGATGGGAAAAAAAGAAGAATTAACGAGAAGTACTCTTAGGTGCTTATTTGGGGCAAGGAAGTTCTTTTTAAAAACACACTAATAAAATTGAGTCCTGCAAGAGATTGAAATCTGTTTTTCACTTCTTCCTCTTTAAGCCCTCCTTTTCCAATAATGATGGTGCTTTTTTCTCCACTTGAAAGCACTCCGTTAAAAGAAATTTCAGGCGAAACAAAACTTATTTCAGTCGCCTTGTAAATTTCCTTTATCAGGCTTTTGTGGTTATTTATTAAATACTCAAAGGCAACATCCTCTTCTCTTTCTAAATAACCTTTTTTATAAAGCTGAAAATGTCCTATTCCACCCCTTATCATACTTTCTCTTAATCCCCACATAGAATAGTTAATAAACCCATTTACGATTATTATTGCCATCATTCCTACTATAATAGACAGCATCGTAAGTATTGTCCTTGAGCCATTTCTAAAAATATTTCTTAAAGCTATCTTGATGTTAAGCATAGATGATCTCCTTTACTTCTCCATCTAAGAGATGAATTATTTTTTTGCTTTGCTTTGCAATAGCTTCTGAATGGGTGGAGAATATGAAAGTGGTCTTTTTCTCTTCGTTAAGTTTAAGTAGTAAATTTAAAATCATTTCTCCAGTCTTTGAATCAAGGTTTGCTGTTGGTTCATCGGCAAGCACAACTTCAGGTTCTGTAACAAGTGCCCTTGCGATAGCTACACGCTGTCTTTGTCCACCAGAAAGTTCGTCAGGCTTATGCTTGATGTGGTTTGCAAGCCCCACAGCCTCAATCAAATCAAGAATCTTTTCTTTATCCCTTTTCTTTTTTCCTATTATCAGGGGATATTCAACATTCTCATATACATTAAGCACAGGTATAAGGTTAAAACTCTGGAAAATAAAGCCTATGTAGGAATTTCTGAAAAGTGATAATTCATCATCATTCATTTCCATTACATTAGCTCCATTGATGAATATTTCACCCTTTGTGGGTTTGTCAAGACAGCCTAAAAGGTGAAGCAGGGTTGATTTCCCTGCTCCACTTGGTCCCATTATACAGGCTATGTCACCCCTTTCAAATTCAAGACTTACATTCTTTAAGGCTAAAAGAGAAGTTTTACCAAGCTTATAAAATTTTTCTACATTTTTGGTTTTTATGATTGCCATTGTTATTCCTCAAATACTTTAATTCTTGCTTTTGCTTTCCTGTAGCTATCGTTTGTAATATGATTTTCATCGGCTATACTTACTGCCTTTTTCCAGAAAGCTATAGCTTTATCAAGGTCTTTTTTGCTTTTTGCAAATTCTCCGAGGTAGTAATAAACCCTTACAGCTATAGTTGGGTTAATGTTTTCTTTTTTGTTCTCATAAAGATTCTGCAAAAATTTAAAATCACTTTCTGCAATATCACCAACCTTGAACATATCAGGAAAGCCTGCAAAACATCGTGCCCTTAGAAACCTTATATACCAGTCGTTTTCATCCTCTGCTACAATAGAATTGAAAAGCTTAATGCTCTTGTCAGAATATTCCATTTTCTTTAAAGGATTTTTATCATCCCTCGCCCCAAGTGAATAACTCATAGCTAAATGAGCCTTCACAACTCTGTCTACATTTTTTTTCTCAAAATCTTTCAAAATTTTTATGGCTTCCAGACTTGCCTTCTCTACCGGTGGTTCTTTGATTGCCAGTGAAAGGTAGAGAACACCTTTTTTGATTTTTTCTTCCTCACTGTTACCGAGTTTTTTAATCTCATCATTAATTTCCACAACATTTGAATCAAAATAGGAAGAAAACCTCCTTATTTCTAATCTGTCAAGTGAAAAAGCAATACCAGACGAAAATACCAGACAAACACTCAAAATCCACTTCATACAAAACCTCCTTTAAAATGGATAATTTACATCAAAATAAAATGCCGGTTTGAAGTTTTTATCAAAACCAGCCTCAAGCCTTACTGGTAAAAAAACAGGGTTGTCAAAGAAAATCCTTAAACCCAATCCGGTGGCTATCGCATAGTTTTCAAACTCTTTTATCTTTTCAAAATCACCAAAAGCCTTTCCAGCATCAAGGAAAGCCGTAAATTCAAAAATAGTATTTATCATAGAAAAAAGTTTTATGGTATAAAATTGCCACCTAATTTCAAAATTTGCCTGAACAAGAGAAGTTCCAATAGAATCGGAATAATTTGCCCTCACTCCATCAATCCCGACGTTGAGACGCACAGCCGTACGTCTCAACGTCGGATTATTTAAGTATGGGACATTTACATCCTCGGTTATAAAAATCAACCTTGTTGCAAATGTAAGGTTTTCAATTAATCCAACAAAAAAACTCCCATCAATGCCAAATCTATGATAACTAAACGAAAGATACCTGTAGTTCAAATCAAGGTAATATCCCTTTGATGGTGAAAATTTCTTATTTCTTTTATCCAAAACAATTCCAGCTTCAGGATAGTAACTATCAAAAAGGTAATTATAAGAAATATCAAAATTTTTTCTGTATTCGCCACCAAGATAAAAAGCAAAATCTGGATTTAAAAAGTAAAAAACATCTGATTTAATACCAACACTCTGGATATTTATCTCTTTGTTGTCATTTGAGTAAATAGTAGTGTTTAAATTACCTAAATTTCCTTTGATTTTAGTGTAAAGTAGAGGAAATAGCTTTTCTAACCTTAGAAGCTGTCTATTGTAGCCAAGTTCTATTCTATAACCTCCTCCTTTGCCAGAAACACTGTCCATTCCAAAGCCCCCATATGCATTTCCTCCATAAAATCTATAAAGAAATCCTTCTTCAACTTCAATCACTACATTTCTATAATCCTCTCCTTTGCTCGATGGAGCCACATAAACCTTTGCATTGTAAAACCAGCCTGTATTTATAAGCCTTTCCTCTATACGAATTGCTAAACATGAAAGTTCTCTTTCGGTGTATTCCTTCTCTTCTTTTAGCTCTTGTGCAATATAAAGGATTACCGATGAATCAGTATGCGAATTTCCAGTGATTTTTATTTTGTTAATAATAACCCCTTGGCTAAGATCGAAAATCAGAAGAAGAACTAAAATCTTGATAAAATATCTCATTTTCACCCCTGTTAAATTAATCTTTTTCAATTTTACTTTTTATCTTTTCCATATAATCAAGATGTCTTTTTAGTGCATTAAGCCCTTCTTTCGTTATTTTATAGCTTGACTTTGGCTTTCTATTCACAAACTGCTTTTTTACCTCAATATATCCAGCCTCTTCAAGTTTTCTAATCTGCACACTCAAATTTCCATCAGTGGCATTCAATTCTGATTTCAAAAAGTTAAAATCTACCTCTTCGTACATTGCAAGTATTGTAAGTATAAAAAATCTAAGTTCATTTGTAAGGAGATCATCAAGTTTATACTTATTTTCGCTTTTCATATAGACTCCATATTCCGGGTATTACCAAACCTAATATTGTACCAATATTGTAAACCAGGAAAAATTTTGTGGTATCGAAAGCAAGATATATTGAAGAAAGCAAAAAGGCTATAGCACCAGCTTTAAAAGAAATTCTTTCAGTAATAAGCCCTGAAACATACATTCCATTCGCTAAAGCAAACAGAATCAAAGGATAAATGGCTGTAGGTGGATAAAGTTTTAGCAAAAAAGGAAAAACATAAAAAATAAAAATAAGAAGCACTGTCCAGAATATCCAGAATTCACCAAGCATTTTTCCCCAGAAAGTTTTAAAATTTCCTCTGGAAATAATTATAATATAAGTAATCATCCCAGCATTTCCAATAACAATCATTCCAATCCACACTAGCATATTCGGGAAAAGTAGATTAAAAATATTATGTGCAAGCAAGGTTACAACACCCCACCAGACAAAAACCTCTCCCCCAGAAAGGTTAAACCTTTCTTCCCTCTGTTCTACAATCTCTTTAAGCTTCTCAATAGTATTTTTTTCTGTCATATTTTTCTCCTTTAAAGTTCTTTTAAATATAATATACTTTATTTTTTAAAGTTTGTCAAGTGATTTTAAAAAAATTTTTTTAAGTTTGCTCAAGAGTAGTATCAACAGTTCACCCTAGGCGGCACATCCTTGTGCCCTTAGTAAAAGCGAGGAGTAAAAACTGAAAGAGAACTGGATTGTATAGCAGGTAGAAACCCACAGCGAAATGAAATAGGAGAAAAAATAAAAAAATAAACAAAGAAAACCAAGCCTAAGTTCCGTCTGGTTTGAAATCTAGTGGTTCAAACTCGGGAAAGGCCGAACTCACAAGCACCCTGAAAATTGCTTTTTTAAGAAAAAAGCAGTTGTAAAACATTTCTTACTTTCTTTCTCAACGATGAGAAAGAAAGTAAGCAAAGAAAGAATCGCTTTCGTAATCTATCCGCAAGCAAACTCGACCTCCTGTCTTCGGAAGTCCAATCGCTACGCTGGATTTTATCAGCCCAGCACCACTTTGATAAGCTTTATCAAAGGGGCTCACAAAGTGGTGCTGGGTACCCACTGATAAAATCCAGCTTCGCTCAAAGGCAGTATCAACAGTGCTTGCGGACGGTGAATCCTTCACCTATAGATTACGAAAGTCTTCTTATAAAGGTTAAAGCTTTTCTTTTATCATTTAATTTTTTTTATTTTTATCTCCCACTAATCCCAGCTGTGTATACTATCTTGAATGGGGTTTATAACCAGTAGCTTTTCGCTGTATGTCGAAGCGATTGTTACTTACAGAAAAATCTTACCCGATATTTAAGCTAAAAAATGCAGGAGGCATTTTGTCCCGAACACATGAAACAGGATGTTGAATGTGTGAGGGTAGATTTTTCGTGCTTTACTTTTGAGCAAGACTTAAAAGCGAAAAGCTACTGGCGGTAAAACCCACTACTCCACACAGCTGGGGTTTTTAGCGATAGCAGTTGTTGCTGGCTTGCCAGCAACAACCTCATCTTCGCAGGCATTGCTACGCTTTGCTTCGCTATTGGGCAGAATATTGATGCTGACATTCCTTTGTTGGTTTATAAAGCTTTACTTTATTCTTCAACTTTTTTTTATATTATCTCTCCACTAATAGTCCCCGCTTGTATACTACATTAATAAGCTACGGCGATTTTTCTGTAGCTTTTGATGCAATCCAATCCTTGGATTGCATCAAATCAAGGGGAAAAATCCCCTTGAACCCCTTTGTAGTTTTGTATTTATTATGAGA
>Ga0078972_1004643_pt1 | contig 36897 bp, 32 predicted proteins | sample YelNatPaOPGAMG01_FD_67568 | JGI IMG/M metagenome (GOLD analysis project Ga0078972, IMG submission 67568) | Hot spring thermophilic microbial communities from Obsidian Pool, Yellowstone National Park, USA - OP-RAMG-01 (SPADES assembly) (version 2) | ecosystem: Environmental > Aquatic > Thermal...
CAGCCCAGAACAATCGTCGGTTTGCTGCCCCACCATAGACGCAGGATTCGCCTGCCGGTTTGCCCCGCGCTCTGAGCAAGCTGTTCGTCAACGGCCAAATTCATCTCAACGGTCGGCTCCGACCAACGGATCACCTCTAAGTCGCCGTACGAACAGATCAGCCGCGCTCGATTTGGCTGATCCAGACTAGAACGCCACATAGATCAAGTAGACTCCGCCGAGCATGACCAGAACGCCGCAAATACGCTTGACGATGGTCGCGCCTTTGGACTTCTCGTTCCAGTTCAGGTAGTTCTGAACAGCCTCCGCCGAAGTTCCGGCAGCAACTATCACAGAGCAGTGCCCGATCCCATACGCGGCAAGTAGCAACACAGCGTACACAAACTTGGTGGTCGCCACCTTGAGCGAGAGCGTCAACACCGGAGCCATATAAGCAAACGTGCATGGGCCAAGGGCAACACCAAACACAAGCCCCAGAATGAACGCTGCAAACAACCCCTTGCGCTTCATCCCTACATTACCGGGACCGGAAAACGGCATTGGGATCACACCGATCAGGTGTAAGCCGACGAGGAAGAAGACAGCAGCTACAACATAATTGCCGTACTTACCGACATCGCCCATCATCCGGCCCATAGTCGCCGTCACAACGCCAATGATCCCAATCGTCGCCAGAATACCGAGGCCGAACAGGAACGACAATCCGAACGCCTTTCGGGTCGTCAGCTTCCCCTGTTCACTGATGAATCCGATGATAAGGGGAATACTCGACAGATGGCAGGGGCTCAGGATCACACTGAGCATCCCCCACACGAGAGATGCGCTGAGTGCGATAGGCGCTGAGCCTTCGATTGCCTTAGTTAAAGCTATGAATAACTGCTCCAAGTCACTTGACCCCCATTTCCGCGAGTTTCGCGGTTATTTGGTCCTTGGGGAAGAACCCCACGTGTCGGAAGCATTCCTTTCCATCCTTGTCGAAGAACACTTGCACGGGTATCGACTGCACCCCGTAACGCGCCGCGAGGATCTGTTCCTTGCGAACATGCACGAAGAGCACATTGACCTTGCCAGCATATTCATTCTTCAGCGACTCCAGTATAGGAGTCATCATTTCACACGGACGGCAGCCGTCCGCGCCAAGATCGACCATCGTGGGCTTGCCGGATTTTCTCGCCTTGTCTATAGGATTGTCCATCGCGGCCGAATACTGCTTTGCCGCCCATGTCTTATTGATATCTATCTCATATCTCTCGCCAATCGAGGCAATATGGGCATCGACGGCATCCTGGCGCTTCTGGTTCAGCAAATAGTCCTTTAGCTGGTCCTTGACCTGATCGAACGTAGCGTCGCCAATCATATCCTTGTTCTTATCGAAGAAGCTCTTCATCTCTTCGTCGCTCACCGATACGCTGCTCGTAAGGCTTGAGAGGTAATCTTTGACCAAAGTATCCTGGCTGGCACTTGTGGTCTTGTTCTCTTTGGCCCAGTTGCCGGCCTCGTAGTCCACGAACATCTGTGTTGCCTTGTTATCAAGCACAAAGAACAGATTTCGCTTGAGCTGCGCTCGGAGCTCCTGCGGAGCCTTGCCTATCTCGGCATCCAAATCTTTCTGCGTGATCTTCATCTCTCCCGACTGAAGCACCGTGCCCGTCGGAAGCTCGATCAGCCTCGCCGAGGCGAGCGCGCCTGTCGTAAGAGTCGGATATGATTCCCTCACGAGCGTGGCCCTAATCGCCACATCGGCGGCGCTTGCCAGTGTCGGGATGCTCAGCAGCGCAAGAGACATCGCTGCCAGGATCAGTCGGGTATGTCTAGTCATTCTTATCTCCTTTGCTTATGTCGACCCCGCCCTCAGCGAACTTGGCGAGAACCTGCTCTTTGGTAAGATTGCCAACGTGCCGAAGCAGCAGCTTTCCGTTCTTGTCGAATAGGAACTGGATCGGCACCGTGTTGATTCCGTAGAGTTCCCCCAGTATTTCCTGCTCGCCAACATGCACAAACACAACGTTGAGTCTGTCGCCATATTCGGCGCTCAATGCTTGCGTAACTGGGTTCATATGATCACAGCACCCATTCACGCCGAAGTTCACATAGGTCGGTTTGCCTGACAGGCGGGCCTTCTCGGCCGGATTCTTTGCCCATCGCTCGTGCTGCGTGCGCATCCAGGAAGCCGACACCAGTATCTTGTGTCGCTTACCGGCCGAGCCTGCAAACTGTGCCTGCGCATCGGATATCTTCTGATCTCGAACCACATAGATGACCATGTCCTTGATCTGCTCATAGGACGAACTGCCGAACATGCTGGCATGCTCGGCGTAGAACTCCCAGGCTTCCTTGTCGTTCACTTCGAACTTCGGAATCTTAGAATCCAGGTATCTCTGGACAAGTTCGCCGTCGGTGATATCTTTCTGCCCGCTTGCCTTTGCCCAGCCCTTGGCCTCGATCAGCATCAGACGCTTAGTGAGATACTGCTCCAGAGCGTAAACGGGATATTTCCGCACCTGCTCAAGAGTCGAAGCCGGCGATTTGCCGACCTGCGCTTCCAGATCTTCCCGCGTTACGGTAATGCCCTCGCATTGCGCGACCATCTCATCCGAGAGATCCGCGAGCACAGCATCACGCAGTGCGCCCGAACAGATGTAAGGATACTCGGCCGCAACGGTCGCCGCCACAGTTTCGGCGGCCGAGCACGAGGCGACCACTGCGACAATCATTATTGCCATAAGCAGCGTCTTCATTGGAACCTCACTCCTTACCAAGACAGATTCTGTGCATTCACCTCTTTGGCACTGGAACTGACGGCGCAGACTGCGCCGGTGGTGTCGCCCCTCACCCGCATCCGCTGGACTGCTGCGGCACACTTCTGTTAGCCGTATTTGCAAGCCACATCAGCCCGACCAGAAGTGCGGCAATGCCCAGCCACTTAACGAATGGTGATTTCAAAACTGTTTCCCCTTTACGTTATTTCTTCGGCTTCGCAGGCTCTTTGAGCTTGACACCATGGTCCTTGAACGCCTTAACGATATCTTCCTCGGAAATAAAACCGACATGCCGGTAGATCTCTTTACCCTTGGCATCGAAAAATATCTGTGTTGGGATACTTCTGATCTTGTAGTCACCAGCCGCCTTCTGGTTCTTCCACACGTCGATAAACTGGACGTCGAGCTGACCTTTATAATCTTTCTTGAGCTGGTCGAGAACAGGGAACATCATCCTGCAGGGCACGCACTTATCCGCGCCAAGATCGAGAAGCTTGGGAAGCTGCTTCGCCGGCTGCTTGGAGTTGTTGGCTGCATAGCCAGAGGTGATTGCGAGCGCTACAACCAATGCCGCAATCATTGATACTGAGATTTTCAACCAGTTGCTTTTCATTACTACTGCCTCCTGTGTGTTTTGTATGCTGATATCAGAGCTGACTTATAGGCGGTCTCTTCTTCAGGCTCTATTTGGTGATAGATACGCACGGTTTCGAGCAGCTTATCACCGCTCGAATCGTCAGCGACAAGACCATTCTCCGCCAAATGATCGAAAATGATACCAAGCCCCGCAATTGTAACCGATTTGCCATCGATCTGCACTTCTATGCCCGGAATTGGCTTGGAACACGCGCATTCCGTGCTGTCGCCATCTCCCGGAGTGCGACAGCCGTTATTCTCTGCCAAAATCGTGTCAACCGCTTTAGCAATCTCCTCGGAAACCAGCCAGACGGCTTCCTTGTCCTTCTCGGACCGGTCTTTCGCTGAACGAGCGCAGCAGGCGCAATCACCGTTGAGTATTTCCGATACAACAAGGGCTGCGCTGACTGGCCCGCTGTGTTTCTCGGTACCTTTCTTGGCGCACAACTTGTCGCAGCCGTCCACGGTGATCGTGGGATGCTTCCGCGCGAACTCCTGCTCCGCTTCATTTCCCGCAAGAAACAAAGGCAGACAAATTGTCACCGTATTACCCGGCCGCATGAGTTCGAGCACCCTACGAGTCGCAAGGCGGGAGATCGTCCCTTCGGGTATCTCTTCACCGCTGCACGATATAATGCCGATCTTTACTTCTCCATCCGCCATCGCTACTTCACCTCGCTTCCGCCGCATACACAACCGGCTATGTCTCCAGCAATCTCACGCACTATCGTCCATCCGTCGTCGGCGAGCGTGGTTGCCGTGCCGGGCTGCGCCCCCCTGTGGTTCTTGAACGCATCGACCACCCGGATCGATCGCACAACTCTGCCACCGGCCATTTCAACATTCTTCGCAGCGCAGAGCTTCGGGCAGCCGTCAATGGTGATGCAGTCGCTCTGCTGGATCTTCGCAAGCGCCTCCTCGTCACCTGAAACCAGCAGCGCCAGGCAAAGAGTTTCGGCATTTACTGGCGCCAGTTCGTCGGTTACGGCGTAGGTGGCCTCGCGGGCGATCAATCCGTGAACCTTGCCGATGCCGCTGCACGGCATCACGATAGTCTTCTTTCCATTTCTATCCGCTGTCACTTCATTGTCCTTTCGTTAGCGTTGTGCCTCCGCGGCCTTCTTCTCAACGATCATGGAATAGGCGGCCGCATCGAGCAGTAGTTCCTTATCTGAATCGAAATCCGTAAGCTCGATTTCCGCTATCCAACCCCTGCCGTACGGGTCTTCGTTGACAAGCTCGGGCGAATCGACAAGCTGGCTATTCACCGCGACAATCCGCCCCGAGACAGGCGAAAGAGCATCCATCATCGACTTGCCGGATTCCAGCGAGCCGATCTCATCGAACTGCTCAATCTCCCTGCCGACCTCGGCGGGCTCGAAGTAGGTGATGTCGGTCAGGCTCTGCTGGACGAAGTCCGACACGCCCACGCGGGCTCTACTACCAACTGCCTGAACCCAGCAGTCGTTTTCGTTGAAAAGGTAGCCCTGGGCAGGTATCTTGAAGATGAACTTGTCATAGGTGACGGTGAGGTAATCGGTCGGGGACTCAAAATCCGTGGCAGGCTCCTCACTGACGGCTAATTCCTGCGCACGAGCAAGCCCTGCTTCCATCACCTCAACCAACTGCATTCCGACCGACCCCGGCCGCAGTGACTCACCGACATCTAGCCCAGCGCTTTTAGCCTCCTCGGAGACCAGCACTTTGTCATCAACCCTCAGACCGAGCTTGTTCGCCAGCTTCGACGCGCAGCGTGTAGGGCATCCATCGATGACCAGAAGCGAGGCATCCGCAAGGGCTTTCTCGTAACGTGCCGGTGAGTTGTTGAGGAGCACTGGACAAATAACCTCGGCGCCCTGAGTCTCCATCAGCCGCAGAGCCAGCTCTCGGGCAAGCACGCCTTGCTGCTTATCCAGGCCATTGCAGGGCAGGATCGCGCGCTTCATTGCTCACCCTCTTCCTCGCGGATCTTCTTGATTGCCGCGATTGTCTCAGGCTTGCTGGGGAATGAGATAGCATCCGGCCCGCAGGTTTTCGCGCATGCCCGGCAGAAGACAACGCAGTTATACGGGTTCGCAACGATCAGTTTTGGGGCTTCCTCGCGCCGCTCGAAAACCTGGTGAGGGCAGAACTTATCGCACTCCATGCAGAAGTCGCACTTGGAGTAATCTATGGTCGGGGACCAATTGATCTTCTCGCGTTTCACGCTCATGAAGGTGTCGTCAGCCATCCTGCTCTACCCCCATCTCGGAGAGTGCCGTCGATACCTTATCGACGGCCTCGTCGGTTGTCATCTCGCGAATGTCCAGTGGGACCATATCGGTCTTGATGTCCATTCCAGCCACCTCAAAGGCATCGCGGAAAAGCTTGCTCTGCATATTAGGCGCGCAGCCTGCTATTACGAGCTTCCTTCCGGCCTTGAGCATGTCGGCCAGGAAGCGGTCACCGTCCTCTTCGCAGAGCTGAGGATGTATGAAAGCGTATTCCACGGGCAGTTCCACACGCACACGGTTGATGAAGTCCCAGATGTCCATCTTGGAAAATCCGGGGCACTTTCCAGTGCAAACGCACATTATCAAGCCGGGCAATTCTTCAGACATTTTAAGCCTCCTCTAGCTCACCAGGAGCTTCTTGATATCCTCGGGAGAAAGAACTCTTCCGGCAGCCTTAACCTCTCCGTCGATCACCAGGCCGGGAGTCATCAAGATATTGAACTTCATGATCTCCTTAATATCCTCGACCTTCTCGATCTCGGCATCTACGCCGGCCAGCTCAACTGCCTTTTTAGCATTCTCAGCCAACGTTTTGCATTTCGCACAGCCGGTACCCAGTATTTGAATTTTCATCGTAGGCATCCTCCACTCATATATGGTCGTGTTAATTGGCACATTGGCTAACTAACCAAGTGTCCAGTAAAAAGAAAAGCTCTTTCGAGCTCATCTCTTACACATACGTCTATTCTACCCGACGAGTTCCAACTTCGCCTCGACATTAGACTTCATAACGGCCTCGACGCAGCCAAAGAAGCTCACGATGCACGGGCAGCGCAGGCTGTAGAATACCTGCTGCCCGACCTTGCGATCCTCGACTATCCCAGCCTCTTTCATCAGCGCCAAGTGTTTGGAGACCGTGGACATATCAGAGCCCACTAACTCGGTCAGCTCGCAGACGCACTTCTCGCCTTCAACGAGTGCATCCACCATCATCAGCCGGCTGGGATGCGCCAGCGCCTTTATGATCTTTGCTCTTTCTTCGTATGCTCGCCTGTTCATATCTGATTGTTCCTCATATTTGGCATTATAACCAAATACCCTGAATTATGCAACACCCTATCTCAACGAGTTTCATACAGTTATGTGACGTAATGGCAGTTCATATTGTGTGCGAAACCTTCTGTCAGCTTGCCACTACACTACCTGAAACTCAGTACTGAGTTTCAGCTCACCGCACAGGTTCCCCTTAGGACGATTATCGAACCTTATCCCATTCATCAAAGACGGCGGCTATATTCTCGGACGGAGTACCGACTCCCCACTCGCATTGCGCAATCACTCCGCCATTCCCGCGGTCAAGCGCCTTTCTCACTCGACGCACCGCATCTCTCACCTCTTCCGTGCTGCCAAACGGCAGAACATGCTGGCGATCGATCTCACCCCAGAATGTAATTTTACCCGCGTATTTTTCTCCCAGGCTTTCGATATCCATGCAGAAGAGCTGCGAGTTTATCGCATCAACGCCTATTTCAATCAGATCCGGGTAGATGTCACTGATAAATCCGTCGGAGTGGAAGAACACATATTTCCCCGCGCCATGCAGTATATCGCAGTAGTCCTTGTAGAGCGGCTTGAATATGCCGCGCCACATAGCCGGAGATATAAGCAGCGCCGTCTGTGAACCCCAGTCGTCCATGAAGCTCACGGCTTCGACATCCGTCCTGGCCCACATTTCCAGCTCAGTGCGGAAGAAATCGTGGAGCATTTCGAGTAACTTGTAAACTTCTTTTGTTCCGTAAGCCAGATCAATAAACAGATTCTCAGTCCCCCGCAGGAACTGCATACGCTCAAATAGCCGAACCAGGCTTCCCGCTTTGGTGAAGAGATCGGTTCCGGCGACGCTTCTATTTACATTGCTGAAGTCAGCCTCGCGGAGTTGCTCCCATGGCAGCTTGTATGACGCGAGCGCCGCCCAGTCCTCGAGCGGCGATTCCTTGACTTCGCCCGCCACCCCCGGCTCAGCGACATGCCACACACAGCCCCATGCATCGACATAGCTCCCGACATACCCTTCGCTGCCGACTTCACGCTCCGCCTTGCCGTAGCTGAATTCCACACCGGCGAAATCGCAGGGATAGCGTTCCAGCATCTGATTCATTTCTTCGGTGCGGAAGAACCGGATACCAGCCAGTGCCCATAGCTCCCTTGGCGCACGATCTACGGGGAGGTGCTGCAGTGTCCTGATAACTCGTTCACGCGACGTCATTAGTGATCTCCATTGCTATAATAATGAGTTTCTGATAATAAAGACGTACTGGCAGATCAGATTGTGTAAGATACATTCTGCCATATTGTTACTGCACTATCTGAAACTCAGTAATTATCCTCCGTAGTGCACCCATTTACTGGCCAGCTTGAACTGGATAACCGTCAGCATCACGATAATAAGGAACATGATCCACGCAATAGCGGAGGCATATCCCATCTTAAAATAGCCGAATGCGTTGTTGAACAGATATAGCACCGGGACGAGAGTCGAATCTACAGGCCCGCCGGAGTGGCCATATCCGTCATTTGTCATAATGTATACCGAATCGAATGTCTGAAGCGCGGCAATTGTACCCATGATCATATTGTAGAAGATATAAGGCGTCAACATGGGCAGCGTGACATGCCTCAGCCGTCCCCACCATCCGGCGCCGTCGAGGGCCGCGGCTTCGTAGAGATGCGAGGGTATGCCTTTAAGCCCGGCGAGCCACAGGATCATCCCACCTCCTGCTCCCCATAACCCCATCAACACCAGTGCGGGCTTGGCGGTCTGCTCGCTTCCCAGCCACAACGGCGCATCTAATTTGAACCAGTTAGTGAGGGTGAATCTCCATACAATGTTTATCAACCCGCTCTGGGGGTTCAATATCCAGACCCAAAGTATAGAATTGGCTACAACGGGAACGATGGACGGCATGTAAAATATCGTCCGGTACCACTTGATGCCGCGAATATCGACATTGAGCAGCATCGCTATTCCAAGGCTCACCGCCATCCCCAACCCAATGCCAAAGAGCGCCAGGAATCCCACGTTATACATCGCCTTGGATACATAATACCAGTCCTCACCGAACAGGTTCTGGTAGTTCTTGAGCCCAACCCACAGGGGCGGGTGCAGGACATCGTAGTCGCAGAAGCTTATTATAAATGACGATATGATCGGTCCCGCCGTGAAAATAAGAAATCCCAATATACACGGCAGCACGAACAGATACCCGAAGAACATCTCCCGCCGTGCAAGCCGCCCCATCCCACGCAATTGCTTCAGCTTGCGACGGATCAGAAGACCGGCAGCGAGCATAGCCACACCCAAGACACCATAGACAGCAGCCATATTCAGCCGGTGAAGCCGCTCACGTTCCGCAATCTTATTCAGTTCCCTCTGCACTCTGATCGTAGCTTCGTCCAGCGCCGCTTTTGGGCTCTTGACATGCATAGCAGCCATATCGATTGCCCGGGCATGCTCATCCCATAACATCTGTCCCACGGGAACGGTAGGCCGGGCTCTGGAATGACGGAGCATCGATATCGCCAGATCGAGCACCATCTTGAGCTTGGGGCTCCTTGGTAGAAACTCCTTGATCATCTTCTCGTTGACACGAGCATTGGCGCACATATAAGGGACATAGGGCCGCTTCAGACCTGCTTCATACTTTTTCTGTGTGCCGATTACGGTCCTCTCGCCTTCCTCGGAGACCATCCACTTGATAAACTCCCACGAAAGGTCCGGCTTCCGAGCGCCCCTCGGGATCACCCACGAAAACCCACCAGTCCAGGTGATATACGGATCCTTACCCGCAAACCTGCCTTTCCCTTCGAGCCTCGCGGCAGGCACTGGAGGCGGAGCAACTCCGAAGTCCAGGCCGGGATTGTATCTGGTCGTGAAGCAGACTATCCCGGATACGTCGACTTTCATCGCAATCTGACCGATCAGGAACGGGTCGAGCTCGTTCCACTTGAACCCCGAAGCAAACGCATTGACCTTTTTCTGTCCGCCGAAAGCGTCGCAAAAATCAGTCATCCACTTAAGCGCTTCAACGTTCTCCGGGCTGTTCATCGTGCAGCGCTTCCCATCGGCGCTCATAAACTCCCCACCATTCTCCCAGCTATACAGATACAGCCACGCATTTCCGAAGTTCGGCATGAAACCAAGCCGCTTGAAGTTGCCCTGGCTGTCAGTTACGGTGAGCTTCTTAGCGTAGGTCATCAGCTCTTCCCAGGTACGAGGCGGCTTGTTCGGATCGAGGCCGGCCTGGCGGAAAATGGTCTTGTTGTAGTAAAGAATTCGATCGTCTACATCGTTGGGAATGGCGTAGCACTTGCCTTTGTAGATCGTCTCGTCCCAGGCGACCGGATAATATTCTTCCGGCTTCAAGCCATCGGGTTTGGAGCGATCTTTGGCGATATAGTCATCAAGAGCAAGGAATGTATCCCGGCTTGCCCAGTCGGCAATGGTGTGCCTGCCCTGCAAAATCACATCAGGCGGGGAGTTACCCACGATAGCGGTCATCAACTTTTGAGCGCTCATACCGCCGACATTCATGGAAAGCATTCGGACTTCCACTCCCGGATGCGCCTTCTCGAATTTATGAAACGCAGCTTCCCATCCCTGCAGCCTGTCAGTAAATATCGGGCCCCAGACGATTAGCTTCGTTTTTGCCGCCAGCGCTCCGCCACAGGCCAGGAATGACAGGGTCAATGCGGCTATGATAATTAATAGCGACTTATAGAGTCTCACTCGTATGGGCATATCGCGGCTCATCTTTCTAGCGGCGCTTCGACTCGATGCTCTCCAGCAGAGCGGCAGCAGTTATCATATTTACCGTGCTGGCACTGGTCATGATCTGCTGCGGACGGCTGCCTATCATACTCCACGGCGAACCGGAACCGTCCGCGGGACCACCCCAGCATCCACCGTAGTAGCCATCCGGAGTGCGATCATTCTTGTAGATGGAATCAGCTGTTTTATAAAGCAGATCCTTGTGCACGCGAGACATTCCCGGCAGCGTGAGCACTTCCTTCGCCCACTCGCCCGAAAATGTGCCATTGACCCAGGTATCCCTCTCGCACATATATATACCGTTCTTAGTAATTTTCTTTGAGATGGCGTCTGCGGTCCTGATCGCCCGTTCCAGGTATTTCTTATCTCCGGTGTTCTTATACATCCAGGCGTGGATGATGCCCATGCCCATGTTTCCACCGAGGAATACGACACTGCCGGCTTCGTGTATATCATCCGGCCGCTCTTTACCAACCGGCCCATCCGCGTTATAGTCGCACCAGTAGAGACCATCGGACCGGAGCAGATGTGATTCGATCCATTCATAACAACTCTCAGCCCTGTCACGGTAGCTTTGATCATGGGTTGCCTCCCAAATGCGAAGAGCTGGCAGTATAATACCGACCTGATACAACGATTTGCAGCTATGCTCGTTGTTGTACCACATTCCGCCGCCGAGATCGTCGTTAAGCCATCGCTTGAATGCTTTATCAATCAATCCCTTCGCCCGGTCGAGCGCGTAGGTATCGCCCAGGTCGCGATAAAAGATCATATAAAGCATCGCATCCCAGCCGCTGTCATCGCAGGCCGGATGGAGGCTGCTTCCGGCGGCTTCCAGCTCATCTTTGGTGTAGACCTTTTTGATCCGATTCCACTCCGATTGCAGCCGCTGGCGCAGAACAGGGTCTCCGGTGGCACGATAAAGGGAATCCATGGCGAATATCATAACTCCGCGCTCCCACATACCACCTCGCGGCATCGGCAGAACTTCAGCCGTATAACCATTATAGGTGGGAACTATATTGCCGTCCTTCGGACCACCTTTCCAGAAGTTTCGCATCATATCGGAGATCGCCGCATTCCCCTGGGTGATATAATGTCCGTGTCCCTTGGGCAGCGTCGCTGATGGGACCTTCTTAAAAGAATTCTTCTCCAATACGGTGGATTTGACGTTGTTCTCGAATTTTACATCCGAAAACTCAATATCAGTGGCGTAGGACCCTAGTCCAAAGACGGAAAGCGAATCCAGCACACTTGGAGCAATCGGCGCTGTGGTCTCGAAATATCTCAGACCGCGGTCACCCTGCAGTAAGATGCTTACGCAGTCACCGGACCTGGCAGCCTCGATGGTGTAGGTGGTGTCTGCGCCGGGGATCCAATTACTGGTCATCACTCGCCTCATCCGGCCATTAACGGGAACATCCAGGCTTGCCAGCGACAGCCCGGATGAATGCCGCTCCACACTTATAATCAACTGTTCCTCGTGCGCGGAATTGGCGAAAGCAAGTCGCGCAGAGGCAACGTCGTTCTTCGACTTGAGCATGCGCACCTTCGCTGATGCGGTCCAGACAGCCCCCGGGTGAGCAGCATTATTCCACAGGAATGTTTCGGCTGTGGCCTTCACGGAAAGCGAACCAGGCGCGATTACTTTCCATCCATCTTTGACTTCCCAATCAGCAGCAGCCGCAGAACCCATAACCATCAGCCCCAGCCCAATAATCGATCCGAAAACGCATGAAGCCAATTTCATTGTCGCAATCCTATCCCTTAATCCCTGTCAGGGTAATCCCTTCGATCAAATACTTCTGTGCCAGGAAGAAGACAATTATCACCGGCAGCAGCACCATCACCGAGGCGGCCATGGTGAGGCCATATTCGGCTGAGTGCTCGCCCTGGAAAAGCTGGAGAGCATAGGCAACGGTCATCTTCTCCGGCGAGTTCAGATATATCAGCGGGCCCATAAAGTTGTTCCAGGACCCCAGGAAGACCATAATCGCCAGTGCGGCCAGAGCCGGCTTAACGAGCGGTAGGTCCACCTTCCAGAATATCGTGAAATAGTCGGCTCCATCTATCTTCGCCGCCTCCTCTAAATCCATCGGGATTGTGAGGAAAAATTGCCTCAGCAAAAAGATAGCGAACGGAGCGCCCAGGAACGATGTGATCCACAACGGGTATAGCGTGTCGACCATTCCCAGTTTCCTGAAAATTAGAAAGACCGGCGCCATCGTCACGGCAGCAGGTATCATCATCGTTGCGAGGAGCGTCGCGAACAGCCCCTCCCTACCCGGCCAGCGCAGCCTGGAAAATGAATACGCCGCAATCGAACACGACAGCAACGTTCCGATAATACACATGACGGTTATGAACACAGTGTTCCAGAGATAGCGCAGTCCGTTTCTTGACTCCTTCGGTAGAAACTCCAGCGCGCGGCGATAGTTCTCCCACTTGAGCCCGAAATGCCTGATTTTGGTCAACTGGTCCGGCATTACGCGGTATCCGGCGCCGGCGCCGGGCTGATTCGGCAGCACAACGATGCTTTTACTGCCGTCTTCGAGGTCGGCGATTTCAGCAACTCGAACTTTATGGCCGTGAGCAATAAATGTCGAAAGGCCGCACTCCTTGCCCTTGTAATCGATCATAACCTGCCGTGTCGGAATCCAGACCGGTGGAAATTTGACCATTTCGTCTTCTTCTTTGACCGAGGTGGAGACGAGCCACAGGAAAGGAGCAATGAAAATACAGCACCCGATGATCGCAGCCAGGTGCAAAGCGGCGGCGGAGGTTGCGTTTTTCCGATATGAGGCCCTTAAGCCCGATTTCGTCCGGGCAATCGCAGCGCGCTGCGCCGCTTTCAACCCGGCAAACGCCAGCATCGAAGCCAGAGCGATCCTGATCGGGTGCGGCGCCGGCAGAAACAGATAGACAACCAGCGCCATCAGAACCGATCCGCCGATATGAGCAGTCTGCTTCTTATCGCGAAACACCCAAGCTTCCGAGACATTCGCGCCGAGAAGCCACAGGCTCAGGATCGTGAATGTCGCAGCATCCAACCAGATGAATGGAGCAAGCTTTTCCATCAATATACTCACTAATCAGGCACAATCGCCAAAGAGTTCTTCTTCCACCATCAGGCAGATGCAGTGGTAGATAAGCAGATGATACTCTTTAAGCCAATCCATTTCTCAAGAGATCGAGTCTGCCGGGGAGCTGATCTACAGTTGCCCTGCCCGTGGTTCCGAGCTGCTGGACAGTGATCGAGCCAACCAAGTTCGCCACGATCGCGGCTTCATAATTAGCAGCCCCGCTTGCCAGCGCCAGGACAGCTCCAGCCGTGGCGCTGTCGCCCGCGCCGGTCGGATCGATTGATCCCTCCACCCGCACGCCCGGCACTCTTATCGATCCCGATCCGTTGAAAACGATAATTCCATGCTCCGAGCGAGTGAGAAAGACAGGTTTTCCGGTGAGTTCTGCCAGAGTTGAACCGGCTTCAAGGATAACGACGTCGTCTATCGGTTCATCGAAGCCCGGCATTGCCGCAGCCACAGCTTCCAAAGCATTGGGCTTTAGTATCATATTTCGGAACCGCCCGATTCGCCGGCGGCTATCTACCCAGAAAATGACCTGCGAATGCTCCACGGCAAGTTTCGCCAGCGCATCGCGGACCGTATCGGTTACCACGCCACAGTTTTCTTCATCAGCCTGGTCGGCGATGATAACAGCATCTACATTCGGCAGCGCGCGGCGAAGGCATTCTATGATCGCTCGCTCAGCCTCCGCTGAGAGCATCTCGCGATTCTTCGTATCGAACCGGTCGCGTTCCCCGGCGATCCCGCCAATGCTTCTATCACAAGGCTTCAGATACGTAGGCGTATACCGGTCCGGCAGACGCAGAAGCATCTCGTCCGAGCAGCCCATCGCCGCCAGATCTTTGCGAAGATCATAGCCTTCGCCATCATCGCCGGTAAAACCTATAACAACTACTTCGCCCGCGCCCAGAGAAGTCAGATTGCCCACGACGCTTCCCGCGGCTCCGGGGCTGTGCCTGATACGAGTAACCTGGTGGGCCGCAAGTCCAGTCTCGATGGATCTCTCTTCGAAAGCAGGATCGAAGTCCAGATACTTGTCAAGGAAGTAATCGCCCACCACCGCGATGCGGCAGTTCGGGAATCGAGAAGTCAGTTCATGAAGTCGTTCATCAGTCACCGGAAGCCATACCTTTCAGTTCATTGTATAGGTTTATCAAGAAGTCGCGATTATCTATCTGAATGTAATCCAGCGTGCCACCCATCCGGTAGAATGTCTTGCAAAATCGCAGGTAGTAGGCGGGATTGTCTTTGGGCGGCTCGCCCTGCGACCAGTCCCATCCGCCGCCATCCTGAATATCGACCACTGCCAGGTAATGATCCGATATGGGTAAACCGGTCTCTATAATGGACTTATTATTAGCCATCGATAAGGACTTCTCGAATATCATCGGAGCCATAATCGCCGATCCCACGGCTATGTGCACACCGCCGCGTAGCTTGCTGACACTGTCGGCGTAGCTTTGGAAATCTCTCACAGCTCCCCTGCCGATCGCACCGCCGTTATTAGCGGGATGAGTATAAATGATGTCGTAGCCAATCCCCGGATGCACAGTATAAGGGACCCTGTTCCTCCACGCAGCGCATTGGATACTATAGTCTTTGAATGGGTGCTCGATCTTGAGATGACCGGCGGAAAGGTCGAGCTTCGAAATTAGGGAAAGCGCATCCGCAAGCGCCCCCAGCTCATCACCGTTTTTATCCTGCTGCAGGAGCATCTCGACCTTCGCCTTGAGCTCCTGTCTGCTTGGGACGGATAGACCGTTATCGGCGATCATTCTCCCGACAGACCAGCCATAGCCCAGGTCGTCTATTCCTCCCAGCGCGACGGCTAGATTAATGAATTGGCCGGTCTCATCCCACGTGCCGAACTCGCCTCGTGCAACGTTGGCGCGCACATCTTCGCTCGATTGTCCTAAATAGGCAAATTCCCAATCGTGGATAGAACCCGCGCCGTTAGTCGCAACGTGGGTTACCCAGCCGTCCTCTATCAAGCGCACAACAACAGGCCCTAATCCGTTCTTTACCAGGTGCGCCCCATATACAAGCATCACGGAACTGCCGGATGCACGCGCCAATACAATGTGCCGCGCAAGTCCGCGGACCTGGTCACTCTCACGCTCGTCGAGCTGTGCCGGAGCCGCATCCGGCGAAATCGCGATCCGGCGCATATCCAGCAGGTTCTTACGTTCGGCAAGGGGACGTATTTTGAGGGTGTCAGGACTCAACCTATCCATCAGTCGATTGCTCCAAAAAGATATGCGACCAGCGTACCGGCGTCGGAAAAATCCGGCATTATGATATCTGCTCCGACGCCTGCGAGCCTGTCTCGCTTGAACACATCTATCCGGCCGTCCTTGTTAACTTCGTCGGTTGCGATCCCTATGGCGGTTCCACCGGCAGCCACGGTGTTGTCCAGTTCGACATAGCCATCGCCAAAGCCAAGCAGTTGATCGCCGGCAATGTTGTTATCCTGGAGGATTCTCTCGATAACGCGAGCTTTCGAATAGTTTTTATAGTCTTCAATTGCTCCGTAGATGCGCTCACCGAAATATGGCGCGATTCCCAGAAGCTCGGCTTCTTCGCGGACATTGGCTTCATCGGTGCCGCTTGCCAGGTATACTTGAACACCGTGCTCTTTCAGCGCATCGAGGATTGCATAGGAGCCGGGGATAAGCATGTCTTGCGGATCGATCTGCCCGCACCTAACGCCTTCAAGACGATTCTTGATACATTCCATAAGCAGGTCGAGATATTTCTTTTTGTAGACCGCGGGGTCAAGGGGACTGCCACCCCGAATGCTGATCTCGTTACAAAGGTCCATCATCTGGTAGATGGTCTGTTTCCCGGTGGTGCGCAAGATCAGGTCATCAACGTAGGCGCAAAGCTCATCTTCAGGTTCGCTCCCCGGAAGCCCGGCAAGCTCCTCTACCATCATCGGCGCCATCACGCTTTGCCAGCCTTCTCGGAGCAGGCTCAAGGTGCCATCAAAATCAAACAGCGCTCGCGTATAATTGCCCCGTCCTTTGGGCTCTCTAATAATTTCAATACTGGTGCCGGGCAGTATTCTTCCCTGCCCAACATTCGCGATTCTGCGCTGATAATCAGATTCTCCTACTGCTTTGACGGCGTGCATGTACGCTAATATCCTTTCCTTGCTGTACTTCATATATAAGGCGGGGGGCTGCTGTCGCTCGGATGAGCGACAGCAGCTATTCAATCGAGCAGCTTGTTACTGAGCGGGTTCAGCATCCTGCATGATATCTACAGTTGTGGTCCAAAGGAACCTGGTGTTGACGCCATTGATCTTCTGGACACCGACAACACCCGTGACCGCCACATAAGCGCCGGGAGCGGGTGAAATCGCTGGGACTCCGCTTATGTCATACATGCGGCACTTTATGCCTGTGTTGCCGGAGCCGTCATCCAGAGCAGACCCGTCGTCAACATAGAACGAACCGGACCACTCATACGGGTGATCATAGCTGTAGGTCGCGGTGACCTTGCCGAAGATCTTAACCAGGAGGCCGACGTTGTTGGCACCGACGCTCATTGACGACGGAGCAAGATTCGCCACTGCTCCCTGCTGGCCGCTTACGCCGCCGGCGCTCGCGCGATTATTCATTGCCACCGGCTTGGGGGCAGAATCGGCGTGGCCGCCGACAACAACCGTTCCCTGACCGGTCGCATCGATCACTCTCTCACCGTTGCGTGTAACCGCGATACCCTTGACCGTTACGAGGTCACCCGGCTCCACAGCCGCATTGGAGATGACTCTGATCCCGGCATAACTGCCGCTCTGAACCGCGAAGCCGCACCTGCCGGAGCCACAGTAGAACCTTGCGCTTACAGGAATGCTCGTAAGCTGTACGGGAGCGCCTTCAGCCAAAGTCTTCACATTAGCCACACTCACTTGCTGGTAAACAGGCGTCGTCAACGGCGTTGTGGCTTTCATGTTGTCATAATCCAGCATGCCACCATAAAGGTGGTAACCGGGGAATGTCAGGTTGTCCAGGAAGTCGGCCGGAATCTCGTCCGTATTGCCACTCCACAGGAAGCCCTTGTCACCAGTAATAGTCAGCACCAAGTAGTTGGATCCCGCGGGACGATCTACCTTGATGTGGAACGTTTGATCAGGCACGCCCGAATCCCATCCGGCCGTAGAGGTGACCGGCCACCAGCCATATTGGTGGTCATAATATGACGCCATCGGAAGTATCGCCCCCGCGGAATCATACAGCATACCTATCAGCAGGCCCGCGCCACCGGTCGTGCAATCTCCGACAGCCAGATCGACAGTTGTGTCGGTGCCATACTGGCTTCGGACCGTAACATCCGTTTCATAAGACCAGCTATTGGTAAAATACCAATTCTTGCGAAGGGACAGCGAATCACCGGTGTAGTTGCCCCGGAAGTATTTCTCACCACTGGTATCGGTAAAGATGTTCCAGGTACCGGCGCCTTTCTGCCATACCGGATCAACGCCTGAGCTGAAATTGTCATAATAACCGGTGAATTCAGAGCCAGCAGGAGCTGCGGAAACGTTGAAGTTGTCGAAGTCAGTCGTTCTATCGAAGATTCTGAATCCGGGATAAGTGAGGTGGTCCAACACAGCCGGCGGTATCGAATCGGTTCTCCCCGTAAAGCTGGTTCCCTGATTCCCCACGATGGTGAAAACCAGGTAGTCCGAGGTAGGTGTCGGCCTCATCAGCTTCATGTGATAGCTGGTATCGGCGGCCGGATCCAACCAGTAGCTGGCTCTGAGCGGAGTGTGCCATGTGTTATTGGCGATATACTGCAGTTCGAGCAATATTGCTTTGTGAGTACCTTGCTCGAAGTGATTGAACCCCGCAAGCACGCCGAGTGACAGATCTTCGTTATAGACCGCCAGGTCATTGGCGCAGGTCGCATCCGGTTGGCTGACCAAGTTCGCATCCGCTTCGAAGACCCACTGGCTGGGCAGCACACAGTCTGTCTTGATTGTGTATGTGTCACCAGTCGTGGAAGCGTGGTACTTGCCCGCGCTTGCGCTCCAGGAAGAATCTGCCGGCTGCCAGCCGGAGCTCACACCGGCATTGAAATCATCGGAATACGCCGGCACGCGAGAACCCACACTCACGTTGTCGAAGTCGCTCGTTCGCCCATAGACCCGGAGGCCGGGGATGGAGAGGGAGTCGAGCAGTGCCTGGGGAATTCTGAATGCGTTACCCGAATACGTGAAACCTTTGTCACCAGTCACGGTAATGCGGAGGTAGTCATACCCGGGCCGCTCCAGCTTAATGTGGAAGACCGTATCCGGTGTCGGCTGGAACCAACCCGCGGACAGCACCATGTGCCATCCGGTGTCATCGACATATTGCACATAAACAATAACCGCCGGATTAGCATCATTCAGGCGGGTAATACCAGCCAGTACCCCGAGTGTCTGATCGCTCTTGTAAACCGCCAGATCGGTATCGGCGGTAGAGCTTGTCTGACTCACAAGTGTAACGTCGGCTTCGTAGGTCCAATATGCAGGCAGCACCCAATCAGTACGGATTGTGGACGAATCACCTGCCGATGAGCCACGATATGCTCCAGCATTTGCGCTCCACGAAGCGTCGCTCGGCTGCCAGGCAGGGTTTATGCCGGCGTTGAAATCGTCTACATATGCCAAAGCAGCGCTTCCCATCATCAGGGTCATGATTAAAAGAAACAAGACCTTGAGCTTCAATTGATCATCTCCTTTCCATCTCGAGCGGTATAAGACCGCCACCTCTGCCGCTTATACTGCAACATTCACGTGGAAGTTGCGTCAGGCAGATTCTCTTACCACCAGTGATACAGGCAATTTAACCTGTGCAACCTCGGGAGTTTCTCCTTTCATTAACTGCGCCAGCATTCTTGCCGCGCACTGAGCCATTAAAGCCGGTGGTTGATGCACCGTGGTCAGGGGAGATCTCAGGACTCGACAGAAATCCAAATCCGAATAGCCGACGAGAGCAAGGTCTTCGGGAATCCGAATATCGAGAGCCATACATTCTTCCATCGCACCCACAGCCACAAGGTCAGTGCAGCAGAACAGCGCATCGGGAGGCGAACTGAGCTGCATAAGTTCTCTTACCGCTATCCGGCCACCTTCACTTGACGGCGGTACGTTCAGCACCAGTTCAGGATCGAAAGCTACTCCGTGTCTTGCCAGCGTATCGATGTATCCGGCTCTTCTGAGCCTGTTTGTAGACACCGTCGCCGGTCTTGTAGCGAACGCAATTCGTCTCCGTCCCACCGAGAGTAGATGCTCGACAGCCATCACCGCACCCGAATAGTCATCGGTCGTGACGCTGTAAAACGGAGTCTCCGCGAACAATCTATCAATCAATACAAATGGTATTCCCTTATGCCAGAGCAGCCAGAGCTTTTCCGCATCTCCCGTATTCTGCGTCGGGAGTATCAACAGGCCATCAACCCGCCAGGAAAGAAACTCATCGATGCTAGCCTGTTCCATCACGTTATCGGAGTCCGTATTCGCAAGCAGGACCCCATATCCGAGCGCTGCCAATTCTCTCTGCGCGACAGTGACTATCGACGAAGAAAAGCTCTCGCCCATACCCGGGATCAGCAAGCCTACTATATGTGTGCGAGCCGATACCAGACCACGCGCCTGCCGATTCGGCTTATAATCGAGCATGATCGCTGCCTGGCGAACCCTTTCACGGGTATCCTGAGCAAATGGTATTCGGCTCTGATCATCTGCTGATAGAATACGGGACGCTGTTGCTCTGGAAACACCAGCTAATCTCGCTACATCTTCAAGTGTGGGCATACCGCCGGCCATATTTAAACTCCTCCGAGAAGCAATTCAGAATCGATGGTTAATCATCCGCCGCCTGTTGAAGATAATGCAATTCTGATTGTATTGATTCTTACAGGGTTTCGGAAAAAGGGTTTCTCGAAACAACGGAAATTGATGGTTAGCAGGCGGCTGATGACACAAGCCGCCTGCTGAACGCAAGTTGATTTTTAACGCAGCGAACGGCGTCTATACCCCATCAGCAGACCAGAAACGCCCGCGAACAAGGCGAGCAGGCTGCTCGGTTCCGGTACGGTAGTCAGGCTCACATTGTCAAAGGTACATGTCCTGGCGTAAACCCTCAGGCCAGGAATGGTGGCGCCATCGATAGCAGATGCGGACAGGCTCAGCTTTCCGCTTGTATAAGAGAATCCTTGGTTGCCTGTAACAGTAAACATCAAGTCGCTTGCATCGACTCTTTCCAGCTTGAGATGGAAGATCGTATCCGGAACCGGTTCATACCATCCCGCCTGAAGCAACGTGGACCACTGCCAGTTTATATTGTCCAGATACTGCACGTTCAAGAGAACCGCCCTGCGATCTCCATCCTCGAAACGAGTCACTCCGGCGAGGATTCCTATTGAATTGTCACTGACTCTCCAAAGGCCGATGTTGCTATCCGCGGTTACTCCGGGCTGAGATACCAAGGTCATATCAGCCTGATAAGTCCACAAGCCCGATGCGGTCCAGTCTGATCGGATCGTAGCTGAATCGCCGGCTGAAGAGCCGCGATATTGACCGGCATCCCAACTCCAGTTGGAATCCCACGTCAACCACGCCGAATTAACGCCGGTGCTAAAATCGTCATTATACGCCCAGGCACTACTGGCCAGAGCAAGAGCTACTAATACGAACAAAGCAATCTTCTTCATCCTTTTCCCTCCTTCGAATCCCTTAATCAGCTGTCCAGGATTTCTGTGTTGCGGTACTGCAATGGTGAGTCTTGCGACTGTCGGCTGATGCCATTCCCCATAATATTCCAGGGGCAATCAGCTGGCTTGTTCCTCCTTTCATTACCAGATGTTATTGCTTCTCGTAAGCAGTGACCCACTCCATCATATATTTCTGGGCATCGGTTTCGTTTTTCACGAAGACCAGGCCGCCGTTGTATCTCCACATCCTGGCGGGCCACACGCCGGGGATATTCCACATAAACTTGGGAATAACCGTATCTCTTGCCGCCATTGTTTTTGCGTGCCCATCGCAGAAGATAAAAATGGGCGTTTTGTTGTGCAATCCCTTAACCATACACTGGTAGATATCTTGCCATCCAAGATATGGAAAGCCATTATAATTTTCCGCGATCATGATCTTCTGAGACGGATTGACCATTTGCGACATCTTATAGTAGCTCTGATTATTGGGATACAGGCTGCCATCAATGGAAGAATTTACCGCATAGCCCAGCTGGCGTTTGACCGTCGTATTGCCCCATACCGAGAAGTTCCAGGTGCATCCGACAGGCGCCATGTTCCTGCGTGAGGGACATATAAAAACATTGGAAGATCTAACGTACTTATAGATTCTATCCGCCCAGCATACCATGCCACGGTCGGTGGTGAAAAATTCACTTGTCTCGCCAGTGTTCAAGGTTATCACCGTAGGGAATTGTCCGCAGAAGTCATCAGCGTAGTTCATATAGGCAATCCCAATTTGCTTGCCATTTGACAAGCAGGACATCTTCCTGGCACGCTCCTGAACCTGCACGAACACGGGAAAAAGTATGGCTGCCAGGATCGCGATGATAGCGATAACAACCAGCAATTCGATCAGGGTGAAACCATTCCCCCTTCTGTCCTCCATTGTCTCTCGTTCCCTCCTGTTATTAGCGCGATTACATAATATTTAGCGCCATCCAAACGCCCAATACCAGAGCTTTTTACGTTCCCTTATCGATGTATTCCATATCCGCTTGAGAATCTATGCAATCGCTCTAACCGGAGTTTAGCACGGCATGTTTGCTTTGTCAATGGGCATTTTCTAAATTATTTACTGAGCTTGTTGAGCTTATTACACAGCCTGGTAATTCCCCTCGGCTCTCCAAATGTCGAGCATCAGTTCATACCTGGATAACCGCATTCCCGTGTAGATGCAGTTGCTGGTAGAGAAAACATAACCGCCGCCGGGCATACCGGATTTGAGAGCATAACGAACCGATTCGACAACCTCGTCATCAGCGCCAGTGTCGAGCTTTCCGCAGTTGACATTGCCGATAATGCATACTTTATCGCCGTAAAGACGTTTAACCTCGGCAATATCTACCCCGGCCTGAGGGTCTATCGAGTGAAGAGCGTCGGGTTCAGCCTCGATGATCTGGTCGACAATGGGCATGATGTTCCCATCGGTGTGCTTGATCGTGTAGAACCCCATATCACGATAACCCTTGATCAGCCGGGATAAATACGGAGCTATAAACTCACCAAACTGTCCAGGGCTCAGAAAAGGCCCTGAATTGAAACAATAGTCGGAGCACAGCGCGAAGCCGTCGAGTCCACCATGCTCCTTATACACCTCCGCGATGCGGAGCGCTTCATCCACCATATTCGAAGCCTCTCGTTTGACCCCCTCGGGATCGTCCGCTATACGATAGCTGAAATCCAGCATGTGATCGCCGGGCGGAATGGCGAAGGTCGCGTCGCCGTGCAGCATCACGAAGAACTTGTCCCCGCTCCTCTCCCTGATGATGTCGACCTGCCTCATCGCTTCTTCCGGAGTCGCCGGATTTGGGTGAACGAAGATCGAGCACTGCTCAAATCGCTCACACACGTCAATATATATCTGCGCCATATCCTCGCGATGAAGCTGCCGTTCTTTCTCTTCCATCTGGTCCCACTGGTGATACGACCGATGCACGGGATGCACCTTGCCGAAAGCTTCCATAGTGAGGAAGAATACCAACTCGATATGCGGAACTCTTCCGGTTATCGGCTGCCTTTTCAGCGCCGCAATCAATCTTTCTCTAGGAGTCATTCGCTACCTCTTATTTAACTGAGTCTAATAACGCCGCCGCCGCTATCACATTCACCGCTCCGGCGCTGGTCATTATCTGCTGGGGCCTGCTCCCCACGACACTCCACGGCGAGCCAGGACCGTCCGGCGGTCCGTTCCAGCATCCTCCGTAGTAACCATCCGGCGTTCGTGCTCTGATTCGGATTGCTCGAGCCGTATTTATTAAGAGCTCGCGATGCTTTTTGTCAATCCCAGGCAGGTTCAGCACCCGGACCGCCCATTCTCCTACGAAAGTGCCGTTTGCCCAGGCATCGCGGTCATCGAGCAACACGCCTTTGCCGTCGGTCAGGTGAGCGGCAATAGCATCCGCAGTCCTTATAGCCCGTTTTCTGAAGATATCCTGCCCCGTGATCCTGTAGAGCATAGCGTGCATCACGCCCATGCCCATATTGCCCCCCAGGAACGTGACACTCCCGGCCTCACGGATGTCATCAGGTCTGTCAGCGCCTATCGGCCCCGATGAGTTGCGGTCACACCAGTAGAGCCCATCAGGCCGAAGTAAATTTTCTTCGATCCAGTCATAACACGATCTCGCGCGCTTCAGGAACGCTTCATCTCTGGTGACCTCATATATTCTCATCGACGAGAGCATAACCCCAATCGCATAGAGCGACTTGCATTTGCGATCGTCGTTGTACCACATCCCGCCGCCGAGTTTATCATCCAGCCACCTGTCAAATGAACTACTGACCAGCGCCTTCGCGCACTCCAGCGCATATTGATCTCCCGTGCAGCGATGAATCATCAAATACATCCACGCATCCCATCCGCAGTCGTCCACACCCGGATGAACCTGTACTCCCGGAGTTTTCAACTCGTCGGCGGTGTAGAGAGACTTAGTGCGCCTCCAGTCGGAAGCGATGCGCTCTTTAAGGATACGATCACCGGTAGCGCGATACAAGTTTTCCAGGGTGATAAGCAGCGTCGCTCGTTCCCACAATCCACCTCGCTCAAGAGGCAATTCAGCCCCCGGCACGCCGGCGTAGGTATTGATAATATGGCCGGTTGACGGCCCGCCTGTCCAATAGTGCTTCAGTAAATCATCACCGGCATCGATTGCCATCGACTTCAGCCCGTCGGGTGCTTTGAATGGCGAAGTGAGACTAAAATATGTATATTGGACTTCACCGCCCCCAGCCCTCAGGCCTGGGAACGCAATGCCGTTCAAAACGGATGGGTTTATATCAGGGGTTTCGAAGCGCCAATTCAAACCCTTATCACCGAGCACCGTAAGGCTGAGGCGGCTCGATCCCGCTCGACGCTCGACTTTGATATTGTATGACGAGTCTCCGCCGGGCATCCACCCGGTAGCCAGAACAGTGCGCCACTTCTCCGCGCGATATTCGACCCTGACCAGTGTAACCGGCGTAGAGTGTCTTTGTATATTGACCAAGAGCTTCTCGTATGGCTCGGTCCCGTCCTTGGAGAACGCTATCCCGCACGTAGCGATCCCACTGCGCTCGTTTCGGATCGACACATCAACCTCGCAGACCCACGATTGCCCCACCCGCCAGTCTTTTCGCCACGCGAAGGAATCCTTTTCGCCGTCCGAAGCATAGCACGAAGCGCCTGATGGGGTTTTAGCGAGACTCCATCCCGCACCTGCCATCCACGTTCCGGATTCATGGCTGAAATCGTCTCGATAGACCGCCGCCGGGCTGCACCGCGTACATGCCACGATGAGGCCAACACAGATAGAGATGAAGAAGCTTTTATAGACCGCTCTTATCATGGCAGCACTTTAACCACGGATGTGGTCCATATATACCTGGCATTGACTCCGAATCCGCGATGGACCCCCATAACGCCGGTCACGACCACGTAGCTGTCTTTAACCGGCAGAGCATCGGGTATCGCGCCGGAGCCGCTGGGTCGGCATTTTATCCCCGCAATGCCGGAGCCATCATTTAACCCGGAGCCATCATCTACATAGAAGTAGCTGCCGTAGTTTCCCGTATTGCGGACATAGGTCACCTTGCCCCAGATGCGTACCAGTAAACCGACGCTGTTCAGGCCGCTGCTCATTATATCCGGCGCAGTGGAAACAAGCGCCCCCTGCATTCCGAACGCTCCTCCACCTGAAGATCGGCCCGACACCGCGAACGGCTTAGGAGCCGTACCGCCCCCGGAGTAAACATTCACCTGCCCGGAGACCGCATCGATCAGCCGCTCACCGCCGATTGTCGTAAGATTGGCATTTGTTATGTCGACTATATCACCGGGGTTGACGGCGGTATTCGATATCACTCGAATACCGCACATGCGGCCAGGGTCTTCGATAGCAAAGGAGACAGGACCATAGCTGTCCCTGAACTCCGCCGAGACAACCATCCCATATATATTTACGGGGGTGTTATCATTCGCGCTTTTCAGCGCAGCGATAGCCGAACTTGCGCTGCTGCCACTGTTTACCCTTAACGTGGCGTATGCCGAATCGCGGCGAAGCACATCGAACATCGAGGTGAACGTAGTCCACGCACTCCCGCTTCCGGAGTTCCAGATGGACATATCATAGTAGCCCCCTCGCGGGATCGACTGATTCTTGAGACTGACAGTCGCTATTCGGACCGGTGTCGTGGCTATGATCGAAGTTCCCAGCGCGGTCCCGAGCGCAAGGTGCATACCGTATGGCCGGCTCCCATCCACGGCACTGGACCCACCCCCCACGTTATTCGCCAATACTATGGGAAAAGCTATGCCGTTTACACCGCTAAGCTGGGTTATCTGGCCATCCAGCGGACTTGCCGACACTCCGGAAGTCGTAGCTCGATCATAACCAACCAGAAGTTCAATTGCATTATGCGACCAGATATCCAGGGTCTTATACCAGACGGAGATATCGAATTCTGCCCCAGGCTCCACATTGATGCTGTTGATCGGTTTACCTGCGGGATCGCTCGCATCCGAAAACCAGTAGCTTATCATCTGTGCCCACGCACCGCATGATGTTGCCGCAAGCAGCACAATAATTAATGCAATAACGAGTCGGACTTCTTTCATCTGCGCCACCTCCGGCCGATTAATCGCCGTTCTTATCGAAGTTGCCCGATAGTATGCTGAAGTCCGGCGTCCCAACGTGGTTATCACCATCAAGATCGCCGCTGGGCAGCGAGACGTTGAGTGTGGTCCCCTGGCTGGCGGAAATCGTCACGCCTTTCACCACTTTCTGGAGCCAGCAACCCGCCTTGAACGCGACATCATAAGTCCCCGCAGGCGCATTCTGCAGAACATAATTACCGGCATAATTCAGCGGCACGAAATAGCGCTGTACGGCAGTGCCGGTCGCCGGGTCGCGCAGCTCGATGCGGACATTGAAGAATGACTTGTCCGAAGAATAATTTTCGAGTGTGACTGTGCCCGACAGCGCAACCTGGTCCATAGGTGAGACAAAATCCACATTATCGAAATCGATAACTCCGCCATACACTCTCAAACCGGGGATTATAAGACCATCCAGGAATGTCTTTCCAATAGATGATGTATCCGCCGTGTATGAGAAGCTCTGGTTGTTCGTGATAATCACGGTGAGGTAATCCTTACCGGGCTGACGCTGCACCTTGAGGTGGCAGAACTTGTTGATTCCGCTCTTCCATCCGCTGTTTAGCACGGTGTGCCAACTACCGCCGCTGAGGTAAGACACCTGCACCAGGATGGCCTGCGAGCTGCTGTATAAAACATCCACCAGCACGCTCACGCCGGGCGATGTCAGGCTCGACGAAAATGCGAAGCTGCCGTTAGCCGTGGTTCCACTACCCGAATACTGGTTCTGGAAAGTGATATCGGACTGATAGACCCAGGAATCATCCAGGAACCAGTAGTTCTGCCACGAATAGGTGTCAGCTGTATAATCGCACCTGTAGACATATTGTCCGGCGGTGGGCTGATAGATGCTCCAACCCGAGCCCGGCGTCCAGCCAACGCCGCCCGAGCTGAAATCATCGGAGTAGTGCATAGCATACACCGGCAAGCAGCAGACTGCAAATGCACCAGCGAGAATGACGAGGACAATTCTGCCCAGTAGCGCTCCTCTAATCATAATTCTCTCCTTTCACTTCATCCATAGCCCAATCAAGCCGCCCGAATTCAACTATACGGAGCCTGCACTGCGAGTCTTATTATATGATTCAACAATTTCCGATACCAGCCGCACCTTCTCGATATCGCACACCGGGGAAGGCTCATCGGACACGCCAAGAATCAGGTTCGGGCTGAATGTCTCAATGACCTGGCGGGCATCGGCTTCAAGGTCTTCATTGCTGTAACTCGGAAGAAAACTGGTCATAGGAATGCCATCGAGCAAGACCATATCGCCGATGGCATCCGCAATCTCGGGAATGGTGACATCACCCTGCGGGAGGGGCGTCAATGCTTCGATCCCGTCCAGCCGCGTCTGCTTAGCAAGAGGAAGCAGAGCCTTAACGCTGCCGTCCCAATGCGCGTGCATATACTTCCCTGCCTTGTGCAAAAAATCTACGCGATGGTGGTACTGCGGAAGAACGAACCTTTCCAGCAGATAAGGCGGGAGGAAGTGCTGGTCGATGTTATCGCCGAAGTTGATGATCTGAAGCGGAGATTTGGCCATAACCTCGAGCGCCTGGTCATCGGACCGGTTGATAACCTCTATCAGCCGCTCCACAATTTCAGGCGTATCCACCAGCGCATACAGCGTGGGTTCAACTCCCATGAATTCGAGGAATAACCGCTGGATGTTGATCCTGGGGAAACACATCATCGGCGCGGCGCGGTCCCCGAGCTCGGCATCGTATTTTTCAAATAGATCCAGATCGAACTCATATTCGCGCGACTGGACTATATACTCCATCACCCTGGCGTCATCCGGACTCTCGACCGGATATTTCTCGGTATGCCACGCGGATTCGGTAACCCGCATCCTTGTTTGGACCGAGCCCAGCGGCGTGGTCCATATATATGTATGAATAGCGCCGTCGACTATCTCCTCATATTTAACTTTCGGTCCCTCTTTATACTTGAGGCACCAGTTGAACATATGATACGTCCGCAGCGAGCAGCGAAGATCATCATAAAGATCGAGCAAGGACATATCCGCGTAGCGCTTTGGCAGCGTGCCCTGGCGCTTATTGACCTCATACCAGTGCTCACACCTGGGCTGATATACGATGCCGTCGGTCGGCTGGTGCGCCATTATTGCGAGGGTCCTCTCGCGGAATGTCATCGTTCTAGTTATGGTACTTTCATTTCCGGTTTGCATTATTCTCTCCCCTGAGCCAGCTTTACTTTGAACGTACGAAGGTCAAAAGGTCTTACATTAAACCGGATCTTTGAATCACTGAACTGAACGCTGCTAATCTCTTCTTCCAGGAGATTGCACTCCACGGCCGATTCGATCCCACGATCGAAGCTGATACATGCCGGCCCTCGCGCACCGGTCGACTCATACACCCGTATCACCAGTTCATCTCCGTCTTCTGCGCATTTGGCGGTATCGATGATCACATTCAAGCTGTCGATCCCCAGGAAAGAATGGTTCACGCCCAGTTTACCGGGATGCGGTTCAGCCGGTACAGCCACCAGCGGTGAGTTCAATTCCATAGCGGACCACACGGTCGATTCCGTCCAATCACCGGTGTGAGGCAGCAGCGAATATACAAACTCGTGCCGGCCCTTATCTCCCTCAGGATCGGGATATTCCGGCGCCCGCAGCAGCGTTAACCGAATGACGTTATCTTTGATATCCCAGCCATATTTGCAGTCATTCAGGACGCTGACGCCGTAACCGGTCTCGGAAAGATCGGCCCAGCGATGACCAGACATCTCAAACCGTGCCAGGTCCCAACTCGTATTCCAGTGCGTTGGCCGCTCTATAGCCCCGAATGGAATTTCATAAGTAGCCCTGGAAGAATGAACCTCCACCGGGAACGCCACCTTCAGCACAGCCTTACGCTCCTGCCAGTCCACCTCATTGATGAAGTCGATTCTCGGCGAATAAGCATAAAGCACCATCTTCTGACGGATGGTGGAATCGTTGAAAGCCAGTGTCCGATCGAGCACCAACCGGTCCGAACCGGATTCTGATACCCGCACAGGCCCTGACTGGGTGAACTCCCAGCCCTTGTCCTGATAATGCAGCTCCAGATCCCACGCCTCTTCCTTACTCGGCCTGTCATCGAAGATCTGCATCACATTCGCACGCGCGCCGGCGGCGATCACCTCGCGCTTGTTTATACGATCATAGAGGCGAGTTATCGTCCCGTCATGAGCGAGTTGAATTACATAGAACTCAGAGGTTATTCGGTCACCATCCACGATGAACGGGCACTCATCATCATCTTCTTCGGGCAGGTCAAGCGTCGCCGCGCCGAGTGATGGCGAGCTCTGGCGGACGACCTCGCCGTCGAATTCCGGCATGTTGTTCTGAGATCCCGCCACTCCCAGCACCGACGAACTACTGAACGCATCGGCCAAGTTCGGGTCCGATCCGAGCAGATCCCCGTGCCGTGGCACAAGGTGATACACCGCATAACCGCACGAAGGCACATCCTTGGCAAGGAAGCTAACAGAGCCTTTCGATACCTGGCACTGAGCCTCCGAACCATCCGGCGATACTACGCAGTACCCGTCACCGCCATCGATTTCTACTGAAACCAGATCGGTCCTCGGCCAGGAAAGCGAGTTGAAGACTACCACCGGAGTGCCTTCACCTTCAGTGTCGATGTGCTTCGTCAGCTCCTGCTGCGCAGCCTCACGCAGGTCGAGGCTGCTCGCCAATACTTCCCTATACTGCTCGCGAGATACTCTATATACCTCATTTATCGAGGAGCCGGGGACAATATCGTGGAACTGATTGAGCAGCACAGTCTGCCAGTTACGGGCGACATCTTCTTTGGGGTAAGATAACCCATACATCGCACCAGCCGCGCTCCACATCTCGACGTCCCGAAGCAGCAGCTCGGCCTGACGGTTGTAGCGCTTGTTCCAAGCCTGGCTCGTATAAGTTCCCCGGTGCATCTCGAAATAGAGCTCACCATTCCATACCGGCAGCCAGTCCGTCTTCGCCGCGATGCGATCGAAGAAATCGTGGGCAGATCCAGTATCCGCCTTGGGAAGCCCCGGGATATCCGAAAGCCGCGAGACATTCTCGAGCATGGAACGGGTAGGTCCTCCCCCTCCGTCGCCGTAGCCGTAGGTGAACAGATACTCCGGGCATTCCAGTTTCGCAGTATGTTCATCCCACGTCTGCAGCAGCTCTCGCGGCTGGGCCTCGTTGTTGTAGGGTCCGTGGATGAGATGAGTAAATATCCGAGTGCCATCGATACCCTGCCACCAGAACGTGGTATAAGGGATACGGTTCGTATCGTTCCAGCTCAATTTGGACGTCATGAAGTAATCCAGGCCGGCTTTCTTATATATCTGCGGCAGTGCCCACGAATAGCCGAATACATCCGGAAGCCACCCGATGCGAACGTCCGCGCCAAACTCATTTTTGAAGAATCGCTGCCCATACAAGCACTGCCGGACAAGCGATTCACCGGAAAGCACATTGCAGTCGTGCTCGACCCATGTTCCGCCAACCAGTTCGAACCTTCCGTCAGCCACACGCAATTTGACTTTCTCATAGATATCCGGGAAGTGCTCTTTAAGGTATAAAAACAGGGGCACCTGACTGCACACGAAATTGTAGTTCGGGTATTCGTCCATCAGCGCCATGCAGGTCGAGTATGTCCTGCCCACTTTGCGCATCGTCTCTTTCAAAGGCCATAACCACGCAACATCGATATGCGAATGCCCAATCAGAAACGCCTTACCAGGGCAATCGCCGAACCGGAGTTCAGAAACGGACTTCTGAAGCATATCCCGACCCCGAGCGACCGACGCAGTAAACTCCGAGTGGTTCTGCGTGCGGAAATCCACTTCCTGCAGTGCTTTCTTCAGAGCAATGAACATAGCATCCTGCAATAATGGATCACGCAGAGCTTCGGCGGTATCGAAAATGATCTTGAAATCGTAGTAAAGCTGTTCGAGCGTTTGATCGACCACGACCAGCCTTGCTTCGGACAAGACGTATGGCTGGCGCGGATCGGACGCGACATATTCCCAATAGGCGCCGGTCTTGATTTCTATCTCGAAATTGTATTCCTCATTGCCTCTAGCCATGGGAGTAAGGAGGATATAACCCCGCCAATCATCAACCCCGTGGTATGGCTGGCCGTTGAGTTTCAGCAGTCCTTCGCCACCGGTTTTCATTTCCAGCCCGACTCGCTTGCCCGACCATTCGGCTGGAACCCTGGCGGCTCTTTGCATAAACGCGGTCTGGCCTTGCCTGGCCCACGTGTCTCCTACATCCAGCTTTCTCCAACACTCATCCAGATACTCATAATTTCCAGGGTCGATGTATTTAGCGTTCCGAACTTCCCAACCATCAAGCGTCCTCTGGTCGACGATAATCCGCTGTCTTATCTGCTCCAACCAGGTGTTGACGATTTTCGAAAGCTTTACCAAATCAATTTCCTCCTGCTCCCTTGAAAATGGCGTTTTTTGCCATTTTCGTTTCCTTCGTGGCGAACACGACAGTCCTTGACCGGCAGCGGCCCGCAGGGCTGCGAGAGGTGCTGCGCGGCAGTCACGGGAGTGTTCATGCCACGATTCCTCCTATTTCATCGGCTGGACTACGGAAGCCGCCGCTATTATTATGTCTACACTGTTCGCGCTGGTCATTATCTGATCAGCTTTGCTGCCCTCATTCCACCACACGCACCCTGAACCATCAGCCGTGCCGCTCCAGCACCCACTGTAGTATCCATCAGCCGTGCGAGCCATTGTATATATGGAACTCGCGGTGTTGCAGATTGCCTGAACGTGCTTCAGATCCACACCGGGAAGTGTCAGCACCTCTTTCACCCAATAACAGGCAAATGTCGCCGTAACCCAGGCATCGCGATCATTAATGAATACTCTGCCGCTATTCGTCATGCGATGGTAGAGAGCATCGGCTGTCCGTATAGCCCTGAGCCTGTATATATCCTGGCCGGTAAGCCGATAAAGCCTGGCGTGCAATACACCCATAGCCATATTGCCTCCCAGGAAAGTGACGCTTCCTCCCTCTTTTATATCCTGGGGCCTTTCGCCGCCATTGGGTCCAGCTGTACCATAATCGCACCAGTAGAGCCCATCCGGTCTCAACAGGAACTTCTCCATCCATACATAACTCGACATCGCGCGTTTCAAGCACTCGCGATTTCCGGTCAGTTGATAAAGCCGCAGAAAAACAAGGGCATCACTGGTCTGATAGAGAGATTTCCACTGCCTTACATCGCTGTACCACATTCCACCGCCAGCCTGGTCATCGTACCACCTGTTGTATGCGTTATCCACAAGCGTCTTGGTGCGGTCGAGCGCGTAGGCGTCGTGCGTGACATCATAAGCAGTGAGATAATACATAGCATCCCAGCCGGCATCGTCACACGCGTAGATCTGAGCTCCGGTACCCACGGTAACCAGCTCATTGGCTGAATAAACGCGCTTGATGTAGTTCCAGTCGGCAGCGATGCGCTGAGCGAGGGTGGAATCTCCGGTGACGTCGTATAAGTTCTTCATTGCCAGCACCAGCATTCCCCTCTCCCAGATGGCGCCGCGAGCGTCAGGGAGATTGGAGCCGGGGTATCCACCCCAAGTGGGAACTATGTGACCAGTAGCGGCATCACCGGTCCAGAAATGACCGATCAGGTCGTTCATAGCGCTAGCGGCTATTGCTCGGTAGTAGGGATCGGCATAAGCGGGAGCAGCTTGAGCATTCGACATTAGAGGGTGATAAGCGAACAAGAATAGCACGGCGACAAGAGAGCCGAAAACAATTCTGGTAATAATCCGCGCCGGACAAACATTGCACATTCCCGAACAGCTCCTTCCCACAGACACCTCAAATTAACACGTTTACATAGTACCTGATAGCGCAATGGATTCAGGCACAGTTATTAGTTCCATTTCTGTATACCTGAAGCACCACACTTTGTATGCAATCGCTCTAACGCATGTATAGCACAACAATTACATTGTGTCAATGACCTTTTTGTTTAGTGGAGAAGTGACTGCTCAGATTCCCTCCGCCATATCTCATACTCTCCTCCATCTTTAAATTTAGCATTTTCAGCAATCGCTTATACAGACTTACATCTCCGGGATGATCCGCGGATCATCCACTCTTCCCGGGCGAACAACGGAACTGGATACGCCGGCAGCGGGCTGCTTGCTCCCAACAGTTCCATTATCTATTGACTTTCGCATAATGATGTGACGTACTGGCGGGTCGGATCGAGCACGAAGCCTTCTGCCAGGTTGCCACTACATTACATGAAGCTCAGTAGTGGGTTTGGGATAGTGTCCAGGTAGTCGCTGATATTGCTGTCGAAGGGTTGTAATGCGGTGTGCGCTAAGGCACAGGCGCGGAGATTCACATTCAACATCGTCGATCCACGTGCGCGGTTGATTCCAGCCGCGCACTACAGACTTGAATCATTTACCGGCTCGCTGTCTATCTCTTGCCAGGGCTTCTTGTCTTGCCGCCCAATCAGCCTCACGCTCGGACTGAAGCTCTTTACGCTGCTCGGGTGTGAGTATCTTTATCGCCCTATCCCAATAACTTCGACGGGCTGAAGATATCTCACCTGACAGAGCAATGACGGGTGCGGCTGCGTTCTGTATCTGCGCAACCGGTGTGCGCTGCCGGCCCTGTGCACCGGCAAGGTAGCTATTGGTCTTTTCCGCCGCGCGATTGGCTGCCACAATCTTGGGCCCGTAAAACTTCCGCCACTGGGCACACATGGCTTTGAGATGGGTTAGCTGGGAATCGGTAATATGCAGTTTTGCGGCACGGTCTATGATGAAGCCCACTTCCGGCGTCGGCCCGGACTTTTCTTCGTAGGAAGACGATATGACCTGCCTCTCCACAATCGGAGGCGCGGGAGTCTGCCGGCGTGCCGCTACTTCGGTTTTGATCCACTGCGAGCCGATAAGGGCGGATATGGCAAGAGCCAGTACGATGCCAGGGCCTATATTGAGCCACCGGCGCTTTGGCTTTGAGCCTGCGTTGGCGGCGTTGATTGTTTTCCTGCTTTTACTCACGCGCTTATGACACCTTTGTTATAGTCGATACATATAAGAGGACGAAAGACCGCGAGAGCTGGTTGCAGCATTTTCTCGCGGTCTTTTGAGAATACCGGTTACTTCACATACTTAGCCGGGTTGGCGTCGAACTTAGGTTTGCACATCGCGCAGCAGAAGTAGTAAGTCTTGCCCTTGTAGACTGACTTACCCGCGGCTTTGGTGACATCGGGAATTTTGGTTCCCATCACCGGGCATACGGCTGAAACCACCTTCTTTTGCGCAGCGGGCGGCTTTGCGGGGGCCTTTTTTGCAGGCGCAGCTGCCATTGCCGGAATGAGACTGGTGGTAAGCAGCGCCGCCGCCATAAGTGTGATCAATGCTTTCTTCATACCAGGGTTACTCCTTATTTGTATAATGGATTGGTAGTCATTTTTGTCCTGTCGCTCTGAGCAGATCCGCCGAAGCGACATCGTAGTTGTAGAGCGCGTTAGCGTATTGTGTCCGCGCCCGAGTTAGAGATGCCAGGGCGTCCAGCACCTCGACGTTGATGGCCTTACCGGCTTCATATCTGAGTTTGATGACTCTGTAGTCTTCTTCGGCCTGGGTTACAGCGGCTTTTGCCAGGTCAACGTTCTTCTCAGCCGCCTGAAGACGCGCCAGTGAAGTCGAAACGTCCTTGCCAACGCTCAGGATAATATCCCGTTCCTGTGCCTGGGCTTGCTTGAGGTTTGCCTGAGCTTCGTCCACGGTCGACTTGCGCAAGCCATTGTCGAATACCGGCAGGGCGGCGGTAACTCCCACCATATATCCGGCGTCGGTGCCGCTCCCGGTAGCCATTCCTTCGCCCATCGCCGTAGCATAAACCTGGGGTTTATATGCGCTCCTTGACACACTCACATCAGACTGCGCGGCGAGCACTCTCGACTGAGCAGCCCGTACCTCTGGTCTTTGCCGCAGCGCCATTGCCTGGAGCTGTGCCTCGTTCTGGTTCACCGGTGCAATCGCCAGATTCCCCGAAAGCGTGTAACTTGCGCTCTGCGGAGCACCCAGCACATTCTTAAGATCGGCAAGAGCCATGTCCACATCACGAAGCGAATTATTAAGCTGCTCCTGAGATTCCGCAAGGTCGGTCTGGTTCCTCAGAAGGTCATACCTGGCGATACGGCCTTCCTTGAACGCTTCCTCGGCAACTCGCAGCCTTTCCTGAGACTCCGCAACTCTCTCCTGAAAAACGTTCACGAACTCGTTTGCCAGTAGCACCTGGTAATAGGCGGTCTTTGTCGCAAGTGCGACGTTTAACTGCGAAGCCGCCAGCTCTCCGCTCTGCGCCTGTTGCAGCGACTTTGCGGCATTCACCTGTCCACTCAGCCTGCCTCCCGTGTAGAGAGGATACATCGCCATCAGCGCACCGTCCAAACGCCCCTTGTCCGGAGTCATTGTAATAAACTGTGGATTAACACCCGGCGAGCCCGGCACGATCATAGGCAGTGAACCTGTTGTGACAAAGCTCGCGGCAGATACCTGCAGGCCCATCATCGACCTCGCCACCCCAACCCGAGCAGCGGCCGCGCCAAGTATTGCCTGCTGCGCTTCTATAGTCGGGTTGTTCCTCAGGGCTATATTTACTGCATCGGTTAGTGATATTGTCTGAGAAGCAGCCGGTGGCGACTGTGCTATTGCCGGAACCCCAAAGAATCCTATAAATAACCCCAGCGATAGTCCCATGGAGATGATTATATTTCGTGAAATCATTTCGTTCTCTCCAATCCGGCTGATCCGTTACCGTCCGCCTCATCTTCACCAAAATGCTCAGTAACCGGCCACTCCCACTTACGTTTGAGGAACCGCCGGTTCAGCCACTTAATAAGATCGTCCACGTATGTATGCATGATCGGGATATCGAAAAGGCTCAGGATGGTACCCATTATAAGTCCGCCCAGGATTACCGTTCCCAGCGGCTGATAGGCGTCCATTCCTGTCTTCGGGAAGAACGCGACCGGGATCATGACGATGATAGTGATCATACTCGTCATGAGGATCGGTCTCAGCCTCTGCGGGCATGCTTCGGCAACTGCCTGATCTCTGGGTATGCCCCTGTCCCTGTAGCGAGCAATCATATCAATGAGCAGAATCGCCGTGGTAATATCCATACCTGTAAGGACGATAACTGCCATGATCGATACCGTCGAGAACGCCTGGTGCGCAAGGAACAGAGCAAAGAACACACCCGATAGCTCCAGCGGAAGGCTGAACACCATCTGCAGCGGCTGTACGAAGCCTCTGAACTGCGCCACCAGCACCAGGAATATAAAGATCAGCGCGATGCCCAAACCACGCAGGAGGCGGGCGAACGAGTCCATCATCTGGGTCATATCACCGCGCGCTTCCATGCCGTAGCCGGGCGGGAAGTTCACCTTCTGCATCGCGTTCATCATCAGGTCCATAGTGACATCCATTGATG
>Ga0078972_1004644_pt1 | contig 36893 bp, 27 predicted proteins | sample YelNatPaOPGAMG01_FD_67568 | JGI IMG/M metagenome (GOLD analysis project Ga0078972, IMG submission 67568) | Hot spring thermophilic microbial communities from Obsidian Pool, Yellowstone National Park, USA - OP-RAMG-01 (SPADES assembly) (version 2) | ecosystem: Environmental > Aquatic > Thermal...
CGATTCCACAATAGTTCATGGGCCATCTCCTGCTATCTGGGGTAGCGGATTTTGAGGCGTCCCTGTGACGACCTCGTTCAAATCCATAGACTACCTCGAGCCGGGATGGCTCACTTCATAGTTTCTCCTTTCGTCGGTTACCCCAGATCTCCAAAAGTCAGGGGGATCCACGCCTATATCCGAAGATACGGAGAAGCGACTTCTGCCACCACCGCATCCGCGACACCCTCGCCTCCAGTTTGGCGCGAGCGTCATCCACGTCATCCTGTCCGAAAAGCCCTTGAATCCGTGTGTCGTTCAGGCTTCGGCTGAGGCGGGCAATCCTCAGGCAAATGCCGATTGCCCCGGTCCCGTGGTCAAGTGTCGCAACTGCTCTTTTGAACTCGCTCAAGCATCTGGCCTTGTCATCCGCTCTCTCCCGCAACGATTCCCTCAATCCGCTATATCGAGGCAGACTGTGTATCGGCTCAGGCAGATCCTCAGCTTTCTGCAATGCTTCCGAAAAGCGTTTCTTGCTCCTCAAAGCTTCCACTTCCTGCAGCACCTCAATACCCTTCTTCAGCCGTCCGAATGAGCGAACTTTCTCAACGACCTCGCCAACATCGCCACGCCATTCCTCGATAAGATGGCGGGCCTGATCCACTTCGCCGCCGTTCAGCGATTCCAAAACGGATGTCGCCCACTTATCGCATGCCTCCTTGCATTCAATGGCCTTATCGAGAGATTCCAGCCCGGCCGACAGCGCAGGAAACTCCTTCTCAATCGCGGTTGATTTCCGCAGCCTTTGCAGTTCCGTGCGCAGTTCTTTACCCGGTGTGTCGCCCTGAAGCCCCTCCAGCATACGGCCGAGATTTTGCATTATGCCACAGTACTGTTCGAGCGGTTTCGTTATGAGCTCTCGTTCCCGTTCCTCAAACGCTCTGGCGCGATCGACATCCCGCCGAACAGCGTCACCGTCTGTCGCCGCGTATGCTGAACTGCCGAGCTGACGCTCGAGATCCGCGCGCACGTGACCAAGTTCGGATTTGCGGCGCACCAAGTGCTGAAGCCTCGCCAGATCCTCTTGATAAATGCATATGTTGGCATCCCACGGCTTCGACAGTTGCTGCTCCAACCTGCTCCTGGTGTTCTCACATTCTAAACGCTCTCTATACGGAGCAGTGTCCTCGCAATGAAAGTGCCGCAGCGGTCCATCCAGACTGTCGAGAGTCTCCTGTGCGTCCTTAAACTGCTTATTGGCGAGTTGGAAAGGCAAGCGCTGCAACATCTCAAGGGCCATGCGAAACGGATTCGGCCCATCCGGCTTGGATCCATAAAGCTGGCGCCACAGATGTTCCGCCTCCGGCAGGCTGCCCTCGCGCAGAAAAGTCTCATATCGCTCGCTGGACATGCCACACCTGCGCCTACGTCTGTACCCCGGCCTGGTAACTCACGCCGTTCCCGATCCGTCGCTTATGATCACCTCGGCTGGCGTGCGATTCCCGGTCTTCTTATCAATATAACCCATTTGCACTACGTCAACGATGGTTCCGGGCGCCAACCCGGGGCTACGCTCAGCACTCGCAACCTTGTGGTTGTCCTTGTCCAGCCGGGTCTTTCCGGGCTCCACGCGAATCAGGCGCAACCCGAGACAGTTCAGAATCTTCTCGATTTCCTCAACGACACGAGAACCGGCAGCCCGTTTGACCTCCATCGTATAAGGCCGGTCAATCGCCCTGATAAGCTCCATCCTCATCTCGTGTACAACCTCAGGCTGTACCCCGTTCCGGACATTATCCGGCGACAACCTGGTGCACTCCCTGTCGATATCCGTTCGCAGCTCCTTTATCTCGCGCTCAACAGGTGGCACTTGGTCCGGTGACAAACTCTCCACACCCTCGGCAATACTGTCCAGTCTTTTCCCGATATCGCGCAATCGCTTCCTCGCGGCCAGAAACTCGCGCAGACCCGCTGTCTCTGGCTGACCGTCTATCCGCTCTCGAATGCGCCGCGCGACTTGGACCACATCCTGAAGCGCCGGGTCCAAGCCTGCTGCCAGAATATGCTCCACGGCCAATGCCAGCGAGCGGCAGTCGTCGCTGAAGACCTCCCCCAGCGAAAGCGCATCAGAAACCTGCTTTCTGGCGGCGTCGGCGCTTTGCTGCAGACCTGCTACGAGACGAGACATCGATGATTGTTTGAACTCCTCCAGGTATGCCACCCGCTGTTCCATTGCCCTGATCTTCGCACGCAGTTCCTCAATCTCCTCGCCGCGGCGCCGCATTGATTCAACCATGCCCCGCAACTCGTCACCATGTTTCGAAACCGTGCCGTTCAGTCGCTCAAACGCTTCCCTCTGCCGATTCAATGTATTCTTCTGCTGATCCAAGTCGCGCTCGACAACCAGAAGCCGCTCCCGATCAACGTGACCTCCCGCGCACGGAAGACGAGACTCCAGTTTCGCCATTTCATCGGCAAGCACCGCCCGTAACGTCTTCGCCAAGTCGTCCTCGCCGTGCATGGTTGCGCCCGGCTTCTGAACCTGTCCGCCTCCGGTTCCGGACGGGCTGTGAACTGGTCGCGCTGCGATGGGCGTTGCGACGGGCGGATTCGGTGACATCGCTCTTGCCGTCGGGGCACCAGCTACCCCGGGAGAGCGCGATCCGATTCGTTCCGTCGCTGTCAGATGCGGGCCCTCCCCCGGACCTGCATCCGTGCTGCCGTCTTCCATATTATACTCGTCTCTTTTCGCTGCTCCCCCGAAAGCACTCGAACCCCCCAACCCGGCACCGCTGGGTGCGTCCGTCGGCCACCCCGCAGACTTTTGCCGGGGCTTCCGCGACAACTGCCACCAAAGCACCCACCCCACAACCAAGGCAGCAACAACAAGAATGATAAGAACGCGAATAGGCGACGTCAAAAACTCGGAGATCGCCAGCGCCGAGTTGGATAACACGAGATCGCTCATAGATAGCTCGCCTCTGTGGTGTCCTCGTCCGGCGGGAGAATATCCCGCTCCTGGCCATCGACGGTGAGAACGAGTTCCTTGTTCTGAAACCTGATCTCCAGTCTTCCGGCGCCATTGTCATCCACCGGAACTCTGCCAATGATCTGCAAGTCGTCATCCGCCGGCGCGAACGCATCTCCCGCAGCGCCTGCCGCGCCAAGCAATATCGAGCCGTTCCTCGCACCGCTCAGGTCATAGAAGCCGCAGGCCGTATCGAATGGTCGACCTGCCGGTATGATCTCCGTAAACCTGTGCGACCCCAAACCCGGCGAAACCACGCCGTATCGATATGGCGTCACGGCAAGCTCCTCAACGCGCAGCGCGGCGTTGTGCGCCGAGAAGAACGCCGCCAGTGCCGCTCCTTCGCAAACACACTCCTTCAACGGACACTCGGCCTCCGGCGGAATATATGCGTTGGGGAACATGTTCTGCAACGTCGCGCGCACCACGGGCATCCGGCATGACTGGCCGGTCATCAACACCGTATGAATACCAGTTTCGCTAATCCCGCACGCCTCCAGAGATGACTTCACGATGCGTTGCGCACGCTCGATATGGCCTCTGATAATCGTCTCGAACTCACTACGAGTCAGCTTTTCTTCGTATTTCAGCGAACCGGCCGTCCCTTTCAGAAGATTCTGGCCCTCGCGATCGTAAAGCGCATCTACCGTGAATGCGACCACATCTTCGTTCGACAGCCTTTCCTTGACGCTCCGAGCCTGCTGATACCATTTCCACCGTTCGCGGGTAAACAAAGAGTAATGAGGGCTGGCGCTCCAGCGATTGCGAAAGTCGCGTCCGCAAGCGGTGATAGCCTCGTATGCAAAGTCCGGATGGCGATTGCCGGCGCGACGCGCCATCTCGCGTAAAATGGCAAGATCGATATCAATACCCCCAAGACAGCTCCCGCCCCGCGGGGCGCCGACCTGAACGTACACGTCAGTGTCTCTCTGTTCTATGGACACAACGCACACATCGAGCGTGCCTCCGCCGAAATCAAAAACGAGGATACGATGCTTCTCTTGATGCTTCAATTTCGCGAACCTGTCGCGACTCCGGGCTATGTAGGCAATGGCTGCGGCCGTCGGCTCGTCCACTATGGCGATGTGCGCATCCCTGACCCCAAAAGCTCTTTCGCATGCCGCACGGCAGGCCTCCAGCAGGCACCGGCGTTTGTACCCCACAAACCCAACAGGCACGCTCATCGCGATTCCCACCGGGTACACACCCTGACGTCGGCTCGCCTCAAGAAGCAACTGTTCGATGGCCAGCGACGCGAGTTCAACGACCTTGTACGTTCTGCCAAAGATGTCTCTATCGCCCTCGACGAGCGCTCGCTTGACCGAGTAAATCGCTGTCGCCGGATATATGTGGGCCCAGTTGGCCGCCGCCCCTCCTGTCACAAAGACATCCTGGTTCACGAAGACCGCAATGGAAGGAACAGACCCGTCAGCTCCATCGCCGCTGACCACGGCAGGTAATTCCGCCAGCGCCCCGTTATGATAGGCGACACAGGAGTTCACCGTTCCGAAATCCAAACCAAGGTAACCTCTGCGCTCGCTGATACGACCCAGCCGCCCTTTGAAAGGAACGACAGGCGGACCGTAGCCGGAATCCGTATGCAGCTCAACGTCGCCATCAACATCCGCGAGTACCGGTCTGGACCCGAAGCGCGTAGAAAACACGAATTCCAGGGTGCCGCCCTGCTCTCCCGACGGAATGTCGGCGGGCAACGGCGTTATCGGCAGAAGGTATCTCGAGCTAGATCGCACGGCAGTTATGCGGAACGCTTTCGTGCCGGATTTGTTCAGTACGCGTATTTGCCCGACGTCGATCTGCCCGGGCAACAGCGCCCTTGGTTTGCCGAAAACCAGCGTTGCCGGTTCGACTACGGGCGGCATGAGGAACCTGGCCTCGATCTTAACCTTTCCGGTGATCTTTCGCCCCACCGGTTCGAGTCCCGATGCCCTCGTCACATACGGCTGCAGCTCCAACTCCAACTCATCTGTGATCCTGTTTGCGTCGGCCCTATCTGACCATGCCCGCAGACGAATGTCTGCGCTGCCCCAACCGGCGACCCATCTTTCGTCCCCGTCCATGCGCACGACAACGGGGTGGATTTCCGTAGGCTTCGGCGGCCGCGGTACGAGTTTTACCCGACAGCGATATCCGCCATTATTGGTCACGCGGACACTGAACGCTCGTTCTATCGGCGGCTGACCCGGCTGCGTGGCGCTCACCTCTCCCAGACTCACCACCTCCGGCGCAACGACAATTCCCCCCTGGCTCGGTTGGCAAACCCGAAGGTGCCCGGTCGGCTGCTCAGGATCCGTACTTTCGAAGGGAATATCGCAGTAGCCCTGCAACCCCTCCAGCCGGCAGCGATCAATCCTGATAATCACCTTAACAGGATCCGCAAAGGGTTGCAGATCTATCCATTGATTACATGGCTCCGGCTTTGCCCAGGATTCCGCCTGCGGTTCGCGAAACCGCACCTGGAGATCGGCCAGACCCGCGTTGCGCATGTGCACCACGCACTGGTCCGCCTCGGGCGGGACATCTATCTGACAATCCTCGCCCTCCCCGAAGGCCAGACGGCACAGGGGCTTGCCGCAAAGCCCGCAGTATCTATCTTCGCCGCGGACGGCATACTTCAAGCAGCTCAGACAAAGCGCCATCGTTCTGCTCCGCCATGCCTCATGACCTGCTGCTGCTTATCGCCCGATCCGGCCGTGTTTCTCCATGGCATCCTGTTCTTGTTGCGTGGGAGGTGCCCACCCTGTCAGTAGCTTAATATACCCCCGAAACGCCATGAGTTTTTCCATCTTCATCCTGTATTCTTCCTCATCTTTCGGGCTCGGATCGGTCTTCGATGTCCGCTCATCCTCCAAAAGCTTCTGCATCGTCTGCATTGCGGCCTCGAACTCACGCTCGCCGAGCACGCGCAGATCGTTCGTCAATTCCATCTCAATGGCCCGTCTCACGTCATCGGCAACCTCTCTTTCGGCAGCGCGCTCATAGTCCCCTCTGTTGCCGATGTTTATTCTGATGAACCCGCCACCCGGCCTCTGAACGTCCACATACGGCTTGCCACCGGTGTACCTGAAGAATCCCTCACGCGGGCTGTCGCTGCCCGCCCCTACAGCCGGTCGCCGCAACGAAAACACCCTCTCGGCATGTTCCAGCAACAACGCAAGGTACTCCATACGATCCGGTTTGTGCAGGTCCGGGCCGCCCGTGTGGGCGAAGCGCTTGTCGCTCCAAGGCACAAACTTGCCCCCAACTCCCGCGCCGTGCTCACACACGTGCTTGTATGCCCTTTCGTAGGCATCCATGGGCCTCATATACGTGCTGCTGAAAAAAGGCTCCTCACAATAGAAGACCATGATATGACCGAGCCGCGACGCGGAAAGGTGCTGGAACTGCCACTGTGTCATATCCCGAAATCTAGGCAAACCCTCGGCGATGGCCTGTTGATCCTGATCGGTGCGAACAGGTGCAAGAACGAGGGCACGGAGCGTTCCGGCGGCCGGCATTAACCGGTGTCTGCCCGCGGGAGCAAGGTAATCATCGGTTAGCTCCGCGCAGGGGGCGGCAAACTGTATCATTTCATCAATCTGCTGCCGTGGTTGCTTTCTCCACTGGTCAATGACATTGTCCTGCTCCATCATCCCGAGGATGCTCGGCACCAGGGCGTTCAGCAATTCTGCGGCGATGTGCTTCGCTTCACTTCGCTCGACCCATTCATCGAACTGCAAGCGCAACTTCGAAGGATCCGGACAGGACCCGGCGACGGACAAGAGGAGCTCTTCCAGTCTGGAGGTGCGGGCGAAACCCTCCACGAGCGCCGCGATCTGTGTTTCGGCGCTTCCCCTGGGATACAGATACAGCATGCTTCGTGGTGGATGGTTGAGCGAGTTCAGAGTGTCCCGATATTTATCAGCGAGAATGCCTCTTCCCTCCTCGCCTGCTGTTTTCGCGGAATAGCAGGCCAACAACTTCCCGGAAACAGAGTCAATGCGCGTTTCATCATAGCGTTGCCGCTGCTTGTCTACTTCCTTAATGGCCTCGTCAATAGCCAAAACCTTGAACCGCGCGCGCAAACACTTTACCGCTTCGCCTGCCTGGCGCAGCCGTTCAGCGACCACCCGACGTTTGAGCTTATCCACAACATTACGTCTCAAAAGGAAAAACCCCAGAACCCTGTCGCGCCGGCATACTTCTATCCTCTCAAGAAGTCTCTCCAGTGCCGCGGGATTGATGGGGCTTGCAGTGGCGATCGATTCCTGCTGGCTCCGGAGATTCAAGAGCTTCTCGCGGAGCGCCTCAAGACAGGCCACCATGCCCGAATAGCTCATCGGCCGGTTCCGACAAAGCATGACGAATTCCTCCACCCAATTGCGGGCCCCCGAGGCGATGATCTGCGCGTAGCTATCCTCGGCAAGTGTGAAGTACACCCCGCGATTTGGGCGTTCCGGCGGCCCCGCAAAGCAGGATCGGTCCAGCAACGATGTGCCGGAGGAATCGGGATGCTGGAGCATGTGCTGCCTGAGATACTCCGGTGCCGCAACGATAACATCTTCGGGCACGCTGTAGTCCTGCACAACGCGATCTTCAAGAGAGCGTCCTTCAGGGTCTGTACAAGGTGGATTGAGGGTTCTGATCCATTCCCTGATGGCCTCATCCGTCAGCGTCTGCACGTCGCTGTGTTTGTAATCGGATCTGAACCATTCTTCGAAAAACCGCATGGCTATGCGGCAGGCCGCCGCAAATGCCAGACGATACCTCGGAATCGATGCGGCCGCGGTGCCGAACGAGCAGTAGGCGCGCGGGTTGCCATTGTAATCCGGTTGGCCGGGCGAGGCTATCAGAGTGCGATAATCGGTGCGAATGCTATCTTTAATCTCCTGTGTGCCGATGCTGACATCAAGGAAAAGATTCAGCGCTATCATCTGGAGCAGCGCGTCATGATCGAAGTTGCCGTCGTTGTCCAGCAGATCTCTGCCCCAAATCGTCCTCGGCGTCAGAATATACAGATTGTCATACGGGATGGTATCAACGGGAACAGGCCGCTCGCCATCCGGGAGAACAAGACTGTGGGTATCGCGAGCCGGACGGTAGTAATGATAGTTCAGTTCGCGAACGGCAGTATAACAGTTCGCCGCCCGCGCCTCCATTCCTTCTTGAGCTACCTGGTTGCTGGCGAGCGCCGTAAACACCCCGTACACTGCGTCAACAGAATTGGCAAGCACCGAATCCAGTTTAAGAGCGTAACCCAGATCCGCGACCATGCCGCTGCAGGTGCCGCCGCAAAGAGAACCCAGCACGTACACGGAAACCTTCTGCGCGATCCTGTAGTCCTCTGCTTCCCCCCCGTACCGGTCAGCCCGCAGGCGATTGAGGATTTCGCGGGCACCTTGCTGCGCTTCCTTCGTCAGGCACTGCGTCACTGCCTTGCGAATTGTGCGCATCACCGCAGTATAGTGATGCCACAAATGGAGACGCCCGGCCGCTCTGATGTTTGAGGACCCATTGACCCAACCGCCGTCAAATGCCGTATGGAAGAATTCCTCCGGAAACCAGCTCTTCATGGCCCTGTAAGCCGGCGAGCCCGGGTCAGGCTTCCGGAGGTTCTCCCGAATAGCTTTAAGCGCTTCGCGCGTTACCCCCAGGACAGCGATCTGGTGACTCCGCGGCAGCCCCCGTACGTTCTCCAAGTCGCCGCTATTCGTGAGGATAGCGATAAGCTTGACCAGCGGGAAATCGCTGTCCGGGTATTCTTCAACAATCCTTTCCTGAAGGTACTTGAGTATCTGCGAGCCGGTAGTGCCAACACCAATAAAAACAGTCGGCTTAATCATGCTGCGCTCCTTGCTTCACGTCCGCCCCGCTCACGTACGCGCGCGATAGCAATGACAATGATCAGTACGTCAATGAGTACGAACGACCAAAAGATTGCAACGTGATACCAGGTAGGGCTCCAGTCGCCAAGGAGGCCAAGAACGAGCAGATCTATCAGGCAGTAGGTCGGCACTGCGGCATGTATAACAAAAACCCAGAAGATCGTGCTGTAAACCGCGTGGTCCAGATCTACGCTGGACCGCGCCCTGCTAACTCGAAGGCGCCCCAGGATGTAGACTGCCGCATACGCCAGAAGGTAGGCCGCGAGTACATACCAAACCATTTCCAGCTCAGGGTTCTCGTTCAAGAACTCAATCAGCGATGTTGGCATAATACTCCTCGCTTGAAAAACCACGGTGCCATTCCAGTGTTTTTCACTCCGCCGGGATTGCGCTGCCGGGCCTTACACTCGGCCTGACCACAAGACGCACTGTTTCACCATGCGCGTTTGTGATCTCGAATTCCGTATCGTACTCCACGCGCCGTTGTCTCTTGTCATCCCTGTAAAGATACAACCGCCCAAAGGAGCCAAGGCGAATCTCCCAGCCGCGGGCCTGTACATCGTAATGTGCTTTGCCCGGCATCTTGGTAAGGTATATCCGATCCTGAGCACCCGCTCCCGACCTCGCAAGCGCAAAAAGATCACTGCCTGCGCCGGGCCTGTCGAGTCGCTCCAGCCGCACACTGGCCGGCAGCCGCATAAACGAGCCAATCACGCTGCTCGCGCACCAAATCAGTACGAGGACGAAGGCAGCAACAGCCACGATCAGAAACACGCGCCCGGCCGCAGAAATGCCCTCGGACCCGCGGACCCGGAAAGTCACTTCCTCGCTCACGGCCGCGTGATCCGGTCCGGCCTGCCCCACCGCGCAGACGTACCAGGCATAGCGACCCGGTCGTCGAAGATCTATCGAGATTTCCTCGCTTTCCACCGGCATTGTGGTCGCCTGCTTCTGCGACGGTCTTGTGGACGCTCTTTTGTCTTCGAGCTCCCGCAATCCGAAGACATAGGAGACAGCCCCCGCCGACTTCTCCCACCGGAACTTAATCCGCCCGGCCAGAATGCGCTGCTCGTTTACCGGGTATTTTAACACAGGCGCCGTCAAGGGCTTGTGAAGCATGAAACGGCGAACGGGCCCTCCCATCACTTCGCCCTGAATGGGATGTGCTCCCTTCGCCAAGACGCGCCAACTGTACTCCCCGGGATCGGTCAGGTCCACCGAGCACTCCGGTCTGGAGGTAACAATACTCTGCGGCTGCCTGCCGGGCGCCGCCAGGATTAGCTCGTACGTGCAGGCGTTCTTCGCCTCAGACCATGCAAAACTGATTCTGCCGGTGAAACGACTCGCGCCATCGGCCGGTTCCCGCACCGTGAAGGCCCCAACAGGCTCAAGCATCTCGAACTCGCGGGGACCGCCCGCAGCGTCTACTCTCATGTGCTCCGCGTCGCCGATGGCCGCGACCTGCCACCTGTATCTGCCGGGCGCATCCAGCCTGCGCGCCCACCGCGTTTCCCCTGTATCATGCGACTCCTCCGTCCCACTCGGGAACCTCAGAGTCACCTTGTAGGCGCGAGCATTCTTGCACGGCGTCCAAGACAACTCCACATCGCCTGTCAGTAACGCCTGATCCGCCGCCGGTTTCTCCAATCGGAATTCGCCCAACGGCGGCCGCACCTCCACGGTACGAAATCCGTTTTCTGCGGCTCGACTCTGCAATCCCAGCGCATCGTACGCCTGAACCGTCCACCTGTATCTACCGGGATTCGTCAGTTCCACGGCCTTCGTGACTCCATCGACCTTATGTACGGCTTTCTGCCCGTCCGGGTCCTCAAGAGTCAGCTCATATCGAGCGGCATTCTCCGACGCGGTCCATTTGAAGACCGTCGTCCCCGCCAGAACGCCGGCAGACTCCCCAGGTGCGCTCAACTGGAATGACCCGAGAGGCCTTTCAATCCGTATCGAACGCGGGCCGTTCTCCGCCTGCATGCGCTGCTTGCCGGTGGCATCCGCGGCCCATACCGACCATTTATAAGAGCCGGGTTCCTGAAAAACTACCTCCGCGCGTGTTTCCTCAGTATGGAGCAAAGTGCGCTTCCCTCCCGGTTGATCCACCACGAGCTCGTATTTTCTGCCATTTTCTGCCGCGCTCCACGAAAGACTCACCGTCCCGGCGAGACAGGCAAACTCGTCTTTCGGCTCGATCAATCGGAACGGCTTAATCGGCGGCACCACCGTAAATCGCCGTGCGCCACCGGTCATTTCACGCCGGGCCTGCGCCAATTCATCCTCTTCAGCATCGGCGGCCAAGACCAGCCACTCGTAGTTACCCGGCTGAAACACCGCAGCCTTGCGGGTTGTCGGCAGTTTCTCTTCCACAGGCCCGGCAGTTGCGCCAGCAATGCGCAGCTGATACACCACAGCACCCCTGCAAGGCTCCCAGCTGAGCGCTACCTCCTCCTGCGGCGCGAAAACTGCCCCGTCGGACGGGGCGATAGCCTGAAACTCGCCCAGAGTGTACAGACCCTCGATCAGCGCCTTTCCCTCCCTCGCCTTTCTGAGGTATGCGCCAAGATCCCTCTTGATCTGGTCGTTGTTGTCCGCCCACCTCTCCACAATGGCCAATTGTTGCTGCACTTTGGCCAACTCATTCCTCACCTGGTCCCTGGACCGCCCGGCGCGCGCATCGTTAAGGATCCTCTCCAGGCGCGTGACAACACCATTCAAGAAATCACGCAAGTTCTTCGCGCGTACCGGAGGCGGGGTCTTGGTTATGACGTAATGCACCTGGACAAAAGGCGGTCGATCCGCTGGCTCCGCATTGCCTTGCACTTTGAGTATCAGGAGGGCTTCCCATGAATACTCCTGTTTCAGCTTCTGGATGCGCACAAACTGGTCAACAACCTGCCCCATCGCCTCCGGCCAGTCGTCAGATACGTATACCCAGTAAGTGTCAAGGATCGCCCGCCGTTCATCGCCGGCAATTTTGCAGACGGTCTCGATAATCGCGGCAATATCGGTAAATGTGCCCGGAAAATAACGCGGATAGGCCTTGTCGATGTCCTCCGGTTTGAGCGGTCCGCGCTTAGCCGCCATCGGACCGATTTCGAGAATCTTCTCCGGTTTTTCGCCGAACCGGTAAATATGCACCTCATCCCCGGGCCTGTACAGCTGATCGGCCACGAAGTTAGGAACCAGAATCTTCCCGACTATCTTGTCCGGCCACCGCAGTTTGCTCTCTTCAAACCCGGAAAACAATATCGCCCTTACATAGTCGCGAATGCGCTGGTGGTCAAATCGATGCATGCTCCCGGACTCGTCAAAGGTGATTACGATACATCTCGGGCGACGAAGCTCCGGGATCGCTGCCTCTTGTTCCGCCGCTTGCCCGATCGCTGCTACCGATATCGCCCAGCATGCAAGCAATAGCCGCCATGGCATATGAAATAATGCTTTCATACAGCCGCCTCGTTCTTCTTAACCTGAAGATGGTAACATGACAGCCAGTCACCGCCCTGCATAAACAACCGGTCACCAATGATCAGGGGACGTGTTACAACAGGCATAAGCACTTCGTCATGCGTCGCGTACGGAGCAGCGCGCTCGCTCCTGTTGCTGAAAGGCCAAATGTTTACGGGCGAGCCCGAATCCCCCAAAACTATAATGTCCCTGCACAGAAAGATGCTCAATGCCGGATTTACAGGACAGGGCGTCGGGTAAGTAGTGAACCTGTCGCGGCTGACAACCGCAATGCGTGGCTGTTTGTCCTCCGTGCCCAGGCACGGCACATACACAAACGTCCTATCCGTCAGAGGGGCCGAGGCCACACCTTTCCAGATCATCATTGCGCTTTCAGACCAGGGTATCTCATGGACATGCTGCGCTTCTTCCTGTGGCAGCAACGCCAGAAGGTACGACGCCGGTCGGGGCCCCTCATCCGCGTTCGCGCGGCAGCACACTGCCCCGCCTGACCAATGCGCCGACTGAACCGCGACGCATGGAGTAACGTCGGCGATTCTGTTGCAACCGGCCAGCGGCAGCACACGCGCGCGCAGGGCGCGCGGCCGACGCGATAGGTCAATGAGAAGGAACCCGCCGCCCCTTCTGTCGCTGGAAATCAATATGTCGCCGATTTGCACCGGGCGAGTCCACTGGCAGTTCCGCGAGTGTTCCGCCACGACACAGGGAAGGACCGGGCCGTCGCCTGACGTTGCGAAGTCCAGCGAAACCAGCATCGCTGACGTGCTGGTAATGATGCACATTGACCCATCGATCAATAGCGGCGGGCAATTGGGCAGGAGGTGACCGGGCAGTTCGTACAGAACTTCGTCCCCCGTCCTGACTGCGCACACCTCGCGCTTCCCCGAATCAAGAGCAATGCGATGAATATAGTTGGGATTGGCCGTTATGAAATACGCATAGGGACCTGAATGAACCGGACTGCCGACCAGCCCCAGATTGGACTGACGCAGCTTGCATAGCCACAGTGCGTCACCTGTCTCAACATGGCGAGCCTCGAAAGCCTGGCAGCCTTCATGGTGACGGGCAATCACGATAATATCGCCAACCACGATAGGCGACGGCGTCGCATTGTCGCCCTGCGGCTCCTGCGGGCGGCTGAAAGTCTGCGTCCATGCGCGTATTAGAACGGGCGGTGAACCCGGCAAGGGCGGACAGTGCGACCCCGCCGAGTCGTACCCATGCTGCGGCCATTGAGGCTCAACGATCAGTTTCGCGCCGCATCCACGGCAGTGCGCGCTCAGAACGCGATTGTGGGAATGGCATTGCTGGCAAACCCGTATCGACCGCCCGCAGGATGGGCAACGATAGCGCTCAGGCGTCGGGGCTCCGACACCACTCACCGGCCGTTCATAGGAAGAAACACAGCCAGTATAAGGACAACTCCACAAGTTCGCGTGCCGTGATATCACACCCGCCCCACGTCATCAAACGGCCTGTTTCGCGCCCACGTCGACATGAGCGACTATGTAACTTAGCTCATTGCTCGACAATAATACCGTTCCCGTGAACTACGTCAACACCGCATCGTCAGATTCTCAGCTTCCAGCTACTGCTTCTGAGCTTCTCCGCGAACACTTTCTAGACCACGCAACGACTTGGACACGAGCTCTGTTCTATGCTGATCCGTGAGAAAGCAATATGGACGATAAACCCTTGCTACGTAAGCAAATATAACCAGCCCGTCCGCACACCGCGCTGGAAGCCGTCTCTGTCAGTTCCCGCCGCCTGTTGTTATTGGCGCTGCGCCCGGCAAAACTCGCCAGACCCCGCGTGAAACCCACGTTTCTTTTGCCCTTCGTGTGGCTAACGTAACATGACCTGTCATGCGGATAATCCTTTCGGCATGTGGAAAGGGAGTTCCATGAGACCGAAAGGATCGGCGGCGGAATTGGAGCAAAGACGGCGACTGGCCGTGCGACTGCTGGAGCAGGGCATGAAGGCGGCGGCGGTGGCCCGGGCGGTAGGAACGTCCCGAGCCTCGGTAACGCGCTGGCGGCAGGCCCGCGAACGGGGCGGGCAGGCCGCTTTGGCCGCCAAGCCGCACCCGGGCAGGCCAGCGCGGCTGACGGCGGGCCAGCGGCGACGCCTGGTGAGGTTGCTGCTCCGGGGCGCCGGCAGTCACGGCTACGGCACCGATCTGTGGACGCTGAAACGGGTGGCCGAGGTGATAGCGGCGAACTTCGGCGTCCAGAACCATCGCGGCCACATGTGGTACGTGCTGCGCTGGCTGGGTTGTAGCAGCCGGAAGCCGCAGCGTCGGGCGAGCGAGCGGGATGAGCAGGCCATCGCGCGCTGGCGAGCGGAGGACTGGCCGGGTATGAAAAAACGCGCGGGAAAGCGGCCGCAGCATTCTTGTGATTGATGAGACCGGGCTGATGCTTCAGCCGCTGGTGCGGCGCACGTGGGCACCCCGTGGGCAAACGCCGATGATGTATTGGTGGGCTCGTCACGCCGGAACTGCTGCGGTCGTTCTTTCGCGGTGCGGAGTTGGATCTGTAGTGCGTTACATTGAATACGCGAAGAGCAATATCACCTGAGCGAGAACGTGCATAAGGCGCGGCGGGAGGCGTTCGGGGAGGACTGTCCTTGTGGACAGGCTTGGGCGGGAGAGGTGCTGCATGCGGTGCGTCATCTGGGGTATGAGGCGATGTGGGAAGTGCTGGTCGGGACGCTGCGTGGGATGCGTCGGCGCGTGGGCCGCCAGGCGGTGGAGCGGCTGATGAGCTACGTGGCGGAGCGTCGGGACATGATCCGGTACGTGGAGTTCGAGGCTCGGGGCTGGGACATCGGGAGCGGTCCGACCGAAAGTCAGTGCAAGGCCACAACGCGTCGGGTGAAGGGGCGGGGCATGCGCTGGGACCTGGTCAATGTCGAGTCGCTGATGCAGCTGGAGGCGTTATATCAGAGCGGGGCGTGGGATCGATGGTGGTCAAGGCGCCATGTGCTGAATTAGCCGCTCCCGAAAGAATTGGCAGACTCAAGACTCCAAGGGCAGCGATTCGGCAAGTACTGGCAAGAGATAGCTGGTCCGGGGCTGCGTCGCCGAGGGGTTTCTCGTAGCAGACATCTCTGAGCAGATTCCGACTCGTTTTTTTATTGCATTCCGGCTGCGATATGACATAATGACTATATATCAGCACGAAAGCCGCCCATCGCCCGCGTGTCCATGGACCCCCGCGAGCGTCGCTTCCGTTCCAAGCTCGCCCAACTGGCCGCCGGAGCGGGGATCATCCGCGGCACCATCTTGGAACGCTTCCGCGTCTGCGGGAATCCGGGCTGCCGCTGTGCCCCGGGGCCAGAAGCACCGGGCTGTCTATCTCATGCTCTCGGAGAAGGGCCGGCTGCGGCAGTTGTACATCCCCGCCGCCTATGAGCAGCGGGTTCGGCAATGGGTGGCCAATCATCAGGAGATCCGCGGGCTGGTCAAGGAGATCGGCGAGATTTACTGGGGTAAGGTCAAGCAACGACAGGGATAGTCGAGCCCCCGGCGGGGTGGGATGCTGCCTGGGCCATGTTGGCGCGTATTCTCCAATACGGGCAGAAGTTGCTGGACCTGCGGGGGCTGACGGCCTGCGTGCGGGATGGCCGGCAGGCTCCGCAGATTTCCGCGGCGACGGTGGCGCGGTCGGTGCTGGTGATGATGCTGACCCGGCTGGGCAGTTTCAACGCCTTGGAACAGACGGGAAAGGGGAGGTTCTGGAGGAGGTTCCTGGAGGACGACCTGCCCAGCGCCCGGACTTTGGGGCGGAGCTGCGTGGGCATGCAGGAGGAGCAGATTCGGCAGATGAACCGGGCGTTATACGCGCGGCTCAAGGGCAACAAGGCGTTGCGGCCGCCGTGGCACGGGCTGATGGTGGCGGTTCTGGACGGGCACGAGACGCACGCCACGCGGCGTCGTAAGTGCCCTAGTTGCCTGCAGCGGAAAGTGAACACGCGGCATGGAGAGCGGACGGAATATTACCACAGGATGGTGGATATGCTACTGGTGGGCCAGGATATCTGCTTCCATCTGGACAGCGAGCCGGTGCGGCCGGGCGAGGATGAGGTCGCGGCCGCGATACGGCTGTTCGACCGGGTGGTGGAGGCCTATCCGCGGGCCTTCGACGTGGTGGTGGGAGACGGGCTGTATGCCTGCGCGCCGTTTTTCAACCACGTCAATGCCCGGGGCAAGGACGTGCTGGCGGTGCTGAAGGATGAGCAGCGGGACCTGCTGAAGGAAGCGCGGGAGTTGTGCGGCCAGACGGAGCCGACGGAACATGACCGCGATGGCCGTCACTGCCAGTGGTGGGACCTGCCGGGATGCAGGACGTCGTGCCGGTATGAGATGCCCGTCCGGGTGGTGTGCAGCCGGGAGACGTGCACGGTCGAACGCCAACTCGATGGGCAGGCGGAGCAGCAGACCAGCGTATGGGTGTGGCAGACGACGCTTTCGCCGCGGCGGGCGTGGACGGTGCCGGTGGTGGAGATGGGCCACTCACGCTGGAAGATTGAGAATGAGGGGTTCAACGAGCTGACGACCCGCTGGCACGGGGACCACGTGTATCGGCATGATCCGCAGGCGATGCGGGTTCTGTGGCTGATCCTGCTGGTGGCGGTCAACCTGTTCACGGCATTCTATCACCGCAATCTCAAGCCGGCGGTGCGTGCGGTCTACGACACGTTGCATATGGCGCGGCAGATTCTCAACGAGTTGTGCGTCGGCGTGCCTCCACACCCCGGCGGGCCGTAGCCGTGACCTGGTTCCGTGCAGTGCCGCAACCACGCCGCGAGGCGATCCAGAACTCATGCCAACATCGTCAGCCACGGAGGGCGGGAGGAACCCTGCTGACGCGTACAGGCCGCAGCGAGTTCGTGAACCCCAACCCGAAGCTGCTCCTCCGCCAATACCCCCTCAAACGCCGATCCGCTCCCCTGTTGCGTACAAGCTGCCGAATCGCGAATCGCTGCTCTATCGCTCAGCGTGTTGACCGCCTGCTCCGCTCCAGAGTATAAGGGAGCCGCATTGGGTTAGTCGTATTACACTTTCGCCGGCAGCGGTTGGGGCCTATTCACCAGGCCATCGCCCGTCGGCAGACTGTGGAGATATCAAAATGTCAGACGTCGCAATCTTCTGCGGGTCGGCGATTCCCCGCGTCCTGATGGTGAGTCTGGCCATTACGGTGCTCCTGGTTTCCTGCAGGCCGAATCGGACGGCACGGGTTTCGAGCAGTGCGAGAGGGCTTGCCCGCGATGAGCTGCAATTGGCCGCAGTATCCCTCAAGGGGTGGTGGGAAGAGGACGACCGCCCCCTATGGAACGACCGGGCACAGTGGACTGGTTCCGCTGGCGTGGTTCAACTGCACAAAGACAGGCTCATTTTGGTTACGAACTCTCATTGCCTGAATCTGCGAGCTCTCGCGGAGAGCGATCTTGATGGGTGTCCTGAGGTAATCGACTTCGGACTGGAGGCGCACTTCTTCAGTGGTAAGAAGGCCAGAGTGTTGCGATTTGCTGAAATTCGCGAGCCGTTGGACTTGGCGTTGCTCGAGGTCGAAGCCGCAGGATTGGTCGAGAAACGGGATTTCGTTCTTCTGCCCTATCGCGCTCAGCCGGACCCGCGAGCGGGCGATGAAGTATGCGCGGTGGGAGCGCCCATGGGTTTGGAGCTGAGGGGCACGCTAACCTTCGGGCGAATCAGCGCCATCCGTGAAAAGGATCTTATGACGGGAGAAAAATGCCGCATTCTTCAGATTGATGCGCCCATCAACCCGGGCAACAGCGGCGGGCCCCTGATGCGCGAAAGCAGCGGACGGTGGTACTGGGTGGGCGTCAATTCCTCGAAGGTGATGGCACTTGGGGTAGAAGGTATTGGATTTGCGATTTCTGCTGGAGAACTGTTGGACGCCTTGCGTCGATTTGAGTGGTTCAACTGCGACAAGCACGGTGCGGCTCAGGCGTGCAATCGTATCTATGGTAAACATGCACACGCCCGCTGACTCTGTCGCACATATCGAGTGTTCGGGTTGTCTTCAACGTTTCGGCTGGTCAGTGCCGCGCTGTGAATGATCACCGCAATTTGTCATGGACTCCCCTTCCTGAGCGACCGTAGCACCTTCCGGTTCGCCCGCGTGGCCTACAGAGGTATTTCCGCTTGGACCTCCACGTCCAAGAAGTTGATGGCGCCGCGGTTGGCCAGGTCGCAGTATGCAGATTGGCTTCACAAAGCCTGCCCCGGCCTCAGTTCGGAAACGTACCGGGGCAGCCATTCGAACCGGAATCGCTCATGCCCGACCAAGCGGGCGGCAGCCCATGTGCGCGCCGAGTCGGCCGATCACTATTATCAGTGGCCGGCCAAGAAAGCCGCTGTACCCGGCGCGATAAGAACTTGTTTCACAACCCGACCTTTTGTCGGCATAGATTACGGACATTGGCAAAGCAAGGGGCTGAGCCATGAAGGAATTGTTGTCCGACGAACTGTGGAAGGAAATCGAGCCCATCCTGCCGCCACGCCGGCCGCAGCCCGCGGCGGGCCGACATAGAAGAGAAGTTCGGCTGCTCGGACAAGACCGCCAAGCGAGATCTGGCCCACCTGCGGGACTGCGGCGTCATAGAGTTCGTGGCCCTGCCGCGGCCCGGCCACTACCGGCTCAGGGGGCCGCAGAGAAGGCCACGGTAGCCCGATAGTTCACTCGGCCAGGAGCCGTCGTATCGCCGCCGCTTTCTCCGCCGGCGACAGCGGAAGTTTCGCGATTACGAGCATCGCTTCCGCCACAGGATCGCGCCGTTTCTCTACTGAAACAGGGGGAGTGCAAGCAGGAGTGCAAGCGGTTTTTGCATGCGTTATCTGCGTAGTATTTGCAGGCGTCAACGTGCTTTCCCGCGCCGTTGCCAACGTGAATGTCGTGGGTTCGACCCCCATCACCCGCTGTTGAACGACGCCGCCGGACAGCGAGCCCGGCGGTTTTTCTTTTGCGCCAATACGCTCACTGCGCGCGGTCGGCGAGCAAATGCCCGCTGAATCGTCTTCCCTGCCAACCCAGCCCACTTCTGCGCCCGATTGTCGCTGAAGCGCCGGGGGGCATGATTTTCGCCGCCAGGGTCTCAGGACAGGGCGGCGACGCGGCGCGCAGATTCGCCCGGCGGCTGCGCGAATGCTCCGGCCGGGCCGTCACAGATCTATGAACACCTTCACGCACCTGTCGCCCTGCTGGTCGATATAGCGGTAGGCGTCGGCGTAGGCACTGAAGGGGAAATGTTTCGATTCGAGCGGTGCTGTCTGCACCTTGCCGGAGGCGATCAGTTCCACGGCTCTTACATAGTCCTCGCGCTTGTACATGAGCGTGCCCACGATGGTCAGTTCGCGGTCCTGCACCAGCCCAATATCCACGCGCGGTTTTTCCGGGAACACGCCCACGACGACGATGGTGCCGCCCTTGGCGATGTTCTCTATGGCCGCCGATATGGTGGCTTCAGCGCCAACGCATTCGAGCGCTGCGCTGAAGCCATCTGGGCCGAACACGCGGGCGACGGCTTCGGCGAGTTTTTCCTCGCGGGCGTTGGAGGTGTTGGACAGGCCGCATTTGCGCGCTATGTCCAGGCGATAGTCGCTGATGTCGGTTATCAGCACGCTGGCGCGTTCGCTGCGCGCCACCTGGGCCACAAGATTGCCGATAGGCCCGGCGCCCAGAACCACCACATTGCGGCCGGCGATATTTCCGGCGCGATGCACGGCGTGAACGGCCACGGCCACCGGCTCGACCATCGCGCCCTGTTCGAAGGTGAAGTTGTCGGGCAGCAGTATCACTCTTGAGGCGGGCACGGCGAAAAGGTCCTGCGCGCAGCCCGGCGCCTGAAAGCCCTGCACCCTGAGCTGGTCGCATATGTGATAGTCGCCGCGGCGACAGGGGGCGCACTTTCCGCAGACCAGTTGCGGCATGGCGGTGGCCTTCATGCCGGTGCGGATGCCGGTAACGCCCGGGCCTACGGCCTCGACGACCGCCGAGAACTCGTGGCCCTGTACCACGGGATATGAGGTATAGGGATGTTTGCCATGGTTCACATGCACATCGGAGCCGCATACGCCGATGCGCTTTATGCGCAGCAGAACCTCTCCGAACCCGGGGGTCGGCGGGGGGACATCGCGGTATTCGATTACTCCGGGGGCGGTCATCACGGCCTGACGCATCTGTAAACATCTCCTTTCCGACGGGGGCAGCGGGCAGAGGGCGCCGGCACAGCCGGCCCGGCCGCGCGGAGAATGCCGCCCGTCGGCTTTCAGTATATAACCTGCCGGCCGGTGTGATACATGGCTTCGGTGTTTTCCAGGGGCGTGCCGGGAGCGAGGTTGTTGCCCTCGCGGAGCACGAACAGACGCCCTTCGAGCACGCCGCTTTCCAGTATGCGCAGCGTTTCGCGGCGTACCTGTTCGGGTGTGCCGTCGCGCAGGAGCGCGACATGGGGTCCGCCCTGTATGCGCACAAGCGGGCCGAGCTGCCGGCGCAGCTGGCCGAAATCCACCGGGAAGCCGGTATCGAACGAGCGCACGTTGAGCTGGTCGCGGATGACGACGAAATGGCGGGTGGCATCGCCGCAGAGATGTATGGCGCGCGGCGCCGCCGTGGCCAGCGCATCGCACAGGCGGCGGTGCCATGGCAGTATGTGATCGCAGTACATGGACGTGGATATGAGCGCCACGCTGTCGTCGGCGAAGGAGAATCCGTCCTGGGGAACGGGAATGCCGGCCAGCTTTCGCCAGGCGATCATGCGGCGGATTATGGCCTCGGTGATGAACTCCAGAAGCCGCTCCAGGCGGCGCGGTTCGGCGACCATGGCCGTGCACACGAATTCCGGCCCGAACAGATTGCACGCGGCGGTCATCGGTCCGTCGGTGCCGCACACGGGAACCGACACCTTCACGGGCCTGTCGAGAAACGTTTCGCGCGCGGCGCGCCGGCGGAAATGTTCGTAGTATTCGCGGATGCGCGCCATGAGCCCGCCGAAGGGGTCGGGGATGCCCCTGTCCATGACCTTTTCGGGCGCGTCAGCGAAGACGGGCACGGTATCGGGAACCTGCCCGTCGAGATAGCGCACAGGGCAGCCGAACCAGCCGGCCTCGTAGTAGTTCTGAAAATCCGGAGCGATGTTCCATGCTTCAGGCATGCCCAGTTCGGCATCCTGAAGAATGTTGAACCGGCTCCAGCGCTGAAAGCGCAACAGGGCGTCGAACATGACGTCCGGGTTTTCGGAATAGCGCTGAAAATCGAGGCCGTCGGGATTGGCCGACCGATGATGCATGAAGAATCGCGCATTGATGCCCAAGATGATGGGCAGGCGAACGGGGCGGCCGGCGTTGAAGGTCTCCCACATCTGCCGGACTTCGGCGTTGTGGCGCGCGAAGTCGAAGTCTGCCAGACGGTCGGCGGGTTCCTGAGCCATAAGACTCCTGCTCCTCATACGTTCATCAGCCGCGCGGGATTACGGCCGGCGGGTTGCGCTCACGGAGTCTCCTGCGGCCGCAGCGCGATGACCCGCCCGTCGTCGAGGCATACGAACACGCAGCCGCGCGAGTCGATGGCCAGTCCCCAGTGAACCGGCGCGGCTGGCAGAGGATACGACCAGAGCACTTCGCCGCTGTCGAGTTTAAGGGCGATTACGCTGTCGGCCGGCGCTGCATCGCCGGCGAGTCTGCCGAGCAGTACAAGGGCGTTGGCGGCGGCGGCCGATCCCCAGTACGTCGCGAGATTCTTCGACCAGGCTTTGCCCGATGCCGGTCCGGCCGGCTGAAAAGCGACAGACGCGCGGGCGCCGCCGAAGGTTCCCTGTATGCGGACGCGCCCTGCGGAAGCGACGTGTTCGGCGCCCTCTATCGGTTCCCACAGTTTGCGCGGATGGAGGAAAACCCGGCGGACGGTGCGCGGGCCGGCCGGCGTATTGAGACACCTGCCCGTTGGCGCGTCGTACGCGGCGACGGCATATACATTGCCGCCGGGGAACGAGAGCGTAGCGTCTCTCAATTGCAGCGGTCCGCACAGGCTGATGCCGTTTTTCACGCGATCATCGACGATGCCGCTGGAGTCGTTGTGCCACTGTATTCGGCCGGTGGCGGCATCGAGCGCGTAAACGTGCGTGCCGTCGAAATGGGATATGCCGGCGGCGGCATAGACGGTGGTATCGGTGGCGACAACTCCGCCGGCGACCGGCCAGGTGGACATCATCTGCCCGTAAACGGGTATGCGGCGGTCCAGCGGAGCAGCGCGAAAGCGCCACAGGAGCCGTCCGGTGGCGGCTTCGAAGGCATACACATGGCCGTCGTTGGACCCGACAAAGGCGCGTCCGCCGGCCAGAGCGGGCGGAAAGTAGATGGGGCCGTCGGTGTGTGCCTTCCATCGCGGCCTGCCCGTGGCGGCGTCGATGGCGCAGACGGTGCCGTCGTCGGAGCCGACCAGCACCAGGCCGCCGGCAGCGACGGGAGCGGTGGGGATGTGCGGGCGGTCGGGCTGGGCCGTCCACCAGTGAGCCATGCCGCGCGCCAGCGTCACGGGCGTGATGCCGGTGCGGGCATTGTCGCGTTGCCAGGCGGGCCAGTCGTCCGGACGCACGTCGAAGGGTGCAACAGGCTGAGAGGGCTGCGCGGCGGTGTACAAACGCGGTTCGCCGTTCGCTGGCGGCGGGCCGGCGCCGGCGGCGGGCTGGAGGCAGATGATGCCGACGAGGGTGAGATGACAGCCGCAGATCCACGGTCCCCAGTACAGCAGACCGTCGGACACGATCACGCCGTCATGGCACCCGGGGCGCATCGGGGCGATATGTATCAGTGCGTCGGTACTCATGTCCCAGCGTATGGTGCCCTCCTGAGCGCGGAACAGCACGCTGTCGATGGTGCCCGTGGCGCGGGTGCAGGCGCGGCGCCCGACGAACTCGGCAAGGATGTTTCCCGTGGCATAGTCGAACTTGAACGATTTGGTTCCCTGCTGGCCCATGGCGTAGAGCGCCTCGGGGCGCAGAACCAGCTGAAAGTTGCCGTCTTTGCGCTGCCAGAGCAGCCGGCCGTCGTCGGCCGAAACGGCCGCCAGCGATTGTCGCTGAGGTCCGGCGAACATGAGCACGCGCCCGTTGGAGCGCACATAAACGGAGGTTGCGAAGCCCGTGAGGTAGTGTTGCGCGCGCCCGTTGGGGCCTATGGCGTCGAGCAGGGCGGCCTCGTCCCGCCGCCAGACGACGTTGCCGGTGGCGGCGTCGATGGCCGCCAGAAACCGCTGCGGCGCCCAGCAGAAGATGCGGCGGGCGGCCATGCATACGCCGCGCGCGTCGATGAACTCCTGTTCACGATGCCGCCAGAGCGTTTTGCGGGTCTTGAGGTCTATGGCGAGCAGCGTTCTGCCGAATCCCCAGTTGGTGGCCGGGTTGGAGTAGTCATATCCCGGCCACATGCCCCACGGCCAGCCGCCGATGTGGGTGATGGTGCCGCGCGAGACGGCGGCGGGAACTTCGGGCCCTCCGAGCAGCGCATACAGCACGCCGTTTTCGATGGCCATCCATTTCCAGACCATTTCGTCGGGCTGCTGGCCGGTTATCTGATCAAGCACGTCGCCGGTGGCCGGGTCGATGATCTTGCACGATTCGTCGTCGCCCAGATACAGGGCATCGGGCGTGGCGATCATCGTGTTGCGGTGGATCATGAAACCTTCGCGCAGCGGGCGCTTCCAGAGCAGCGCACCGTTGTAGCCGTTGAACGCGTACAGCTGGTTGATGACCTCGTTCTGATATGCGCGGAAGGTCATATGCCCGAAGGCTTTGAAGATGCGGCCGCCGGCCGCCACGGTTACCTCGGGCTGGCTGGCGAAAAGCGGCTCGGCGAGGAAATGGGTGGTATAGGGCCAGCGGGCGTGCGCGTCGGCCGAGAGCGTGTTGTTGTCGGGACCGTGATACGGATGCGACCAGTTGTCGGTTCCGGCGGGCGGCGGTTTGACGCGTCTTGAGCCGTCGGGCATGAGCGCCGCGCCGCCCGGGCGCAGCACGCGCATTATCTCGGCATCGTCGGCAGCGGCGCCGGGGGCAATGGTGGCGACGTCCGCAAGATTCGAGGCGAGGGTTATCGAGCGCAGGTCCGCGGCGCAGACGAAGATGCGGCGGTTGAGCAGACCTGCGGCGTCGGCCGCGCGGCGCAGAATCTCGGCATGGGCAGCGTCGGGCGTCTGAATGTACACAATCATTCCACTTGCGCCGGTTGCGCGCAGGACGGCTTGCGGATCGATCTGCCCGAGCATCAGATGCAGTCCGCCGCCGGTAGCCACGTGTGCGGGTCGGGTGGCGGGAGAACGTGCGGGCGCGGCCGACGCAAGTGCGCAGATGCCCAAACCTGTGAGTGCTGCGATCACGGCGCCAGGTATCGCAACCGGTCTCATGATGTGTCTCCCGTGGAAGGAAATGCAGTGACAGTGTACCGCCGCCGTAGCCGGCACGCGAGAAGTGCAGGCGAATCCTGTCCCCCGAGCCTCCGGCAGAAGCCGTTCAGCCCGGGCTGCTGCGGGCATCCGAACCCGGCAGCAGTTCCGGCGACTGGAAACCACGGGCGCCGTGTTCAACCTGGTCCGGAGAGACGATATCGTCATCCGTGGCGGCGTCGAGATCGCGGAATCTGCGGGCGGTTACCAGCACGCGCGACTCTATCGACCCGACGGCACGGTTGTAGCTCTCCACGGCCTTATCAAGCCCCTTGCCGACGTTGGCCAGATGTCCGGCCATGTCGGCCAGCCGCTTATACAGTTCCTTGCCCAGCTCGCTTATGGCTCTGGCATTTTCGGCGAGGCGCTCCTGGCGCCATCCGTAAGCCACCGCGCGCAACAGGGCGATCAGCGTGGTGGGCGTGGCGATGATCACGCGCTGTTCGACGCCGTATTCGATGAGTTGCGGGTCGTATTGGAGCGCTGCGCTGAAGAACGATTCGGCCGGCAGAAACAGCACCACGAACTCCGGCGCCTGCGGGAACTGCGCCCAGTACTGCTTGCCGCTGAGCGACTGGATATGCGCGCGCACGGCGGCGGCATGGCGGCGGAGACATTCATCGCGGGCCTGTTCGTCGGAGGCATCGAGCGCATCGAGAAAGCCCGCCAGAGGAGTTTTCGCATCGACCACCACCGTCTTGCCGGCGGGAAGGTGCACGATGAGATCGGGCCTGAGCCGGCCCTGTTCGCTTTCGACGCTGGGCTGCTGCGTGAAGTCGCAGTGTTCGAGCATGCCGGCAAGTTCGACGACGCGGCGGAGCTGTATTTCGCCCCAGCGCCCGCGCGCCGCCGGCCGGCGCAGCGCGGTAATCAGGGCATCGGTCCGGTCGCGCAGTTCCCGGCCCGTATCCGCGAGCATCTTTATCTGCTCGGTCAGCCCGGAATACGCCTCCACGCGCGATTTCTCGATTTCCTGCAACTTGGCGTCCACCTTGTCGAGCGCCTCTCTGACGGGCTTGACCATTTCGGCGATGGCCTGCTGGCGCTTGTCGAGGTCGCCGCGGGCGGTTTCCTGAAATGCTTCGAGTTTCGTGCGGGCCAGTTCCAGGAACGATTCGTTGTTGCTGCGGAGGCACTCGCCGGCCAGGGCTTTGAAGGCGTCGGCCAGCTTCTGGCGGGCTTCATCGAGAAGCGCCAGTTTTTCCGCGGCGGCGCGGCGCTCTTCCTGAAGCTGGGTCTGGAGGCGCGCTTCGGAGGCCTTCAGCGAGGTTATCTGCTGCTGAAGTTCGGCGGCGGCGCCCTGAAGCCGCAGACATTCATCGCGCACGGTCTGCACATCGGCATCCCGGGCGGCGAGCCGCTCGGTGAGGCGCGCCATTTCGGCTTCGACCTCGGACCTGGCGATGGCGGCGGCATTCTGAAGCCTGGTCCGCAGAAGCAGCCAGACGCCCGCGGCGCCGATGGCGATGCCCGCAAGCAGACACAGCACTGGAAGAACGTAATCCATAGTTCACCGCCCCTTTCGTGTGACCGCGGGCAGTTGCGCGCCGTCGGCAATGATGCTCATACACCATCGGCCGCCGCGAAGCAACATCCGCCAAACCTGCGTTGCCCGCGCGATGTCCGGCATTTAGGATTTCCGCACGATGCTGTACCGGCGCTTTGGACGGACGGAAATAGCCATGCCCGTGCTGAGCTGCGGAGGAATGCGCTATCAGCACAAATGGCAGGACGTGCCGCTCGATCAGATACCGGCGGAGAATCAGGAGAATCTGGAAAACACCATCCGGCGGGCGCTGGAACTGGGCATAAACCACATCGAGACCGCGCGGGGATACGGGTCTTCGGAACGTCAGCTGGGGCGCATTCTGCCGAAACTGCCCCGGCGGCAAATCATCGTGCAGACCAAGGTGGCGCCGGCGGAAACGCCCGACGAGTTCACGCGCAATTTCGAGGATTCGCTGTCGCGGCTGGGGCTGGACTATGTGGACCTTCTGGCGATCCACGGCATAAACAACCGCGACACGCTCGAGCGGTCCATAAGGGCCGGCGGCTGCCTGGAGGCGGCGCGGGCCATTCAGCGGCGCGGGCTGGCGCGGCATATCGGGTTTTCGACGCACGGCCCGACGGAGGTGATACTTCAGGCCGTCAATTGCGACCGGGCCGGCGGGTTCGATTACGTCAATCTGCACTGGTACTACATCTATCAGAAGAACTTCCCGGCGATCGAGGCGGCAAGCCGCCGCGACATGGGCATATTCATCATCAGCCCCTCCGACAAGGGGGGGATGCTCTACGACCCGCCGGCGCGGCTGGTGGAGTTGTGCCATCCGCTGCACCCGGCCGTGTTCAACGACATGTTCTGCCTGTCGTGTCCGCTGGTGCACACGATAAGCGTGGGGGCGGCCAGACCGACGGATTTCGGGCTGCATCTTCAGGCGGTTGGCCTGCTGGACCGTGCCGCCGAGTTTCTGCCGCCGATACTGAGCCGGCTGGATGCCGCGCTGCGCGAGGCGGTGGAGCCGGAACTTCTGGACCCTTTCGGCATGGGTCTGCCAGACTGGGAGAATACCCCGGGGCAGATAAACATACCGGTCATCCTGTGGCTGCGCAATCTGGTGAAGGCGTTCGATTTACGGCGCTACGCCGAGATGCGCTACAACCTGCTGGGGCAGGGCGGGCACTGGTTTCCCGGGCAGACCGCCGCGAAGCTGGACGAGGTCGATCTTGCACCTGTTCTGCGGGGTATTCCGCTGGCCGAGCGAATACCGGGCTTTCTGCGCGAAGCCCACGCGCTGCTGGGCAGACAGAGCGTCAAGCGGCTGAGCGAATCGTCGTGACGGCACAGCGGGCCGCGCCGTCGCGGCGATTCGCCCCCGCGCTGTACCGGTAGCGCTGCTGCGCACGCGTCAGGGCGGTGTCATTTCTTCCATATGACCGGATTGCGGTTGATGTCGGCATGGAGGGCCGTCAGCCGTTCGGCCATACTGCGCACGCGGTCCGGATCCTTCTCCGCGAGGTCCCTGGACTCCGAGGGGTCTTCGCGCAGGTTGTACAGTTCGAAGGTTTTCAGGTCGGGCCTGGCGAGCAGCTTCCAGTCGCCGTCGCGCATGGCCACTTTGTTGGGGCCCAGCGCCGCCCTGTACTGCCAGTACAGGGGCGTGGCGCGCTGGACGGGCTTGCCGTCGAAGATGTTCAGCACGCTGGCGCCGTCGATGTTGTGCCGCACGGGCACGCCGGCGATTTCGCAAAAAGTGGGCAGCACGTCGAGGTTGGTAACCGGTTCGGAAGAGGTCTGTCCCGGGCGTGTGCGGCCGGGCCAGCGGATTATGCCCGGCACGCGCATGCCGCCTTCGTAGAGCCACAGTTTCATGCCGCGCAGCGGGCCGGGGCTGCCGTAGGATCGCGCCGCCGTCGGATAGCGCTTGAGCGTTTCGGGGCCGTTGTCGCTGGTGAACATCACCAGCGTATCGTTGCGGCGGTTCATTTCATCGAGCGCCGCCATGAGCCGCCCGAAGGCGGCGTCCATCTGAGTGACGTCGCCGAAATAGGCGGCCTGCTCGGGGGTTTCGGCTTTGGGGTACATGTCGGTATAGACCTTGTCGGCGGCAATGGGCTCGTGCGGCTCGTGGAACCATACGAACAGGCAGAACGGTTTACCTGCCTCCAGCGACTTCAGCCAGCGTATCGCCTCATCGACGACGATGTGGCTGGAGAAGCCCTCGAGCGGTCCGACCGGCGTGCCGTTGCGCACGAAATTGTCGGGGTTGCGGTGGCTGGGGCGGGCGTTGTTCTGTGTGGCCATCCAGTGATCGAAACCGGCGTCGCCCGGCTGCGGCTGTTCGGGAGAATTGAACTTGCCGTTGCAGTGCCATTTGCCCACCAGACAGGTGGCGTAGCCGGCCTGCTGAAGCATCCGCGCGACGGTTATCTCCGTGCGCGGCAGATGCATGGGCGAGTTGGCGGGAATCCAGTCGTAAATCCCGTAGCGGTGCGGTATCCGGCCGGTGAGCATGCCGCAGCGGGAGGGCGAGCACACGGGCGCCGAGGCATAGCAGTCCGTAAGGCGCAACCCCTCCTGTGCGAAGCGATCGAGGTGGGGCGTTTTTATCACCGGATGCCCGAAGCATCCGAGATCGCCATAGCCGAGGTCATCGCACATTACCACCACGAAACTGGTCTTTCGCGCAGGCGTTGTTTCGCCGGCGGGCAGCCGCGAAACGGCCGTGATGACGCCGGCCGCCACCGCGCCCTGAAGAAACTCGCGCCGGGTATGAACATGATTCCGCATCGCAGGTCCTCCAGCGGCATGATACCTGCGGGCGCGGCGGCGGTTAAGGCCCGCCCGTCGATGACATGCGCGCCAGCGCTGCGTATCATCGTGCTGTGCTGTGGCGGTGCGTTGCGCTGTGTGCTGTTGCGGAGTTGCATGACAATGAAAACAGTCGTCGATGCGTCGGGGGCGATGTATCCCAACCCGGTAGTGCTTGTCACGGCGGGGCATGGCAGGCACGCCAACATAATCACCGTTGCCTGGGCGGGCACCGTGTGCGGGCAGCCGTGGATGGTGGGCATCGGCGTCAGGCCCGCCACGTATTCGCACGGGCTGCTCATGCAGCATCGGGAGTTCGTCGTGAACGTGCCCACAGCCGGGCAGCTGAAGGCCGTGGAACTGTGCGGATCGCTTTCGGGCAGAGACGTAAACAAGTGGGAAGCGGCCGGGCTTCATCCCGATGCGTCGGAATCGATAAGCACGCCCGGCATCGCCGAATGTCCGGTGAGCATGGAATGCCGGCTGCGGCATACGCTGGACCTGGGGCTGCACACGCTGTTCATCGGCGAGGTGCTGCGGACGCGGCGCGATCCGGCGTGGAAGCTTGTTCCGCCGCCGCTGGTTTACATGGAGGGGCGCTATCACACCACCGCGACCATGCCGCCGCGGTGAAACGGCGCGGCGAATGTCTGTGGCGCGGCCGCGGAGGCAGGCTGGTAACTGCTGGCAGGGCGGGGGGGTTACTGCTTGTTGACGGCCTCGATCATCCGCGCGGTTTTTTCTGGCGTCCAGTCGCGCGGCCGTTCGCCGGCGAGGTTGGCTTCCATCTCCTCCACTGTCGGCCGGGGCGCGGGCACGCCGTCGGGCGGCACATCGACGCCGGCTATCCAGCAGATGGCGTTGAGCAGGAGTTTGCGATAGTTGTCGTTGGCGTAGTTCCAGTGGGTGTGGCCGCCGGTGCATCCGAATCCGCGCCCGCCGCCGGGCCTTTCGTAAACCCACGCCACGTGCTCGGGCATGCCCTTGCGCGAGCGGACGGTGGGGTTGCCGCTGTGCGCGCCGTCCCGGCCCATGCGGGTGCTGTCGGGGGGTATGGCGGTCAGAATCGGCGTTACTCCCTTCATGTCCTCCTGGAAGCGCATGTGATAGTACCACTCGTCATGCATGCGGAAGGGCTTCACGCCGCGCGTGACGGGATGATCGGGCAGGCTCTTGAAGTCGGCCAGCCATGAAGGGTTCACCGACCAGTGCTGCTCGTAGTATCCGCCGATCCATTTCAGCAGATACTGTCCCACTTCCTTGCCGGGGTCGAGGGCGTAGTGGAGAAAGGCAAAACCCGTGCCTTTCGCCGCGAGTGAATCGAGGAACTCGCAGTTGGCTTTGCCGCCGATGATGCCGTTGCCGTCGCAGGCGATCACTATCGCGGCGGCATCCTCGAGGACCGAGCGGTCCTTCGGCCAGCCGGTGGTGATGACCGTCGCCTCCACGCCGGGCACGCCGGCATTGAGGGCTTTGGCCAGCAGCGCGCAATCGGCGGCGAAGGCGTGTCCCTGCCAGCCGTGGCTCTGGCGCCCGGCCAGGAAAACGATCTTCTTTTTCCTGGCTGCCGCCTGCGCGGCGGGCGTCTCGGCCGCGCCGCACCAGCACGCCGTCAGACCTGCTATGACCATCAGAAACAGCAGTGTTTTCACGTTGGGCTGCTCCTTTCGCGCCGGGTCCGGCCTGACCATTGTACGCCGCAGGGCGGCCGACGTTGGCCTGAGGCGATGCGGGCCTAGCGCATGTGCTGGCGCGGGGGATCGCCGGGCCTGTCGAAGCGGCACACCAGATCGTACATCTGTCCGCCGAGGCGCTCGGCGACGAACTCCATTTTTATCATGCCGATCTTGAGAACATCGCACGTCAGCGCGGCGTCGAGGTTGCTTTCGATGGCCCGGCCCATGCCCTCGAGTATCACCAGATCGGCATCGGTCGAGGCGGCGTTGAGTTCGTCGGAAACGGCCGACAGGTCCAGCAGCGGTTCGGCGGTGCCGGTGCTCACCAGCTGGAAGGGAAGGGCTGCCAGCGATGGTTCGGCGGAGCAGATACGCGGCCACCAGCGCCGGGCTTCTTCTATGGTCATGTCGTTGAGCGTGGGCAGTTCGTTGGCCGCCAGCACGATGTGCGTTCCGCGCTGCGCCAGCCAGCGCATCATGGGCAGCGCGCCCAGCATGAAATCGCTGCCGGCGTTGTCCACGAAGAAGACGGCCTTGCGATGCGGCGGGCCTTCGAGAAGGCGCTGCATGAGCCTGTCGAGGTCGTCGATCAGCCACGGGCGCGGCTTGAGCCTGGCGCGGATGCTGAAGAAGTCCGGACTGCGCCCCATGAAACTGTTGGCGGTCTGTTCCGAGCCGAGATCGAAGATGTTGCCGGCGAAAACCCCCTCGACAGCCGCCTGAAGTCTGTCGCGGCCCGTCATGGCATCGAGTTGCCGGCAGACTTCCGGCAGCAGCGGCAGCATGGCATGGTTCTCTGCTTCCTTGCGCAGCGCGAAAGGATCGTGGAAACCGAATTCGCGCAGGCACGTATCGCGCCAGACATCCAGCGTAACCACGGTTACCGTGCCGCATGAGTCGGGATGCTGAAGAAACCGGTCGCAGCGGGCATGGAACGTACGGCGGCAGGCGTCGGCGCGGGCCTGCACTTCGGCGGGCTGGGCGCCACGGCGCACTTCGACGTCGATGCCCAGTTCCAGAATGCGCACGAAATGACGCTTGAAGAACTCCACCCACCACACGCGCGCCGGGGCGTCGGTGGCAAGATTCCATGGGCACGAAACGTACCGGGCCGGGTCGGCGAGTTTGCAGAAAGGCGATGGCATAAATGTACAGGTTCGCTGGAAGAAACCGATTGGAAGCCGGACACGGCGGCGCCAATCATCTCATCTGACGCTCATGCCTCCGTCGAGGAAGATGGTCTGTCCGGTGATGTAGGCGCTGGCTTCGCTGCACAGGAAGACGGCCAGTCCGCCGGCGTCTTCGGGCTGTCCGACGCGCCCGAGGGGAACCCATTTCGCGGCGCGCTGGAAGTCCTCGGGCGTCTGGAACTCCTGCCGGTTGCGCCAGGTGTTGAAATATCCCGGCGAGATCATGTTCACGGTGATGCCGTGCTTCGCCAGGTCCCGCGCCAGCGCGCGCGTCATGTTTTCCAGGGCGGCCTTGCTCATGGCGTAGGGCATCATGTGGGGGTTGCCGCCCTTCTGCTGAATGGAGCCGAGGTTGATGATCCTGCCCCACTTCTGACTTATGAAAACCGGCACGGCGAGCTGGCACAGCATTATCGGCGCCAGCATGTTGGCGCGCCATTCGCGTTCTATCTCTTCGGGCGAGCACTCCAGCCACGACTTGGCCGACTGTATCGCCGCGTTGTTTATCAGGATATGCAGCCCACCCAGGGCGGCGATGGTTTCGTCGATAAGCCGCCGGGGCAGCGACAGGTCCGCGATGTCGCCGCCAAGGGCAATGGCGCGCCCGCCCTGGCGCAGCAGGTTGTCGGCCTCGGCGCGCGCCACCTCGAGATCGATATCCTGAATGGCCACGGCGCAGCCATACGCCGCCAGCGCTCTGGCCATGCCCAGACCGATGCCCCGGCCGGAGCCGGTTATCAGGGCCACGCGGCCGGTCAGCGAGAAATCTGGCCTGCTCATACGGGCGCGAGATACTATCTGCGCCGGCGGCGAATGCAATTGCCGTATGCGGCGGCTCTTCTACGAACCGGTGCCCTCCGGAGCGATAGCCCCCAGCAACATCAGCGCCTTACGCAGGGACGGCTCATCGGAGAACACCACGCCCTCGAGGCCGCATCTGCGCGCGCCTTCGACATATTGCGGATTGTCGTCGATAAACAGCGTCCGCGGAGCGCTCGTGCCCAGCCGCTGAAGTGCACTCAGATAGATGCGCGGTTCCGGCTTGCAGCAGCCTTCGCAGCATGAGAACACCAGCACGTCGAAGGGGTTTTCGTTGCGCTGATGGAAATACTGCACCCCGGGCGGCTCGGTGTTCGAAAGCAGCGCGGTTCTGATGCCGGCGCGGCGCAGGTCTCTGGCGAGTTGCCACATTCCGGGTCTGGGTCGATACACCTCGCGGAAAACGCGCCCCCACAGCGATGGTTCGTTCGGGACGGCCGCGCCCGCATCGCGGCAGACGGCCGACCAGAAGTCGGCCTCGGAGCAGGTTCCGCGCTGAAAAGCCTGTCCATGACGCGCCAGCGCCGGCGCAAGCGCCGCGGCGCTGACGCCCAGCGCGTGTGCGAAACGCTCGAGCATCAGCGGTGCGGGGTTGTCGATGAGAACGCCGCCCCAGTCGAAGATGACCGCGTCGATGCGCCTGTTCATGCGACCGGGGATGATATCCGCTTGCGCGCGGGGCAGAAACCGCCATCCGGCGCACGATGCCACAGCAGCGCCGAAGCGGCCCGGAACGCCGCTGGGCGGGAATGCAATGTCCGCAGCGGTCAGCGGCCCGGGCCGTGCCAGGCGACGTACAGGATAATCACCAGGATCACGATGCAGACGCCGTTAGCGGCGGAGAGCGCCGACCATCGCGGCACAGCCGGGTCCGCACGCGGTTGCCGGTAGTCGCGACCTTCGGGCATGAAGCGGGGTTCTGTGAGCGAAAAAAGCACGTTTACAAATCCGTGCCCGCCGGCCACTATAACGCCCGGCGGCCGGATGGGGCGACGGGCCCCGACCGCGGCGGAACAGCCCTGCCCGGCAGGCGGCGCGATACGCCCGCCAGGTTGCTCATTGCGCGAATCGATGTCCCAGCACGTTGCACACACGAACCCGGAAGGCGGCAGCGCATCGGCGATGCTTGCGCACCATTTCGACTCGCCGGCACAGCAGCATTACAGCGGCAAACTGGGGATGTGGCTGTTCCTGGCGTCGGAGGTGCTGATGTTCGGGGGGCTTTTCTGCGCTTACGGGGCTTTCCGGGCGGCTGAACCGGCCGTCTTCGCCTGGGGGCATCAGTTTCTGAACGTGGGCTGGGGCACTTTGAACACCGTCGTGCTGCTGCTGAGCAGTCTCACCATGGCGCTGGCGGTGTATTGCGCTCAGACAGGACAGCAGCGGCACCTGGTGCTGTTCCTGGCGCTGACGGCGATATGCGGCGCGTGCTTTCTGGGCGTCAAGGCGATCGAGTATTCGCACAAGACCCATGAGGGGCTGTTGTGGGGACATCTTTTCCGCCCGGCGCTGGATAAACGCTCCGCCGGCAGACTCCAGACTACCGGCGCGGCGGCGGAGCCCGATGCGGCACTCGGCCGGGAACTCTACGCCGCCAACTGCGCGGCCTGCCACGGACAAAACGGCGAGGGCCGGCTCGGGCTGGGAGCCGCTCTTGCCGACAGCGCGTTTGTCAGAAAAAGCTCGGCGGCCGATATGGTGGAGTTCCTGAAGGTGGGACGGCGCCCGACCGACCCGGGCAGCCGCATGAAGCTGTTCATGCCCGCGCGCGGGGGCAACCTGTTTCTGACGGACGCCGACTTGGCGCACATAACCGCCTTCCTGAGGGTGCTCGGGGGCGTGGCGACGACGGCGGGTGTGGCGCAGGCGCCATCCACGGCACCGACGGCTTCTGCGGGTGGTGGAGCAGCCGGCAGCACGGGCAACAGTTCGCCTGCCGGTGCCGCGGGCGCTGTTGCGGCATCTCAGAACAGCGCCGTATCAGCAGCGTTGCCCGCCACCGCGCCGGCCGGCGGCGCGCTGCCGCAGAACGATGATCTGCCGCGGTGGGTGGTGTCGTCGCCGGGGAAGGCTCCAGCCGGACTGAGCGATGCGTATCTTCATGGCGAGCAGCCGGTGGCTGGCGGGCCGGGCCTGGCCGCGCCGCCGAAAAACGCCCACCGGTTCTTCGGGTTCTACTTTCTTCTGACCGGACTGCACGCCCTGCATCTGCTGGCGGGGCTGGTGCTTGTCGTGTGGCTGCTGGTGAGGGCGTCGCAGGGCGTTTTCGGCCCGTGGTATTACACGCCGGTGGAGAACGTCGGGCTGTACTGGCATCTGGTTGACATAATCTGGATATTCCTGTTTCCGCTGCTGTACCTGATCCACTGAAGGCGATCCATGCAGGACATGCACGCCCGCCAGATACGCTATCTGAGGCTGTCGGTGACGCCCGACTGTCATATGCGGTGCATGTATTGCCGCCCGGCGGGGAGTTACGGGCGCAACAGCAGGCCGCTGCTGAGTGCCGGCGAACTTGTGCAGCTGGCGTCGCATCTGGTGCGCCGGCACGGCGTGCGCAAGGTGCGTCTCACCGGCGGCGAGCCGACGGCGCGCGGCGACCTTGCGGAGATAATCAGCCGGCTGTCGTCCATCGACGGTCTGGAAGAGCTGGCCATGACCACCAACGGTCTGACGCTGGCGCGCGACGCGGCGCTGCTGCGGCGGAAGGGCCTGAAACGGGTGAACGTCAGCCTGGATTCGCTCGACGCCGCCGTTTTTGCCGCCATCACGGGCGCAAACGCGCTCCATCTGGTGCTTGAGGGTATATCCGCGGCGCTGGCTGCGGGGCTGCCGGTGAAACTGAACTGCGTGGTGTTGCGCGGCCGCAACCTGGACGAACTGCCGCGGCTTGTGGCGTGGGCGGCGGCAAGATCGCTGGAGATAAGGTTCATCGAACTGATGCCCATGGGACCACTGGCGGGCATGTGGCGGCGGTATTTCGTGTCCGAGGCGGAGATGCGCCGCGTGCTGGAAACATGCGTGGCGCAGTGGCGGCCGCTGGCGCGCACGACCGGCGCCGCGCGGCGGTGGGAAGCCGTGATGCACAGCGGCGCGCGGACGGTCGTGGGCTTTATCAGCGCCATGAGCTGCCCGTTCTGCGACCGCTGCGACCGCCTGCGCATAGGCGCCGACGGGTCGGTGTATCCGTGCCTCATGGACCGGCCCGCCGGCACGCTGCTCGAAGCGGTCAGGCCGGTTTTCGATGCCGACCGCGTGGATGCGCTGCTGGCGCGGTGGCTGCGGACCAAAGCCGCGCAGCACGGGCCTGCGGGATGCGGCATAATGACGGGCATAGGCGGGTGAAAGGACGGGCCGGCGGCGCGGCCGGCACGGCGCCATGACTCTTACGGTGCTGCTTTTCGGACGGGAGGCCGACATCGCGGGCTGCTCCGCGCTGCGCGTGGACGTGCGCGAACAGCGCATCACCTGCGCGCAGTTGCGCCAGCATCTGTTGCGCGCCGCACCGCGCCTGGCGCAGGCGCTGCGCACGGCGCGGTTCGCGGTGAATCACGCCTACGCGGACGACAGCGCGATGGTCGGCGAGGGCGACGAGATCGCTCTGATAGGCATGGTCTCGGGAGGATGAACACGAAGGCAACCATCGTCGCAGGCGCATTGGGGGCTGCGGGCGACTGGACCCCGGCCAGCGGGACCGGGGCCGTGGTGGTCTTTGAGGGCATAGTCCGGCCGACGGAAAACGGGCAGCCGATCGCGGGACTGGAGTATGAGGTGTACGAGCCGATGGCCGGGCGCATTCTGGAACAGATTGCCGCCGCCGTCATGGAGCGGCATGGGCTGCTGGGCGTTCGCGCCGAACACAGCCGCGGTTTTGTCCGCGCCGGCGAACGTTCCTTTCGTCTGAGCATAGCCGCCGTGCACCGTGCCGAGGCGCTGGCGGCGGCGGCGGAGTTCATCGACGCCATGAAGCGCGATGCGCCGATATGGAAACGCCCCGTGCCGATGGGGCAGCATCGCGGCGGCGGGGAAGTCGGGAAAGGGTCTGCGGAATCATGAACGAATCGCC
>Ga0078972_1004648_pt1 | contig 36860 bp, 33 predicted proteins | sample YelNatPaOPGAMG01_FD_67568 | JGI IMG/M metagenome (GOLD analysis project Ga0078972, IMG submission 67568) | Hot spring thermophilic microbial communities from Obsidian Pool, Yellowstone National Park, USA - OP-RAMG-01 (SPADES assembly) (version 2) | ecosystem: Environmental > Aquatic > Thermal...
TAGAAAAGTTGGCCCGGCAACGCCACCATGCAGTCCACCAGGTCCGCCTCGATGATGTTCTTGCGGATTTCGCCTTCGCCGGACTGGTTGGAGGACATGGAGCCATTGGCCAGGACGAACCCGGCCAGTCCCGTGGGCGCAAGATGGTGGATGAAGTGCTGCACCCAGGCAAAGTTGGCATTCGATGCCGGCGGAACGCCGTACTTCCAGCGCACATCGTTCTTCAGCAAATCGCCACGCCAGTCGCTATCGTTGAATGGCGGATTGGCCAGGACAAAGTCGGCCTTCAGATCCGGGTGCAGGTCGCGGTGGAAGCTGTCGGCGTGTTCTTTTCCGAGGTTGGCGTCGATGCCGCGGATCGCCAGGTTCATTTTCGCCAGCCGCCACGTCGTGTGATTGCTCTCCTGGCCGTAGACGCTGATGTGGCCTTTGGCCTTGCCCCCATTGCCGTTGCCGTTGGCGTGGGCCTCGACGAACTTCAGCGACTGAACGAACATGCCGCCGGAGCCGCAGCACGGGTCGTAAACGCGCCCCCTGTAAGGAGCCAGCATCTCTACGAGTACCCGGACGACGCAGCGGGGCGTGTAAAACTGGCCGCCTTTCTTGCCCTCGGCGCCCGCGAACTGCGAGAGGAAGTACTCGTAGACGCGGCCCAGTACATCCTTGGTGCGGTGTTCCTTCTCGCCCAGGCCGATGTTGCCGATCAAATCGATCAACTGCCCGAGGCGCTGCTTGTCCAGGCGCGGATGGGCGTAATCCTTCGGCAACACGCCTTTAAGTGACGGGTTGTCACGCTCGATGGCGAGCATGGCCTCGTCTACAATCTTCCCGATGGACGGCTGCTTGGCGTTGGCCTTCAGGTGGGACCAGCGTGCCTCCTTGGGAACCCAGAAGATGTTGACGGCGCGGTACTCGTCGGGATCTTCCGGATCGGCGCCCTTGGCGCGGTCAGCCTCCAGTGTCGCGTGGTGTTCCTCAAACGCATCGGAGATGTACTTCAGGAAGATCAGGCCGAGCACTACGTGCTTGTACTCGGCGGCATCCATGTTCGAGCGGAGCGCGTCCGCGGCGCGCCAGAGGGCACTTTCGAATCCCAGGTTGGCGCCGTTCGATTGATCCGCCATGTCAGATTCCTTCCTTGGTGAAGTACTTGGCTCGCAGGTCCTGGCCGTTGTCGCCGAGACCCACGAGCAAATCCTCGATTTGCTTCAGCGCGAGGGGCGATGGCTTCGCGCGGCCGTTTTCCCATCGGTTAATCGTTGGGAACGTCACCCCGAGCCTTGCAGCCATCTTCTCTTGGGTGAGCCCCAGGCGTTGGCGCAGGTCTTTGACGAGTTGGGCCGTCCCGCCGCGTTTGCTCACAATGCGCCTCCTGGTCGTCGGTCTCGGCAAAGCCGATTCATAGTGAATGATAAGTCATAAGCTATATCAAGCTGAGCAGACTTACGTCAAGCGGCCAGTCGAGCGTCGAGTGCAGTGATTTGGTCCTGCCAGACCACGGCGTGCGTCACCGCCCTGAGGTCGTGCTCGCTGACCCGCTCGCAATCATTCGGGAACAAGAGCGCTTCCTGGATCTGCGGCGAAAGATTGAGCAGATTCATGATCTGCGTCACCCGGGCGCGGGTGAGGTAGCCCAGGCGGGCCAGGTCGGCGTAGTCCTTCACCTCGCCGCGGTCGATCATGTCCTGGAACTTGATCGCCAGCGCCATCAGACGGGTGATGCGCGGGATGCGCGGCGGCGATGGGGCGGCTGCCTTCTTCTGTCGGCCTGCGGCTTGGCGCGCCGTCCGTTTGAGCGGAATCTCGTCTTCGCAGCGGTCTTTCACTTTGTTGCCCCCTTGCAGAACTCCCGGATGCCATTCGAATTGTAGGTGACCTTCACCTTGTCGCCGCGGGCGTCGTAGCCCACGCGTTCGATCAGTTGCCGCAACACGCGCGCCTGCTCCTCGATCGTCAGCGTCCTCCAGACGTCATCGAAGCTCGCCATACGCTGGCGCACCATCTGCTCATCGAACCTCAGCCTCTCGCCGCGTTCCACAGCGCGGCGCAGTTCTTCCGCCCGGGCCTCGCCCGCCGCGACGGTTTCACGGAGTGCGGCCTCCCGCTCGGCGTCCGGGTTTTTCGCGCGCGCGAGTTGCGACTTCGCGTTCCGGACGCGGATGTTCACCGCCTTCCATTCGTCACGATACTTGCCCAGTTCCTCGGCCATCCGGTGCCGCGCCGCCCGGGCGATGGCCTCGACGACCTCGGGTTTCGCGGCGAACCGCCGCACGCTCTCGATGACCGCCTCCTCGACCAGAGGCGCCGACACGGCACGCGTGGCGCACCCATCGCCGTTCCTCTGCATGGTGCGGAGGCAGACGTAGTAACGGTAGCGCCGGGTCTTGCTCGACGAGTAGCTCGGTGACATCGCCGAGCCGCAAGCCGCGCAGTAGAGCAGGCCGCGCAGCAGGGCCTCCATCTTCGGCCGGTGCTCGCCGCCGGGATTGCGCGTGTTCGCCTTCAGCTTCTGCTGGACCAGGTCGAAAGTGTGATCGTCGATGATCGGCGGGTGCGTGGCCGCCACCAGCTCGTCGCCGGCGCGGATACGCGCGGCATAGAGGGGGTTCGCCAGCATCGTGTAGATGTGGCACTTCCGCAGCGGGTGGCCGCCGAACATCTTGCCCTCCTTGGTCGCCCACTCCTTGTTGCGCCAACCGAGGTCCGCGCATTTCGCCACGATGCCATGGACGGAGTGGCCTTCCAGGTACCACTCGAAGATCTGGCGCACGCGGGCGGCCTCCGCTTCGTTCATAACCAAGCAGCCGTCCTCCAGGTCGTAGCCGAGCGGCAGGTGGCCGCCGGTCCACTTCCCGCGCTTGCGCGCCAGGATCTGTTTGTCGCGGGTGCGCTCGCTGATGATCTCGCGCTCGAACTGCGCGAACGACAGCAGGATATTCAGCGTCAGGCGACCGAGAGATGTGGTCGTGTTGAACTGCTGCGTGACCGAGACGAACGTCGCGCCGTGCTTTTCGAGGATCTCCATGATCTTGCCGAAGTCTCGGATCGAACGGCTCAGCCGGTCCACCTTGTAGACCACCACGCAATCGACCTTTTTGGCCTGGATATCGGCAAGCAGGCGGCGCAGGGCCGGGCGGTCCATGTTGGCTCCGGTGTAGCCGCCGTCGTCGTACTGGTCCGGCACGAGCGTCCAGCCCTCGCCAGCCTGGCTGCGGATGTAGGCCTCGCTGGCGTCGCGCTGTGCGTCGAGCGAGTTGAAGTCCTGGTTCAGTCCCTCGTCGGTGGATTTCCGCGTGTAGATGGCGCAGCGGACCGGTTTCGGCGCGCCATTGCCGTTATTCCCGTTCGCCATGCTTTGCTCCTGGCCGGTGGCCCAAGTCGTAAAACGCGAACCCGTTCCAGCGCGTGCCGGTCGCCTCGGTCACCGCCCTGCTCAGCGACTTGTAGATTCTGCCGTTGCACTCGAACCCGCCATCGGGGCGCACGTGGACGATGATGTCCTTACCCTGATAGCGCCGGATGAGCGGCGTACCGGGCAGCGGCAGGCGCGGATCGAGCGACGGCTTCACGCGCGCTTCGGCCGTGCGGCCGTTGTCGGCAGGCTCGCGCAGGAAGTTCTTGGGCGCGCGGATGCGAAGATCGGCGTCGTCCGCGATCTCGAGCGCGCGGCGGCGGGCGCGCTCCGAGAGCCCGCCCCACGCGTTCGCCTGGATGCGCCAGGCGATGCGGCGGAACAGGAACTGCTTGTGGTTGGATCGCGTCTCCTCGCCGAACACCTCGCGGTACTTCTCCTTGAGCTGCGCCGTGGTCAGGTTGCGGAGGGCCTCGATCTCTTCGCGAATTTGGGTTTCTGTCTTCATGGCGTTAACCAGCACTGACATGAGGGCTCTCTGTCTCCGGGAAGTCAACTTGCCCAGCGGCAGGCGCGGGTAAGAGAAGCCGGACGAGTGCGTCGCCCAGAATGGCGGCCACCTCACGGATAGATTGATCGAGCGTGGCGTCGCGTTCGTGCATGAGCGGTGTCCTTTCGGAAACCACCCACGACGATCTCCGCTTTGCGGTCGAAACGCCGTCTGGTGGAGGGGATCGACGCAGCATGTTGCCGCGTCTGTTAACTATCTACGCCGCCCGGTTTCGGAACGTCCGGCCTGGGGTTGGACAACCCTCGCGATGCTGTTAACCAATTCCTGGTTTCTCCCAGAGACGGGGAGAAAGCGGCCTCCGGTAAACGTCGCGGGGGCGCAGATCGGCGTATCAAGCCGGACACGGCGAGCAAAGCAGAGACGCGGAAGTCGCGAAAACACGGCCAGTTGCGGAGTTACGGGCGGAGAGAGGCGTTAACCAGCGGGCGGGGCGGGGTGTTGAAAAAAGGTTTGGCTCCTCAGGCAGGACTCGAACCTGCAACCCTCCGGTTAACAGCCGGATGCTCTACCATTGAGCTACTGAGGAATCGGTCGATGCTGACCTTTTACATTAAAGCAAACGCATGCCCCGAAAGTCAATTACATGCCCCGGATTTGCTGCGCGCCGCAAGTATTACTCCAATCGGAAGCGAACACGCTCCATGTGCCTGAAAACTCGTTTTGTAAGCTCGCCCGCAACCCGCAAAGCGTATCAATGCCGGCTCTTGCTAGCATAGTGATACTGGTTGGATTGTCCCTACTATGGCGCTACGTTTCTTCAACACCTTGACCAATCGTATCGAAGATTTCACGCCTCTCGACGGCCATACCGTACGTATGTACACTTGCGGCCCCACCGTCTGGAGCTATGCCCACATCGGCAACTTCCGTACCTTTGTTTTTCAAGACATACTGCGCCGCTGGCTGCGCTACCGCGGCTACGCCCTAAAACACGTCATGAATTTAACCGACGTCGACGACCGCATAATCCAGCAAGCCACGGCCGCAGGCCAGTCCATCTTCGACTACACCGCCATCTACACACAGGCCTTCCTCGAAGACGCAGCCGCCTTGCGGCTGGAACGCCCCGAACACCTGGTCAAGGCTACCGACCACATCGAAGACATGGTAGCCCTCATTGAAAAACTTACCGAACGCGGCCATACCTACAAGAGCGAGGGCTCCATATATTTCCGCGTGGCCTCCTTCCCCGACTACGGCAAGCTCTCTCATACGGACTTTAAAGGCATCCTGGAGGGCGCCCGCGTGGACACCGACAAATACGATAAGGAAAACGCACGCGACTTTGTGCTGTGGAAAGCGCGCAAACCGGGCGAACACTACTGGGAGACGCGCCTGGGGGCCGGCCGCCCCGGCTGGCACATAGAGTGCTCCGCCATGTCCATGAAGTACCTGGGCGAAACTCTCGATATTCACGCCGGCGGCATCGACCTGACCTTTCCACATCACGAAAACGAAATCGCTCAGTCGGAGGCCGCCACCGGCAAGCCTTTCGCCCGCTTTTGGCTGCACTCCGAACACCTCATGGTCGAGGGTCAGACGATGTCGAAATCCCTGGGCAATTTCTACACGCTCCGCGATCTGTTGGCCCAGGGCTGGCCGCCTGAAGCAGTCCGTTACCTACTGGCTTCAGTCCCCTACCGGAAGCAGCTTAACTTCACCTTCGACGGCTTGAAAAGCGCCGCACACGCCATTGAAAGACTGCGCAACTTCAAATTGCGGCTTGAAACCACAAACTTCGCCAGTGGCGCGTCGGAAAGACTGGCGGATCGCACAGCCGCTGCTTTGAAGCAGTTTGAAGAAAGCTTGGACGACGATCTGAATACGGCCGAAGCCTTGGCTGCCGTTTTCGAATACGTGCGCGATATCAACACCGCCATGGACGCAGGCGAACTCCGCGCAGGCGACCGCCCTGCCGCCCTCGACCTGCTGAACCGCTTCGACCAGATCTTCGACGTACTGCGCCCCAGCCAGACACAAGCCGAACTCACCGACCAGGAGGTCGAGGCGCTCATAGCCGAACGGGCAGCTGCACGCAAAGCGCGCAACTTCGATCGTGCCGATCAGATCCGCCGGCAATTGTTCGAAAAAGGAATTGTCCTTGAGGATACGCGCGAAGGCGTGCGCTGGAAGCGCAAATAGGCCGGCCGGCAGCGTAAGTTCTAATCCGGCTTTCCAGCGCCGGTTTCAATCAGGTCTTCATTGAAGCGGACCTCGATCAGACAATTGGGTTCGCGTGCGACAGCCAGTTTAACTTTAAGGTAATTGGTGGTAAGCGCGCTGCGGCCGTCCTCTATTGTTACAGCCGAGAGGCTGCGCCCGGCCATGCGCCGTCGGAATTCAAGATTAAACGCGGCGCCCAGTTCCCGCAGAATCCGGTTCCGGCGCTTGCGCTCAGCCATAGGGACCCGGCCGGGCATCGCAGCGGCAAGCGTTCCAGGTCGTTCCGAATAAGTGAAGACGTGCAAGTAGGTGAACGGTTGGGCAGCTATAAAAGCCCGGCTTTCCTCAAACTCGGCTTCCGTCTCTCCTGGGAACCCTACCAACACGTCGGCGCCGATAGCCGCCTCGGGCAGATATTGCCGGATCTTACGTATGCGGTCGGCATAGTGCCGCGCGCGATACCAGCGCCGCATGCGCTTAAGAACGGCATCCGAGCCCGATTGCAGCGGCACATGCAGGTGGCGCGCAATGCGCGGCGTCGAGGCCACCAGTTCGAGCAGTTCGTCGGTTAGGTCCATCGGTTCTATGCTGCTCAGTCGTAGTCGCTCGACGCCGGTTTCCTCCAGCAACCGGCGCAATAAGCCCGCCAGGCGCATACGCAAACCCGGCTCGCGGCCCCAGCGGCCCAGGTTGACGCCGCTTAACACAATTTCGCGGTACTTTTCAGCTAGGCGGCGAACCTGCTCGACGATCCGATCGGGCGGCGCACTACGGCTTGGACCGCGCACAAAGGGGATGATGCAAAAACTACAACGGTGATTGCAGCCATCCTGAATTTTCAGGTTCGGTCGAGTGCGGTCCTCAAGCGCCTCCTGCTCGCCGAGGAAAGTAAACTCACGTTGCTGTTGAATGTCGCCGACCAGAGTGCCGCATGCGGAGCTTAGGATTTTCGGTATTTCGGACCGGTGTGTGTTGCCTACCACCCAGGCGACGCCCTCAAGCGACGCCAGCTCCTGGGGCGCGCGTTGAGCATAACAGCCGGTAACCAAAATGCGGGCTGCGGGATTTTCTCGATGCGCGCGGCGGATCGCCTGGCGAACGTCTTCATCGGCCGCCGCCGTAACCGTGCATGAATTAAGTATAACTAGGTCGGCCGAAGCGCAATCGTTCACCAACTGATGCCCGTCGGCCGACAGAGCCGAGCAAAGCGCAGCTCCGTCGGCCTGAGTCGCCCGGCAGCCGAAATTTCGTATAAAAAAACGCACTCTCTTCTATGGTAATATTTCTGGGAAAATTTTCTTTCAGTGAATTCCAATGAGTGAAAACGTAAATCTCGGTGTTCTGCTGGCGATTCTGGGTGGAATTTTTCAGGGCAGCTTCGCCTTGCCGATGAAACGCATGGAGCGTCTCTGGCATTGGGAAAATTCCTGGCTGATCTACTCGATCGTCGGCCTCATCCTGTTTCCGACTTTTCTGGCCTACCTGACAATACCCTCAGCAGCCGACGTCTACGGAACGGCGCCTTCAACCGCAATCCTGGCGGTGGCGCTTTTCGGTTTCGGCTGGGGTCTCGGGTCCACCTTGTTCGGTTTGGGCGTGAGCCGCGTTGGGATGGCACTGGGGTTCGCCATCATTTTGGGCATAACCAGCTCGTTTGGGACGCTGTTGCCTTTGCTGGTGCTGAACCCGTCGGATTTGTACTCCCGGCGTGGCGTGTTGTTGCTCATTTCTCTGATTATGGTAATCGGAGGCATCATTCTGCTGGCGCGGGCAGGCGCTTTACGCGATCGGGCCAGGGCCGGCCGTGAAGGACTCTCCGATCCAGGGCGATTTAAAACCGGGCTGATCATCTGCCTGGCATCGGGGGTGCTTTCGCCCATGTTGAACTTCAGCTTCGCCTTCGGCAAACCGCTTCAGGATGCCGCCGTAACGTTCGGCGCGCGGCCGGATCTGGCCTCAAACGCCATTTGGGCGCCGGCGCTGGCGGCGGGTTTTTTGCCGAACGCGTTTTATCCCATATACCTGCTGAGCAGGAAGAATAACTGGAGCCGCTTTATGGCGCCGGGTGTTTCGGTGCTTCACTGGCTGGGAGCAGCGGTTATGGGCTTGCTCTGGTACGGGGGCATCAGCCTTTACGGCGTCGGCGCCGGCATGATGGGATCGCTCGGCGCCGTGCTGGGTTGGCCTATATTCATGTCCATGAATATAGTCATGGCAAACGTGCTGGGTATGCTGACCGGCGAATGGGCCAATGCAGGCTCGCGGGCCCGCGGTTATTGCTGGATCGGGATTGCCGTTCTGATCGTAGCCATCGTGGTGGTTGCCCTAGCCGGCCAAGGTTGAGTCGTGGAATCCAGGTTGCGGGTCCTGGTTTTTGGTGAAATCCTCTGGGATTATTTCGGCGGGCGCCGCGAACTGGGCGGCGCCCCTCTGAACTTTGCGGTTCATCTGGCGCGCCTGGTCACGCAGTCCGGTTCATCAGCGCCGTCGGCGCCGATGAGCCGGGCCGGGCGGTCAGGGATCGCCTGCGCGCAATGGGCTTGCCGGATGATTCGGTGGGAACCTCCTGCGAGTTTCCAGCCGGGCGCGTGACGGTTGAGCTTGGGGCCAACGGCGATACGGACTTTACCATCCACCGGCCTGCGGCCTATGACGCCGTCGCCTGGAGTGAACATCAATGGCGGGAGTTGCGCTGCCGGGATCCGGAGTGGATCTGTTTTGGAACTCTCGCTGCTACGGCCGCGTGCCCGCACCGCCTACTGTAGGAGTTTCTTGAAACTTTTCCGAAGGCAGGCCGCTTCTATGACCCTAACCTTCGGCCGGATTCCAACACGGCGGAGCTGCTCGGCCAACTGTTGCCTCGGGCTCATGTGGCGAAGCTGAATGAAGAGCAAATGTATGAATGCGCGGCGCTGTTCAGTCTCCCTACAGGCAGCGCCTCTGATTTCTGCCAGGCCGTGTCTGATCGTTTTGGCTGGCGGGCGGCGGCGGTTACTTTCGGAGCGCGCGGCTGCGGCGTGTGGGTGAGGGGATTACGCCGAGTGGAAAGGCTTTCCGGTAAAAGTTGCTGATACAGTCGGGGCCGGCGATGCTTTTTCCGCCGCCTTTTTGCACGGGTTAGCCGGCCGGATGAACGCCGCCGAAATAGGTGTTTTCGCTAACCGGCTGGCGGCGCCGATGACTTCCCGGCCGGGCGGAACACCGGATTGGACGCTCGATGAAATCGTTGAGTTGGAACCGAGGTTGCAAACCCGCACTCTTGCCCTTTTGAGGCTATGACAGTGCTTCAACTTCGCTGGCGCCGTTTATCCCGGAAACGTATGGTATTCCGCCCCACAGCGGACTATAGCATGTTTGCATGCTATCAAGCGTGTTGAGCACGCGCGGCTGTTACTTTGCGCTGACGCGCTGGAGGCTTTTTCTGTATGTTTTGGCGGAGCAGGCGGGAGACGGCCCGAACTAGGTGTGTCACCTCGTTTGAACTTTTTGAGAGCACTGCATCAGCGCCGGTTTCGGACTCCGTCAATCCTAGCGCCTCCACGTAAGCCGAGATAAGAATTACAGGTCCTCGATGCCCTGTGCTTCGCGCCATGCGAATCAGCTCAACGCCGTCGAGCTTTTGGACGTGGTGATCGGTGATGATCAGATCGAATTTCTCCGCCGCCAGATGTGCGGCGGCTTCCTCGGCGGCGGAGGCCGTCTTTACCCGATAGCCTGCTTCTTCAAGCACCGCGCGGCGGGCGGCCAGTCCGTTGCGATTGTGGCAAACCAACAGAATGTGAGCAGGACTCTGAGCAGTTGAACCAGCCTGATTGTTCATGGAACAACGCGAAATTATCAGAGCCCGCCGCGCCTGTCAATCGTTTTGTAACGGCCTACAAAATCGATAGATCCAGTGCTTGACTTTTTGGCAAAAGTTCATCCGCCTTTACTTGAACAGTTGCGGTGCGAACTCGTTCAGGTACTGGCGCCAGACAATCCAGGTGTGAGCGCCCGGCGTCTCTTTGAAGACGACGTTAAAGCCGTACTTTTTGAAGAAATCGACCGTCTGCCGGGTAGTGTTAATCAGAAAATCGTCAACACCGGTAGCGAACCAGAACAGCTTCAGGCCTTTTTTCAAAGCTGCATTCTGTAAAACGGCCTTGTTCTGCTCTTCCCAGCTCGGGCCCTGCGGTTTGGCCGGGGCTGGTGCCGGAGCTCCGCCTCGCGCCGGAGCGGTCGGGAAAACGCCCAGCAACCCGGAGCTGTATACCCCTATGTAGGCGAACTTGTCCAGGTTGGGAATGGCAATGTTTAGCGTGTGATTCCCTCCCATCGACAGCCCAGCGATAGCCCGGTTTTCGCGGCCCGCCAGCACGCGATAGTTCTTCTCGACATACGGCATGATGTCGGCCGTGAATTCTGTGACGAACTCATCACGTCCGCTAAAGCCCGCTCCGCCGCGGAAGGGCGCGGTACTGGTGTGGCCGGCCGGCATCACCACGATCATCGGCCTGGCCTTCTTTTCGGCGATCAGATTGTCCAGGATGAAACCGGCCCTTCCTACCGAGGTCCAGGAATCATCGCAGTCGCCGGCTCCGTGAAGCAGGTAGAAGACCGGATACTTGCCCGAGCCAAGTTCATAGCCCGGCGGTGTATAGACGTGCATGCGACGGAAGCGCTTGAGGGTCGTCGAGTAATAGGTGACCTCAGAGACGGCTCCGTGAGGAACGTTACGCGTGTCCATCCATTCTGCTCCGGGGATGTAAACCAGGCTCCAGACGTTGTTGTTTGACTCGCTGACCGAAGGGTTGCGAGGGTCGATTACCGAGACGCCGTCCACGTTGAAGTTGTAACGATAAGCGCCCGGGTCGATCGGACCGATGGTGATCTCCCAAACGCCCTCCTGGTTCTTGGTCAACTGCGATATTTTGGCGGCCTCTCCGCCGCGCGCGGCGGCGGCCAGTTGTGGTATATCCCCAGCCGAAAGCCGCACCTCCTGGGCTTTGGGCGCCAGGATTCTGAATGTGACGCGCCGGTCAGGATGAACTTCCGGTGAAACCACCACCGGCCCCTGCATGCCACGAGCAGGAGCAGGCGGGGCGGGTGCTTCTTGGGCTAAAGCCGCGGCGGCTGAGATGTAAAAATTTCCAGCAAACGCCGCAATGAGAAAGAGTGGAATTCTGTTTTTTTGCATGCAAACATTTTATTCCACCGGACGGGGAGCATAGTAGCCGTTTTTAGTGATGATTGTGTATTTTATGGTTCGTTTATTTTCATCCACTATGCGCAGAGGCTTGCCGGTGGCCGGATCGATCAGTTCCACTTTAATCTTCCGGAATTTACCGTCACGCGCCTGGTTGGTAGGCTGATAGGTGATGTTGTATTGATTACGCAAACTATCGCCGATCTGCCGGAAAATCTGCGGAAATTCCGCGTCGAAGCGAGGGAAGAAAGCCCGGCCGCCGGTCTCGTTGGCGAAGGTTCGCAACTGGTTGTCGGCCTGCAAGAAATCCAGGCTGGCCATCGGGCTCATATAACCGTAGGCTTCCATGTAGATGCGTATGGCCTGCATCAACCCGATAGCGTAAATCGGCACGCCGGCGGTTTGCAGCACTTTGCGGGTTTCGCCATACGTCTTGCGGCTGAAGGTGTCTATTCCTGAGGAAAGCAGCACGATCGCCTTGCGGCCTTCGATTCCCGACATGCGATCGGCCACGTCGCAGAGTGCGTCAAACAGATTGGCTTCGCTATAGGCGGCGATCGTTAGGCGCCGCATCGCCTCGTAGGCCTGCCGGCGGTCGGTTGAAAAATCCGACAGGATTTCCGGACGTATATCGTAGGCCACCACCGCCAGGTAATCATCCGGCTTTAGGCTTTCGATGAAAGTGTAGGCCGCTTGAAGGGTTTGATACCAGGTGGCGCTCCAATAGCTTTGAAATAGATTACTAAACTCAATCACCAGGCAGACGGTCATGGGCGCTTCACCCATCTCGAAGGTCTTTATCTGCTGTGGAACATTGTCCTCCAGGATGCGAAAAGCTTCCCGGGGGATGTTCGGGATGAAGCGGCCCTGATTGTCGAGCACCGCCACATCCAGGTTCACAATGATGACGTCGCTGCGAAAGGTGGGAGCACCTTCCGGTATTTCCGGTTTCTTGCCGAACTGGGAGGGAATCTTGGGCTGCTCAGCCTCTTTTTCCGTTTCTTTGCTTTTAGGACGGGCCACGGTTTCGCCGCCGGGCCGGACCGGCCCCTGCTGTGCCAACCCGACCGCCAGAAGTATCCCGGACAGCAGGCCCAACATTAAGGCTTTTCGCTTCATGAGCACCTCACGCTTCGGACTATAGCAGACTCAATTCGTCCAGCGGTCCGTACGGTCTGATCCCTGGCGCCGCATGTAGACTTCGAATTTCTTTTTTGCGCGCCGGCGCTGCCAGGCGCGGCGCCAATCCTCGAAAGATCGGCGGAACCCGACCGCCGTACGCGGCCGCTTTATGTAAACCAGCAGGTAAACCAGTCCGATCAGCATTCCGCCCAGGTGCGCCACGTGGCTAACCGCGCCGCCGCTTGCGCCGATTGACCCCAGAAAAGCGATTGCCCCCAAAATCATGACGAAATACTTGGCTTTGATGGGAAACAAGAAGCTGAAAAGGATTATGCGGTCCGGATACAGCACGCCGTAGGCGAGAAGCAGCCCGTAGATGGCGCCGCTTGATCCGATTGTGCGAGCGTCGATGTTTCCAAACAGCAGATTGGCCACGACCACGCAAATGCCGGCGCCGATTCCGCAGATGAAGTAGAACTTTAGAAACAGGCGGGTTCCCCAGCCTCGTTCCAGTTCCGAGCCGATCATCCACAGCGCCAGCATGTTGAACAGGATGTGGCCGAACCCCCTCGGGTCGTGCAAAAACAGGTAGGTTACCAATTGCCACAAGGCGGGGATGCTAATAACAGCTCTAGGCCACAGGCTGAAATCATTGAAAAAGGAGCCGTAACCGGAAGCCGTAGCCAGATAAGTTACAACAAATACGCCCAGATTAATTATGAGCAGCCATTTAACCCCGGCCGGCACACCTCCGGAGTAAAAAGTGTAACTATCACGCGGATTTCGGTATGCTTCCGGCATCCATGCTCCGGCTATGAAGTGGCTGGACCTGTTCGATCATGACGCCCTAACTTCAAGTCCAAAACTTGCAGTATTATGGCCAGCGCCATCCACACCTGCCAGTGTGAAAAAAGTCCCTCGGTTACGGCAAAGCGGCCTGCCAGTCCCAGATCGCATGCCAACCGCCACAACGCCATCGCCAGCGCCACAACCGAAGCCGGACTGAGCCAGCGTCGCAGCCGGAGCACGGCGGGCGGTACTTCGGTCTCCCCTTGTTTCCGGATCTTTCCCAGGTTGAGCCGGACTCTAACCACCATAATTCCAATTTAGCAAGAATTGCGATAAATTGTCTGGTGGCGTTCATCGCCAAGTCGCCAAATTTAAGGAGAAGAATATGAAAAAAATCAGGACTGCGATGATCGGCGCGGGCTTTATGGGCCGGGTCCACACCGAGGCTATCCGGCGCTTGGGCAATGTTGAGGTTGCGGCGGTCGTTGGTGTTTCAGATGAGGAAGCAAGGTCTTTCGGCGCAGCAATGGGCATTGAGAAGACCACTAGCGATTACCGGGAGGTGCTGGCTGATCCTTCCATAGACGCGGTGCACATTTGTACGCCGAATGCCTTGCACCATCCAATTGCCATGGCCGCCATGCAGGCCGGCAAGCACGTGCTTTGCGAGAAACCGCTGGCCATCAGCGCCGCCCAGGCCAAGGAAATGGTTGAGCAGGCGGAAAAAACCGGCGTAGCTAATTGCGTGAACCATAACCTGCGCTATTATCCCGTCGTCCAGCAAGTTCGCCGCATGATAGAAAACGGAGAGCTAGGTGAAATTCTCATAGCACAGGGCACTTACTCTCAGGACTGGTTGCTTTTCGACACCGATTACAACTGGCGTCTGGAGTCCAAGGATAACGGCCCGCTGCGGGCCATGGGCGACATAGGCTCCCACTGGATGGACATGGTTCAGCACCTGACCGGTTTGAAAATAACCGCGCTGTGCGCCGATCTTGCCATCTTCCATGAGAAACGAAAGAAGCCCAAGTTCGCGGTCGAGACGTTCACCGGAAAAAAACTTACTCCTGAGGATTACGATCTGATATCGATCGACACCGATGACTTCGGCGCAGTATTGTTCCATCTGGGCAAACGTGCTCGTGGAGCCTTCACCGTGAGCCAAATGTCGGCCGGGTGCAAGAACCGCTTCCAGTTCGAGATTTTCGGCACCAAAGCCGGCGTCATCTGGAACCAAGAGCGCCCCGACGAACTCTGGGTCGGTCAGCGCAACACCTTCAACCAAATCCTGATAAAGGATGGTTCCTTGATGGATCCCAAGGCTGCTACCTTCGCCGACCTGCCCGGCGGCCACAGCGAAGGCTACGATGACGCCCACAAGCAGGTTTTCCGGCGCTTCTACCGGAAGGTGGCCGATCCTTCGGCACCGGTCGACTACCCCACCTTTGCCGAAGGGCTGTGGGGCATGCAGCTTTTGGAGAAGATCCTGGAAAGCGTTGCCCGGCGCGGTTGGGTGGAGACCGGAGCCTAAGCCGAAAGCCGGCGCAATCTCGCGCGCCATACGTTGGGCGGCAGTTTGAAGCTGCCGCCCGTTTACTTTTTACTCAAACATCTCTAATTGTGCTGAAGCAGGCGGCTTGCGCCGGTGTGGCTTCAATGGGCTGCCCACTACGCCCAGCACCAAGAATTCAGCAAGGGCGCTTTTCGGCACCCATAGCCGCTGATTGTTGGATGAGGGATTTGGCGGGACCAGACTGAATCCTAGCGCATCCAGGGAAAGAAGATTATTCGCCATGAGTCCGTCCATCAATTCTCCATCCCGAAAGCGCATTCGAACCCACAATCCCTCGGATTTAGGACGGGCTTGAAAGATGCGGGGCCCGGTTGCGGCCTCTGTTGAGTCAAAATCCCTAACAAAACAAATAACTTTTATCTCGCCGTATGGAATGCGGATCACGTTACCCGAGCGCGTTAGTACCTCGACGCCGTCATTTAGCAAATAATTACGGGGGTTTACGATTCCTGCCACAGCTTCGCGATCGAAGCGTCGAATTACGACTTTTTTATGTGTCGATGCGGCCAATTGGCTCCTTATTTTTCAGTTTTGCTTCCGTTCAATTTCGGAGGTATTGTATCATTGGCACGATGCAAAAAGCTGCCATCTGGCGCGACCAGACGCAAGCATTTCTGGACTATTGCCGCATTGAGAAGGGCTTGGCCGCCAATTCACTGGACGCCTACCAGCGGGATCTCAGCCGCTTCCTGGAGTTTGTTGAAACTGAAGCGGGCGGCGCGGATGAGGAGGCGGAGCTGGTGCGGCGTTATATGGACCGGCTATACCGCTCCGGCCTTTCAAGTCGTTCGATCGCAAGGCACTTAACGACATTGCGGAATTATTTCGGATTTCTGCTTTCTAACGGAATCGTAAATTCCGATCCGACCGCCTTGCTGCCCTCGCCTAAACAATGGAGCACCCTGCCTAAATATCTTAGTTTTGAACAGGTTAGCCGTTTGATAGCGACTCCGGATGTCTCCCGTCCCAATGGCCTGCGCGACCGGGCTATGCTTGAATTGCTGTATGCCTCCGGCTTGCGTGTTTCGGAACTTTGCCGGCTGGAGCTGGCGGACCTGAACCTAGAGTTGGGAGTCGTCCGCGTGATGGGCAAAGGCGGACGCCAGCGCCTGGTGCCGGTTGGGAAGGCGGCCGTAGCGGCTATCGAGCAGTATCTTAGCAGCGCGCGTCCAGCTCTGCTTAAGGGACGCGGCAGCCGGTTTCTTTTCGTGACGGCCAGAGGGAGCCGGCTTACCCGCCAGGCATTCTGGAAATTATTGATTTCGTATGGCAAAAAGGCCGGCATTTTCCATGGGTTAACGCCTCACGTCATTCGGCACACCTTCGCCACGCACCTTCTGGAAGGCGGCGCCGATTTGCGGAGCGTGCAAACCATGCTGGGACACGCCGATATTTCGACGACCCAGATTTATACGCATGTGCTCCGATCGCGGCTGAAAAGCACGGTGGAGCAGCATCATCCCCGCCCCTGAAGCGGAGTGCGGGAAGACCGGAACTAGGAGCCAGTGCTGCGATGAGCGATTACATGTTCATGCTGGAAAGTCACCTGAGCGCACTCCAGAACCGTGTGCTATCGGAGGTTCAGCAGGCCGCGGCTCAGGCCAATGTAAATCTTTTTTTGACCGGCGGGGCAGTGCGTGACATGCTGGGCGGTTACCAGATACGTGACCTGGACTTTACTGTCGAGGGCAATGCGCTTAAGCTGGCCAAAGCGCTGGCGGCTCATCCCGGCGTGCGCCTGGTTGCGCTGGACGAGCACCGCCGCTCGGCCGAACTGGTGTTCCCCGGCCGGGTGACAGTCAGCATTTCCATGGCCCGGCAGGAGCACTATCCCAAGGCCGGCGGGGCGCCCGTCATCAACCCGGCCACAATTCAAGACGATCTGCGCTGCCGGGATTTCACCATCAACGCCATGGCTCTTTCACTAAACCGGGCCAGTCTGGGTTTGCTGCTTGACCCGACCAACGGCCAAGCTGACCTTGAACAGAAAGAACTGCGGGCCGTGCATAACCGCGTGCTGTATGACGACCCCGCGCGCCTGCTGCGCCTGATCCGCTTCAAAGTACGTTATGGAATGACCGTCGAAGAAAAGACCGCGCGGCAGTATGAAAACGTACGTTTGGAGGAAATGGAAAAGCGCATACCGCCCCGGCGCTTGTTTGAAGAGCTGGCCCAGATTGCGTGCGAACCCAATCCCGGAGAGGTGCTCCAGGCTCTGGAAGCGGAAAAGCTGCTCAATCTTTTCCTTCCCGCAAGCGCCTCGGCCAGGCTTAACCTCAGTGGTTTCGGCAAACTGCAAAAGGTCAGGCAACTTATTCCATTCGGCGTGGAATTTGCCTGGAGCGAGCTGCCGTTGTTTCTTTTCTTGTTGCTGGAAAAGCTAACCCCAGCCGAGCGCAAGGCTTTCGCCAAGGCTACCGGCATACACAAATCCGAAATGGATCTGGCGATCCGGCTGCAAAAGGATTCGAAGAAGTTGGAGCGGGAGCTGCGTGCGGCCAAAATCACCCGCCCCTCGCACATTTATAAGACGCTGGTTAAAGCCCCCGGCGAGCAGGTGCTCTACCTTTATCTGACCTCCACCCACCGACTGGTGCAGGATCGCATCCGAAATTACCTCCAGAAGTATCTGCCAGCGGCGCAGGAGATCACCGACCGCCAGGTTGAAGCTGCCGGAGCGCAGCCCGGCACGGCGAAGTTCAAGGCTCTGAAGGACACCCTGATTACGGCACGGCTGGACGGGCGGCAGAAGAAGGCCTCGCCGCCGGCCGGCGACGCTGCGGCGCCTGAGCCGGGGCAGGCTTCTTCTCCGGCGCTTACGGCTCGCGGCAAGTAAGCCGGCCTTTTAGCGATTACCGAGACTCAGAAGGATGATTCCAAGCAAGACCAGGGCGATGCCGGCCGACTTATTCTTGGTCACCGGTTCGTTAAAGAACAACCTGGACCAAACCAGCGTCCATACGTATCCCAGCGAGACCATGGGATAGAGGACGGTCAGTTCGCCCCGCCGCACGCCCAGAACGAAGAAAAAGGACGAAAGCAGATAAAAACCCACCCCCACCGCCAGCCGCCAGTTGAAGATCAATGTTCGCAACCGGCGGTGCACCCGGATAGCTCCGTATTTGAGAAAAACCGCGCCGAATGAGCCCAGGAAGGCGGCCAGCAAAACCAGCAACATCGACGAAACCGGCGTTTTCACCGCTTATCCGACCTCCCGATCACGGACACCCCCAAGACCACCACCGTTATGCCTGCCAGCTTGTAGATGTTCACGGTTTCTTTGAAAAAGTAAAAGGACAGCAACGTAACCCAGACATAGGTCAGCGAAATGATCGGATAGAGCAAAGAAAGCTCGCCGTCGCGCAGCGCCAGCACCAGCAGAACAGTGCTTATGCCGTAAAGGCTGTAGCCGCCGACCAGCGCCGGCGTCATCAGCATAGCCAGAGGGCTGGCGCTTGTTAACTGCACCGCTCCATGCTTGATGATTATCTGGGCTGCCGCGCCGAATACCGTGCAAAGGATAACCAGCGCGATCGATTGCCTCCTGGTGAAGTGAAAACCCTCCGGTTCGGGCACACTGCTTCTCCGCTTTCAGGCTGACTCACCATCATAACCGATGGATCGGCAACTCAAGCGCATTGCGTGCTGAGTTTTCATTTCTCCGCTGCTAAAAGACCGAGAGGGAGGGCGGAAACCTTCGCCGGCGCAGCTTCGGTTTCCTCCGGCAGAGGCTCAATCAAAGGGGCCGGCCGCGGGCTGCATTCTCCGACCAGTATTTCAAACCGTGCCGCCAAGACCCAGCGGCCTTCGACTTCGCGCTCAAGATTGTATGTTCGCGTCCGGGCGTCTGCGGCGAGCCGCCAGCCGGCAGCAACGTAATCTTCGCCCGGCAGCGCCGGCGGCAAGCGGCGGCGAGCTTCCCGGAGATTCCAGCTTTCGCCGCCCGTTGTGGTTTCATATCGCTCATAAGCCGCTTCCGGCTCGCCGGAACGGCTGCGGTCGATCCAAAGCGTGCCTTCGGTGCGGGAGGTGAAATTGAAGCGCTCAACCGCGCCCGGTCTTGGTTCGGAAAACACCGGACGCCGCCGCCAGGACAGCCCTCCGTCGCCGGTGATTAGAAAGAAGGGGTCACGCGGCAGCGGTTGCACAAGCTGTCCTGCAATCCAGCCGTGGTCACCGTCTAGCAATTGTATACGGTCCAGCGAGGCGCCGCGGATTCGTTCAAAAGGCTCCTGCCAGCTTTGGCCTGCGTCTTGGCTGGCCAGCAAAATGGATTCAAGCGTTACCGATTCGGTATGCAGGTTGCCGATCAGGAACACCCTGGACCCGGCGGCAGCCATCGCCGCCAGTTCAAGAAAAACCTGACAAGGCTCATCTGCGGTGCAGTGCAAGCCGTAGGCTTCAATGTCACGGCCGGAGCAGGCCAGGCTAACGCGGAGTGGTTCGCCCGTATTGACAAGCATTGGCCGCTGGGCAGGCCCGGGCAGCGACGGTTGAGCTGCCAGGGTTACGCTCAGAGCCGCAAAGCCGGCGGCCTTGAAGAAAGCGGCCCGCATATGTTCTATGATGGCAGCAAAACATGCTGGGCTGCATTTTGAGTTTTTTTCGGAGGAAGCCTATACGGCTGGCGGGAATGCCGCGGCAGCCTCGCGAAAAGACTTATCAAGCGGAGAGCGGCAGAATTTTCCGCTACTATTATCTGGGCCATAGCGAGGAGACCTACGGAGCGCGCTACTGGTTTGAAATAAGCTCCGGTGAAGGGGGGTTTCGTCCGGCGGCCGTCAGAGTGCGCCAATCGGAGTTGGCGCCTTGGCAGAACAGGCACGGCCGGGAGCTTTCCCCCGTCGAGCGCTATGCCATAGCCAAGCTCGGCCTGCACGCCGCGCTGGACCGCCTGAGCGGTTCACCGCTGTTTTTGCAGGTCACCGTTTCGGCGGCTGAGGTTGAAGAAATCTTGGAGAAACTGGGCATCGACTAGTACGCATTCCTCGTCACGGTCGCCGCCGGCAGAGCTGGGCCGGCTAGCGCGACTCTCTTTGTTGCGCGTCGACCACGGCAATGGCCGCCATGTTGACTATATCGTTCACTTCGCATCCGCGTTGCAGCACATGCACCGGTTTTGACAAACCCATAAGAATAGGGCCGATAGCCTCGCACCCGCCGATGCGCATCAGGAGCTTGTAGGCAATATTTCCCGCTTCCAGGTTCGGAAAAATCAAAACATTAGCGCCGCCTTTCACCCGGCAGAACGGGTAGGTTTCTTCGATTATTTCCGGCGTGACGGCCGTATCGGCCTGCATTTCACCATCCACCATCAGCCCGGGCTCCAACTGGTGCACTATTTCGGCTGCCCGGCGCACCTTCTCGGCAAGAGGGTGCCGCGTGCTTCCGAAATTGGAAAAAGAGAGCATGGCCACGCGCGGCTCCACGTCGAAACGACGCGCCATTTCGGCGGTGCAAATGGCGATTTCGGCCAGGTCCTCGGCCGTAGGTTCAATGTTCACCGTTGTGTCGGCCAGAAAATAAATATCTCCTTTGCCCGTAATCAGCACATAAAGGCCGGAAACCTTCTTCAACCCTGGGCGCACGGAAAGCACCTGCAAAGCCGGACGGATTGTATCCGGATAGTGAGAGGTCAGGCCGCTGATCAGCGCGTCGGCGTCTCCCAGGTGCACCATCATTGCGCCGAAAACATTGGGATTGAGGATGATCTCTGACGCTTCACGCCGCGTGACGCCTTTGCGATGGCGGAGCCGGTAAAGCTCTTCAGTGTAATCAGCCAGGCGCGGCGAGCGAGCCGGATCGACCACCCGTACACCGTTCAAGTGCAATCGCAAGTCTGAGGCCAGCGATTCGATCACCGGCTCGCGGCCGAGCAGGATGGGATAAGCGATCTTCTCGTCCAGAAGGATCTGAGAAGCCCGCAGGATTTTGGGCGCCTCGCCTTCGGGAAAAACCACACGCTTGGGCGCGCGCTGGGCCTTATGCACCATAACGCGAATGACTTCCTCGGCCTTGCCCAGCCGCCGCCGTAACTGCTCAGTGTACTCCTCAACGTCAACCTGGAGTTGAGCTACGCCTGTTTCCATCGCCGCCCGGGCCACCGCGGGCGCCACCCACAGCAGCACGCGCGGGTCGAAGGGTTTGGGGATTATGTAGTCTCGGCCGAATTCGATGGTTTCAACGTCGTAGGCCCGCCGCACCGCATCCGGCACGTCTTGCTTGGCCAGAGCGGCCAGCGCCCGGGTGGCGGCTAGCTTCATGGCGTCGTTGATGGCCGTGGCCCTGACGTCGAGCGCACCCCGGAAAATGAACGGGAAGCCGAGCACATTATTGACCTGGTTCGGGTAGTCCGAACGTCCGGTGGCCAGAATGGCGTCGGGACGAGCAGCGCGTGCAACCTCGTAGGGAATTTCCGGATCGGGGTTTGCCAGGGCAAAAATAACCGGATTGGGCGCCATGGCCTTGATCATTTCAGCCGTTACTATGTTGCCGGCCGACAGACCGATGAACACGTCGGCTCCTTCCAGCGCTTCGGCCAGAGTCCGCAGGCTAGTGGAGACGGCAAAGCGCTCCATGTATGGGTTCATTCCCTCGGGACGGCCCAGGTAGACGACGCCGTGTATGTCGCTCAGGATGATGTTGTCCTTACGCGCGCCCAGCCGCAGGTAGTGGGAGGCGCAGGAGAGAGCCGCCGCGCCGGCGCCACTGAAGACGATTTTGACTTGGGAAATATCTTTGCCGACCAGTTCCAGGGCGTTAAGCAGCGCGGCGCCGCTGATGATGGCCGTGCCGTGCTGATCATCGTGGAAAACCGGGATCTTCATGGTACGCCGCAGTTCATCTTCGATGTAAAAGCACTCCGGAGCTTTTATGTCCTCCAGGTTAATGCCGCCGAAAGTTGGCTCGATCAACTGGCAAAGGCGTATGACGTCGCGCGGATCTTCGCTGGCCACTTCGATGTCGAAGACGTCTATATCGGCGAAGCGTTTGAACAGCACCGCCTTGCCTTCCATGACCGGCTTGCCGGCGGCCGGGCCGATGTTGCCCAGTCCCAGCACGGCAGTGCCGTTGGTGACCACCGCCACCAGGTTGCTCTTGGCCGTGTACTTATAGACCAGGCTAGGATCGTTTTTGATCTCCAGGCAGGGGACGGCGACTCCCGGCGTATAAGCCAGGCTCAGATCCCGCTGTGTGCGGCAAGGTTTGGTCGGTACGGTCGCCAGTTTGCCCGGCGTCGGCAGTGCATGGTATTCGAGTGCATCTTCTTTGCGGATGGCCATTGCTGGTTTCCTTTACAACTCGATCTTAGAACGGATGGGGCCCTCCGGAAGCGGGCAGGGTAACCCGGCCAACCAGGTGAGCGTCTGCGCTAGTATTGGTGCAGGATGTCCGAGGCGCTACCGATAAGCATTGAAGACCTTGAAAACAGGCGTTTCGCCTTTTATCCGGCGATCGTCAACGTCGAGCATAACGAGTGGCTGCTGGAGCGGGCTAGCTGGTCAGAGGTGCTGGTGAAAAACGTCAAATCCGGCGAGTCGGTCTGGATCCCCCGGCAGTACATTGGTGAGGTATCCAGCGTCGATGAACCCCTGCCCATTGTGGGGCTGCGCCGTGAGCTGGAGCTGAAAGCCGGCGCCGTCTGGCCGCGCGAGCGGCGCGTGCTGGCGATGCCTAAATTCGGCGCCGCGCGCCCTTCCGCCCACGAGGAAGGAGTTGAGGCGCCGCCCGCAGTCCACCGAGGATTCGGAGCCTCCCCGGGAACCGAGACCCGGATAAGCCGCCTGATCGGCGGGGCGCTATTGTTAGGAATTGCCCTCCTGGTGCTGGTGGTTGCGATCGTGCAGCGCCCGGTTGCTTACAAGAGCATTGAGCAACTAGCGCTTGAGTTGAACGCCAACGACGATTACAACTCCATTGTCCGCAAGTTGGGCGTACCCTCTGAGGACCGCTGGCAGTCAAACGTGGAGGGGCAGATTCAATTCCGCGCCTTACGCTTCAAAAGCCAGCCTTACACGTTGATCTTGATGGGATTGGACCGTGACTCGGCCCGCTACATAGGCGCCCTTGACAAAAACTGGAAGCCCGTCCATGTTGTGAGGTTGCCCGGCGGCGGAGATACCTCAGCCATACTTCAGCGCGTTCCCAAGTTTTGAAGAACGTTCGATAAAATTCGAATTTATATGAGAAAACTGGTGACCCACCTGGTGTGGGGGATAGTATCCGTTGCCGCTGCTTTTTTTCTGGCGGGAATCGCACTCGGTCGAGGCGAATCAATTAACAGCATCTGGCTGGTGCTGGCGGCGGTCTGCACTTACCTGGTCGGCTACCGTTTCTATGCCAAATTCATCGCCGTCCGGGTGATGGCGCTCAACGACCAAAGAGCCACGCCGGCCGAAAGGTTGCGCAACGGCCACGACTTCGAGCCCACCAACAAGTGGATCCTGATGGGGCATCACTTTGCCGCCATAGCCGGTCCCGGACCGCTGGTCGGCCCGACGCTAGCGGCGCAATTTGGTTATCTGCCGGGCACCCTTTGGATAATTCTGGGCGCTGCGTTAGGGGGCGCGGTGCAGGACTTCACCGTGCTTTTCTGTTCGATGCGCCGCGACGGCAAATCCCTCGGGCAGATGGCTCGCGAGGAAGTCGGAAAGGTGGGTGGCGGCACGGCGCTGCTGACGGTGTTGTTGATCATGATCATTCTGCTCGCGGTTGTGGCGCTGGTCGTGGTCAACGCTCTGCGAGACAGCCCCTGGGGCACGTTCACCATTGCGGCAACCATGCCCATCGCCGTTTTCATGGGTCTTTATCTGCGCTACTGGCGTCCGGGCAGAGTGCTGGAGGTGTCGGTCATTGGTTTTTTGCTGGTGCTAGCGGTGGTCATCGGAGGGCAGTGGGTCAGCCGTTCGCCCTCGCTAGCGCCGGTTTTCACACTGAGCGGCGTGGCACTGGCCGTGGCCATCATCATCTATGGTTTTCTGGCTAGCGCGCTGCCGGTCTGGCTGCTACTGGCGCCGCGGGATTATCTGAGCACTTTTGTCAAACTCGGTGTGGTCTTTCTGCTGGCCGTAGGAATCTTGCTGGTCAGGCCTCAAATGGCCTTGCCGCCGCTAACCCGGTTCGTTGACGGAACCGGTCCTATTTTCGCAGGCAAAATCTTTCCATTCTGTTTCATCACTATCGCCTGCGGCGCCATTTCCGGTTTTCACTCGCTAATTAGTTCGGGTACGACCCCGAAGATGATCGCTAAAGAGTGGCACGCCTGGCCTATCGGCTACGGCTCAATGCTGCTCGAAGGATTTGTGGCAATTATGGCTATCATCGCCGCGGGCGTGCTCCAGCCCGGCGTGTTTTTTGCCGTCAACTCGCCGGCCGGTGTGGTTGGGGCAACACCCGAGGCCGCTGCGGCCACCATCACCAGTTGGGGCTTCCCGGTTACCGCCGGAGAAATGGAGGCTTTGGCTGCCGACGTGGGCGAAAAGACTTTGCTCCACCGCACTGGCGGAGCGCCTTCGCTGGCGCTGGGCATGGCGCACATATTCGCCTCCGGACCTTGGGGCCGGGCCGTTTTGGGCTTTTGGTACCACTTCGCCATAATGTTCGAGGCGCTTTTTATTCTGACCGTGGTCGACGCCGGCACGCGCGTCGGGCGGTTCATGCTTCAGGATCTGCTGGGGCACGTCTGGAAGCCGCTCGGCCGTGTGAGCTGGATGCCTAGCGTGCTCCTGACGAGCGCGCTGATTGTAGCCGCCTGGGGATATTTCCTGGTGCAGGGCGTGCTGGACCCGCTGGGCGGCATAAACTCTTTGTGGCCGCTTTTCGGAATAGCCAACCAGTTGCTGGCGGCCGTGGCCTTGACGGTGGTCACCACCGTTTTTATTAAGACCCACCGTGCGCGCTATATGTGGATTACCTGCCTTCCGCTGGCTTGGCTGGTGACGGTGACCTTTGCCGGAGGCTGGCAGAAGATTTTCTCGCCGGAGCCCCGGATAGGTTTTCTGGCACAGGCGGCTCAGCTTGAAGCCCGCTTGGCGGCCGGCGGAATGAGCGCCGCTCAGATCAGCGAGACCAAGGCGCTTATCTTCAACGCTCGGCTTGATGCGGCCGTATGCGGGGTTTTTCTGATTCTGGTGGCGGTCATCTTGACCAGCTCGATACGGTTATGGATCCGGATCTTAAAAGGCGAAACCGAAGCCCGTCTGCATGAGGCGCCTTTTGTGCCTTCCCGGCTGAGCGCGGAGGAAATATGAGGAAGCGCCTGCGTAAGTTCTTGCGGCTCGTGCTGGGATTGCTGAATGAGCTGGCCGATCAGAACGCCTACCACCGTTACCTGGAGCACCACGGGCAACCGGATTCCGGCGACGCCTGGCGGTGCTTTTCGACTGAGCGTTTCCGCGCTCGCTATCACCGTCCGAAATGTTGCTAGAGCCGGCTGGGGGGAGGTTACTTGTCGATCCAAAGGTAACCTGCTCGCAGCACGGTCACTATGCGATCAGCGCCGAGCTTGCGCCGCAGGCGTTGTATATGTACGTCCAGCGTGCGGGTGCGCGTGCCGTCCCGGTATCCCCAAACCGTAGCCAGCAGATACTCGCGGGAGAGGCAACGGCCGGCGTTCCGGCGCAAAAGCTCCAAAAGCGCCGCTTCCTTTCGCGTCAGCCGGGGCTCGGGTTGAGGTCCCGCCGCCTCCTGCGGGTAGTTGGCGATGAGTACAGATCCAGATGCTGCCTGCATATTCATCCCCTCAGTTAGATTCGAGAAGCCCTCGCGCGGTCGCAGAAATTTTGAATTAATGGAATTCCGGAGGCCGTTCCGGGATTATCCAAAGATGTACGCGGCTGCCGTTAACGTAGATGGTCTTGTTCGGCTTCCACTCGCCCATGTCGTGGCTGTGGGAAACCACCCGCGTGCCGGGGCGGAGTTCTTTCAAGAGTTTCGGCCTGAGTTTGAGGTTAACCGACGGCCATAGGAATAAAGTTACGACCGTGGCCTCTCGGATGTCGGCTTCGAACAAATCCTCTTCAATGAATCGCACTTTATCGGTTACACCGGCCTTGCGGGCGTTTGCGTTGGATTCGTCGATGCGCACCGGGTCGATGTCAATACCCACGCCGCGCGCGCCGAAGTCTCTGGCCGCTGCGATAACTATGCGGCCGTCACCGCAGCCCAAATCGTAAACTATGTCGCCCGGCTTGACTTCAGCCAGCTTCAGCATGGCCGTTACCACAGCATCAGAGCTGGGTTCCCAGTGAATATCCGGGGGACGTTTGGGAGTGCGCTGCCCGGCCACTTGTACGGGCCCCAGAATCCAAACTGCCAATATCCCAGCCAAAAGAGTTCTACGAATAAACACCGGCTGCACCTCCCTTGTGTCATTATATGGGCAAGGCGGGCTGCGGTGACGCCTCGCGCCCCTGTGGGTCAGAGTCTATATAGGGAAACCATGCTGCTGGCGATGCACGCGGCCGTCAAAGGTCAGTTGCGTTTTGAAAGCTTCCCATCGGCCGTCGCCTGCGACTTCCTTGACGCGAGCCAGCAAGGCTTTCTTCTCCGCCGCAGGCAAAGGCTTATAGGAACGGGCAATGGCGACATTCTGGCGAATCTGATCGATTGAAGTCATGCCGACCACTTGCACCGCAACCGGCGTATCAAACGCATAGCGCAGGCAATCTTCGGCCGTCAATCCCTCCTTGCCGATAAAAACTCCTGCGCCGCCGCCTAGTCCCTTGAAGCCGATGACTCCGATTTTGCGCTTAAGACAGACGGGAATGACATTGTTCTGGAAGCTGCGGAAGTGAGCGTCCATCACGTTTACCGGCATCATGCAGGTATCCCAATCGAAAGGCTTGGAGAGCATGTTTAGGTGTATGCGCGGATCCTTGTGGCCGGTGAAGCCGATGAAACGAACCTTGCCGGCTTTTCTGGCTTCGAGCGCCGCCTTAATGGCGCCGCGCTCGAAGACCCAGTCCGGGTCGTTGTCGTAGTTGATCTCGTGGAACTGCCACAGGTCGATATGGTCGGTTTGCAGTCTCCGCAGGCTGTCTTCCAAACATTGCATGGACATTTTGTAGTCGCGCCCGCAGTTCTTAGTCATCAGGAAGACCTTTTGGCGGTAGCCGTCAGCCGCTAGGGCCCGCCCCATGATCTCCTCGCAAGCGCCGTCGCGGTAATCCCAGGCGTTGTCAAAAAAGTTTATGCCTTCGTCAACGGCCATGTGCATGGCGCGTATGCACTCGGCATCGTCTTTGATCTGGCGTATATGCGCGCCCCCCAGGCCGAGAATCGACACCTTGACTCCCGTTCTTCCGAGCGGCCGCATGGGAAGGCCCGCGGCGCCTGCTTCCGTGGTTTGAGCAATCAGTTCTTCGGCTAGCGCCGCTGTCGAAGCGGCCGCTGCCGAATAGACGAATCCCCGTCGCGTTAAATGTTCGGATGCCATTGAGAATCCCCCTCTCCTGGCATTTTAGATTAGATTAAGCGTCGGCCGGATGCTCGGCTGGCGACTGCCGAAATCGCTCCGAAGCTGCTCCATCGAAAATCACACCACGCAATTCGGGCTATGCCGCGATCGGGAGCGAGCGGCCGGCGAGGCGGCAACCTGTTAGAGTAAGAAAAACAGGAGCCGCTGCAACCGATGGATGTTTTTGCGCACGCTATGTGGGCCGGGGCGGCAGGGTTGGCCACACGAAAAAAGACCGGAATTCCCATACGGCTCCATTGGGCGATGTTGTGGGGCGTTTTTCCGGATGTTTTCGCCTTTAGCCCGGCCTTCGTATTGATGCTCTGGCTTCGAGTGACTGAGGGCGTTCGTCCTGAAGGACGCTTTTTCATCTTCGGCAGGGGCTTGCGCGAGGCTTTGCCGGTCTTTCTTCAACCCGACCAGCTTTATCACTACAGCCACAGCCTGGTGGTTTTCCTGCTGGTCTTCGGGGCGGTGTGGTGGCTCCTCCGCCGGCCCGCCTGGGTGATGCTAGCTTGGCCGCTGCATATTCTTATGGACATTCCGACCCACCGTGCGGGCCGCTTTGGAACTCCTTTCTTGTGGCCTATTTCCGACTACCGCTTCAACGGGATTTCCTGGGGACAGGGCTGGTTCATGCTGCTTAATTGGAGCGCCATTGCCGCAACTTATTTGTTGCTGCTGCTATGGTATGTGCTGGCGCGCCGCCGGGCGCGGGCGAAAGTTGTGGAAATGGCCCCCACAAGAGTCGAACCGCGGCCCTAGTACGGTGCGCTGCCGCCGCTTTGCGCCGAAATTTGAGGAATTGTCCCTGCTTAACCGGCTGTAACATTTTTCCGCTCATCTGGAAAGACGCAACTTAACGTGCAGCTAACGCAATTTTCGTAACAAACCGATTCTTGGTTCTGAGCAGGAATTCGCGCGGGCCTGCGTTTTGGGCAGTTTTCCTGAGAACCACTACTTAGGCCTTGTTAGCCCCCATGCGCCTTCAGTAGCAGACGCCGCAGAGCGATCTTCTGCACCGAGCTGGGGTGTGGTAACACGATATCAGGATTCGAACCGCCGCGGCGTCGGCAACGCCGTCTACAATCGTTTTGAGTGGTTCGGCCAGGATAGCTGGAAGGTCAACCGCCGTTTAACCCTGGACATCGGCGTGCGTTTCACGCTGGCCGAGGCCGCCAACTCTCTGGACCAGCCGCTGGCTCTTTTCATGGCCGATAAATATCGCGCCGAAGCCAACCCCGCTCTGATAATGCCTGCCTGCAAGACCGGAGCAACGTGTCCCAGCGGAGCCAACCGCATATCGCGGGATCCCGTCACAGGCGAATTGCTGCCGCAGGCGCTTATCGGCGCCCTCAGCAACTCCGGCGGGACGCCATATCAGGCAGCTTCTATTTTCAAAGGAAGCTATTTCAATACGCCCCCCATCGGCGTGGCTCCCCGGTTCGGGTTCGCTTGGGATGTTTTGGGGAATGGAAAGCTCGCACTGCGCGGGGGTTTTGCGATCCTTTACGATTCCAGCTCAAACAACGTTGATGATGTCCTATCTCTGACGGACATGCCGCCGGCCACACTCATTCAAACGTTGAACTACACGACCCTGGCCGACATGAAGAACGCGCCGAACTACTTCCGCGTGTCCAACATGGTGGCAGGCCAGAAAAACTTCGTGCTTCCCAGCACGCTCGACTGGCACTTCGGGGTGCAGCGCGACTTGGGCGCCGGCATCGTTCTTGATGTTTCCTACGTGGGCAACACCTCGCGCCACCGCCTGCAGAACTGGGACATGAACGCAATTCCTCCCGGGACGACCTGGAGCGGGGCGACCTTCACCGGGTTCACCCCCTGGGTTGTAGATTCAACCAACGGCCAGCCTTTGCCGGCTAACTTCCTGCGGCCCTACCGGGGCTACGGCGCCATAACCTACCGGTCCTGGAGCAGTTCGGCGAACTACAATGCGCTTCAAGCCAGTGTAAACCGCAGGTTCGGGAACCGCCTGACCTTTGGAGCCAATTACACGTTTTCACGCACCTTGACCTACAGCCGGACGCCGTTCTATGACGATCGGCTTAGCTATAGTCCGGGCAACACCAGGAAGCACAATTTCTCAGCCAACTGGACGTACCGGTTACCGGAGGGAAGCCGGGTGGCTGGCAGAAACATATTCACCAAAAGTGCTCTGGACGGCTGGCAACTCACCGGAATTGTGACCGCGCTGAGCGGCTCGGCAGCCACGGTCGGCTACACGCTGATCGGAGTTCCCGCCGGATTCAATATTTCCGGCAGCCCCACGACGGGAATTACGCGCATTCAGGTGGTTGATTTCAATAACATGTTCGTCACCCCGAAGGACAACCTCGAATACGGCCTGAATCCAGCCGCCTTTGCCATCCCTCCGCTGTCGTCGAATGGCCTGGGCAATGCTCCCCCTGTGTTGTTCTGGGGACCCGGGTCATGGAACATGGATCTGACTTTGTTCAAAATATTCAACTTATCGGAAAACAAGAGCCGTTCGTTGGAACTCCGGCTGGAGACCTACAACACCTTTAACCACCCCAACTACGGAAACCCCAACACAACCTATCAAGCCGCCTGGAACGGAGGCAATTTCGGGCCCAATACCAACCAGTACTTCGGGCGATTCGACTCATCGGCCGGCACGGTGGCGATCTCAAATACGGCTCGAGTAGCGGTGCTGGCCGCCAAGATTCGCTTCTGAGTTTTCCCACCGGCACTGCGCCTGATCGCGCGCCGGGCTGCCACCGCCGGTCCGGCGCGTTTTTTCGGCCTGCGTCTCGAAAACGATTCCCGCCGGCGGGATCAAGCACACTACGAAAACTCCAGCCCGAAGCCGTTCTTTTTGGGATCTTTTTGTCGTAAACTTGTAGGCGCCCCAAAAAGGGCGGTTAGATCAGAGGTCAGAGGAGAACGGTCATGCAAAACGAAACCTTGACAATTACGGACAATCGAACCGGTAAGACCTACACGATTCCGCTTTATAAGGGATGCGTGCGCACCATGGACCTGCGTCAGATAAAAGTCAGCGACGACGACTTCGGTGTGATGGGCTATGACCCCGCCTTTATGAATACGGCCTCGTGCCAAAGCAGTATTACATTAATCGACGGCGACAAAGGCATATTGCGCTATCGCGGTTATCCGATCGAACAACTGGCCGAGCAGTGCACCTACCTGGAAGTGGCTTACCTGCTGCTAGAAGGCGAGCTGCCGACCGAAAGCCAGTTGAAGCAGTTCACGCAGGAAGTCACCAGCCACACGATGCTTCATGAAAACATCAAAAAACTCATGGATGGCTTCAACCACGATGCCCATCCGATGGGCGTACTCATGGCCTCGCTGGCGGCCCTGGCGACGTTATATCCGGACAGCCGCAATATTCACGATCCAGCCTGCCGCCGTCTCCAGATCCTGCGCCTGCTCGGCAAGACGCCGACGATCGCCGCCTATTGGTACCGGCGCAGCCGGGGCCTGCCCTACGTTTACCCGGACAACACGCTGAGCTACACCGAAAACTTCATGAGCATGTTGTGGAAGATGCCTTCCGAGCCGCGCTATGAGCCGAACAAGGTTTTGGCCCGAGCGCTGGACATACTGTTCATCCTCCACGCCGACCACGAGCAGAACTGTAGCGCCAACGCCATGCGCTCGGTGGGCAGCAGTTACGCCGACCCCTTTGCTTCGGCTGCGGCGGCCGTAGGCGCTTTGTGGGGACCGCTGCACGGCGGCGCCAACGAACAGGTGCTGCGCATGCTCGATGAAATCGGCACGGTCGAGAACATCCCGGCTTTCATCGAGCAGGTTAAAGCCGGCAAGGGCCGCTTGATGGGCTTCGGCCACCGGATTTACAAAAACTACGACCCGCGGGCCAAGATCATCAAGCGTACGGCCGAAGAGGTGTTCCAGGTCACCGGCCGCAATCCCAAGCTGGACATAGCCATCGAGCTGGAGAAGATCGCTCTCAACGACGAGTACTTCATCAAGCGCAAACTCTATCCAAACGTCGACTTCTACAGCGGCATCATCTATCAGGCGCTGGGCTTTTCGCCGGAGATGTTCACCGTGCTGTTTGCCATTGGCCGCATGGCCGGCTGGCTGGCGCAGTGGCAGGAGATGCTCCAGGACAAAGAGCAAAAGATTGCACGCCCGCGGCAAATTTACATCGGGCCGGACCGCCGCGACGTGGTTCCTATGGCGCAGCGCGGCAAATAAGCCTCGCCGCTATTCGCCGCTCATTTCAGGCGCGGCCTCGTACTCCTCAACCAGAGGCGACGAGGTCGCGCCATACTCATAACCTTTTCGAAATGCCTTCAGGTTCAGCTCCCGCAAAGCGGGTGGGACCGAATCCTCAATGGCTTTGGCTAGAGCGGCTTCTCCGACCAAGCCCGTCACCGAGCCGAAGAAACCCACCATCACGATGTTGAGCACCATGCGGCGGCCAAGTTCTTCAGCCAGGCGCGTAGCGGGTATGCCGTAGACTCTGGCGCCCTCCGGAAATTTACACAGCCGGACCAGGTCCTGCTCGACCAGCAGCAGACCGCCCGGCCTTAATTCAGGCGCGAATTTCGAGTAGGCTTCCTGGCTCATGGCGACCAATACATCCGGGCGCGTGACATAGGGATACAAAATAGGTTCATCGGAAAGGACGAGCTGGGCGCTACAGGCGCCGCCGCGGGATTCCGGACCGAAACTCTGCGTCATGGTGGCGTGCATGCCTTCAAAGATTGCGTACGCCTTTCCGATGACCATGGCGGACAGGATTACGCCCTGCCCGCCGAAGCCGGCGATTCTGATTTCGGTTAGTCGCATGAGCAAACCGGAGCCTCCACGTATTTGTCCCCCAGGCGGGCCACCATCTGGCGGCGCAACAACTCGCTGTAATCGGGGCGATCACGGTCGACGAATTTGCCGACAATGATTTCCTCGCTTGCGCCCAGAGCCACCTCGCTGGTCGAAATTCCGTTGCGAATCTTGCTCTTTTCCTTGTACATGCGCATCGTATCGAGGCCTTCGCCGAGTTTGTTGCGCCGCTCATATAGCGTGGGGCACGGCGAAAGAACCTCGATGAAGCAGAAGCCCTTCTTGCGCAGTATTTCGCCCATTGAACGGGCCAGTTGCCGTACATGATACGCCGTCCAGCGCGCAACGTAGACCGCTCCGGCGGCGTCCATAAGCTGTGGCAGATTGAAAGCCGGCTCATAAGCCCCGTAAGGCGAAGTGGCGGTTATAGCAGCCAGAGGCGTTGTGGGGCCGCTCTGCCCGCCGGTCATGGCATAGATGAAATTGTTGACACAAATTACCTTGATGTCGATGTTGCGGCGCGCGGCGTGAATCAGGTGGTTGCCTCCGATGGCGGCCAGATCCCCGTCGCCGGAGTAGACCACCACTTGAAGCGAGGGGTTAGCCAGTTTCAGCCCGGTGGCGAAGGGGATGGCCCGGCCGTGAGTGGTATGGAAAGAATCGAGCTTTACATATCCGGCTACGCGTCCCGAGCAGCCGATGCCCGAGACCACAGCCACGCGATCAAGCGGCATCTTGCTTTCAAGCAGAGCCCGCGCAAAGCAATTCACCGTCGTACCGATGCCGCAACCAGGGCACCAGATGTGGGGCAACCGGTCGGTGCGCAGGCAAACTTCCACCGGGTTCGCCGGCGCCTGGGGCAATACTTCAATGGTGCTCATTTAGCCGCCTCCATTATTGCATCCAAAATGACCTCAGGCTGGTGCACGGTCCCGCCGGCGTGCGGGACGCTTAAAACTTTGGCCGCGCCGGCGGCGGCGCGCTCTACCTCGTTCACCATCTGCCCGAGGTTCAGCTCAGGCACCACAAAGGCTTTTACCCGCCCGGCCAGGGCGCGTATGAGCGCCGCAGGAAACGGCCATACCACAATCAAGCGGAGCTTTCCGACTTTCAGGCCTTTTTCCCGGGCCAGCATTATGGCCCGCTGAGCCACGCGCGCGGTGATGCCGTAGGAGACCACCACTACCTCGGCATCCTCCAGGCCTTCTTCTTCCACGTTGACCAGCTCGGCGGCCGCTGTTTGAATTTTGGCCTTCAGGCGTTTGACCAGACGATCCTGGGCTTCGGCGTTCATCGATGGGTAACCTCTTTCGTCGTGCGTTAGGCCGGTGATGTGAAAACGGTATCCTTCGCCGGCGTGGGCCATATCCGGCACTAAATCTGCCGAAGGCTGATAGGGCAGGTACTCGCCCGGTGATCGGTCGGTATGGCGCCGCTGGTAAATCATTATTTGATCAGCCGGAGGGATTACGACTTTTTCCGTCATGTGGCCGACGCACTCATCCATCATGAACATGACCGGGGTGCGAAACCGTTCGGCCAGATTGAATGCTTGTATGGTGAGGTCGAAGCACTCTTGTGGGGAACTGGGGCTGAGCGCGATGATTTCGTAATCGCCGTGCGAACCCCAGCGGGCTTGCATCATATCGCCTTGCGCGGGGAGCGTAGGCAGGCCGGTCGAAGGACCACCCCGCTGTACGTTGACGAACACGCAGGGAGTTTCGGTCATAACGGCGAAGCCGATGTGCTCCATCATTAGTGAAAAACCCGGTCCGCTAGTAACAGTGAAGGCCTTAGCTCCGGCCCAGACGGCGCCGGCTATGGCGATAGAGGCCGCCATCTCGTCTTCCAATTGAATGAAGGTGCCGCCTATGGTTGGAATTCGCGCGGCGAAACGCTCCACAACCTCGGTCGAAGGAGTGATGGGATAGCCGGCGGCAAAGCGAGCTCCGGCAGCCAGTGCGCCTTCGCAGCAGGCGTGGTCGCCGTCCAAAAAATGTGTGCCGGTTAAAACTCCTGCAGGATCAGCGTGTTGCCACTGTTTCTTTGGGTTGTCCATCGGTTGTTTCTTTCCAGCCGAAAATTGCAAAATCCGGACAATACATACCACAAAGATCGCAGCCGCTGCACTTTTCCGGCGACACCACATGCGGTGGATGATAGCCTTTGGAATTGTAAGCTGAAGATAAAGCCAGCACCTTGGTGGGACAGAACTCTACGCAGAAGCCGCAGCCTTTGCAGTTATCCGCAATAATTTCGACGTGACCCTTGGCCATACCGCCGGTTCCCCTCTCACTGGATTATAGCAGGCGCGCGGAGAACTACAGAAATGCGGCGTGGATCTAATGCGACGCAGCAGGTGATTTTCGAAGAGAGCGGGAGCGGCTGCATTCCGGAGCACGGATTCTTGTTACGACACACTTTCAGGATCTGCGCCTAGTGAATGCGGCAGGCGTTTGATTAGGGGTTTCAATTTCTGAAGAGGCAAAGGCGGCTGGAACCGTGTCACATAGGGCCGCGACCCTCGGCGTATGATCTTGCAAGCTGTTTAGGCATGGGCCATAGAAACCGCCTTCACTGGATTGCGAGCTTGCTGATTCGCTGACTCCCGCAGCAGGCATAGGCATAGGCGGTCAAAACCGCCTTCAATGGGGCCGCGACTCTTCAGTCGCGGAAATGCCACTCTCGAGCTACGTCATTATTTTCCCAATCAAAGCTTCAATGGGGCCGCGACTCTTCAGTCGCGGAAATGCAAGCACTTCCCCCTCTACCGAAATCGGATACACCGGCTTCAATGGGGCCGCGACTCTTCAGTCGCGGAAATGCCGGTTGCGTCTTGTCCCTCCCACTAAAGAAAGTGGAGCTTCAATGGGGCCGCGACTCTTCAGTCGCGGAAATCTTAAATTATCATCACTGCCCAGTTCAAATGATGCCAGCTTCAATGGGGCCGCGACTCTTCAGTCGCGGAAATTCCTTCGTTCGCCGATGCCGACCGCCGCGTTCCAGCAGCTTCAATGGGGCCGCGACTCTTCAGTCGCGGAAATCGGCTGAACTGATCCAGCGATTCGGTGAGGGCCGGGCGCGGCTTCAATGGGGCCGCGACTCTTCAGTCGCGGAAATAGGATGGCTCCAAAATCCCGTCCGCCGTTCGACGACAGCTTCAATGGGGCCGCGACTCTTCAGTCGCGGAAATTTCATGAAAACTACTCGCTCGACCGGGCATGACGGAGGCTTCAATGGGGCCGCGACTCTTCAGTCGCGGAAATGCAGCGTGAATTGATGCATCGCGCCGTGCTCATCAACGCTTCAATGGGGCCGCGACTCTTCAGTCGCGGAAATGCACCCAGGACGATAATTAGGATTATGGTTATAAGCTTCAATGGGGCCGCGACTCTTCAGTCGCGGAAATGTAGGTGGGAGTGCTGGAGGGGACCTCTATTAGCATTGCTTCAATGGGGCCGCGACTCTTCAGTCGCGGAAATGAAAACCAAAAAGCGGTCATCCGACGGAAACGACCCGCTTCAATGGGGCCGCGACTCTTCAGTCGCGGAAATCATACCCCGCAGGCAGTAGCGATTCCCTTCTGTAGTGCTTCAATGGGGCCGCGACTCTTCAGTCGCGGAAATCGCGCTCGCGCGACTCGGGTAACACCGTTCTTTCCAAGGCTTCAATGGGGCCGCGACTCTTCAGTCGCGGAAATATACCGTGCCATCGTCTTCTCCTTTCCTTCATCCATTGCTTCAATGGGGCCGCGACTCTTCAGTCGCGGAAATATAGCAGAAGGATTTGCCGAGGAGGAGCTAAGAGAGCTTCAATGGGGCCGCGACTCTTCAGTCGCGGAAATGCCGCACTCGGTTGCCCCAACCTGTGAACCCTTCATGCTTCAATGGGGCCGCGACTCTTCAGTCGCGGAAATGCGGAGCCGCTCGAACTTCAGCACCTGGAACTCACCGGCTTCAATGGGGCCGCGACTCTTCAGTCGCGGAAATATGTGCCCCCAAAAGTACCCGTCTGATCCCAGCCTGCTTCAATGGGGCCGCGACTCTTCAGTCGCGGAAATCATTGTCCTGTACTGAAGCCGCAGGATTTATTGGACGCTTCAATGGGGCCGCGACTCTTCAGTCGCGGAAATAAGAACTGACTGGGGGGCACAATGGACTATTATGACGCTTCAATGGGGCCGCGACTCTTCAGTCGCGGAAATCCCGCCGCCGACCACCTTTTTCGGCGCGTGACGCTGGCGCTTCAATGGGGCCGCGACTCTTCAGTCGCGGAAATGTGGAGTACGCCTATTTGGAGGGCGCGCAGGGGCCGCGCTTCAATGGGGCCGCGACTCTTCAGTCGCGGAAATTCCTCTCCCGGTAGCCAGGATGTACCGAAACTCCAAGCTTCAATGGGGCCGCGACTCTTCAGTCGCGGAAATAAGAGCAAATGGTGCTAACGCGCAGAGATGCAATTAGAGCTTCAATGGGGCCGCGACTCTGCAGTCGCGGAAATCTGGCGGCTTCAACGTCCCTATTCCGGGCGTGCCCGCTTCAGTGGGGCCGCGACTCTTCAGTCGCGGAAATCTTAAATTATCATCACTGCCCAGTTCAAATGATGCCAGCTTCAATGGGGCCGCGACTCTTCAGTCGCGGAAATGAAGGCGCTATATTCATCGCGCCCCCCGATAACGTGGCTTCAATGGGGCCGCGACTCTTCAGTCGCGGAAATGCGCGGATATCTTCCCAGATTGGCTGAACATCATCGCGAGCTTCAATGGGGCCGCGACTCTTCAGTCGCGGAAATCCGGCATTCCGATGCCTAAATGGATTATAAGCAGTTTGG
>Ga0078972_1004649_pt1 | contig 36858 bp, 33 predicted proteins | sample YelNatPaOPGAMG01_FD_67568 | JGI IMG/M metagenome (GOLD analysis project Ga0078972, IMG submission 67568) | Hot spring thermophilic microbial communities from Obsidian Pool, Yellowstone National Park, USA - OP-RAMG-01 (SPADES assembly) (version 2) | ecosystem: Environmental > Aquatic > Thermal...
CCGCTTTGTCCGGCGTCGACGCACTGGCGAACATGGTTGTCGAGCTGGAGCACTGCGAGGGGTGGACGGTGCGGGCCAGGATGAGCAAGTCGGCGCTGATGCGCCACGACGATCCGGTCGTTCTGGTGACGTTCGAGAATCTCACCGAGCGGCTGTGGATCGACGAGTCCTAGCCCCGGCCTAGTCCCGGCCTGGGCCGAGTCGGTCCGCGTTACCGGCGGTCGGCTACGACTGCGTGTGAGCCGATGCCACGGCGGTGCTGTGCAGATCGAACGCGAGCGGCTCGGCGGAGACCTTCTTCACCGCGAGCGCGTGGCGCCGGTTGATGAACTGGGTGAAGTAGTCGCTCCGGTCCGGGCTGGTGAAGCACGCGAGCGCGAGGGTCCATGTCTTCCGCAGGTTGTCCAGGTAACGCTCGGGTTGGTCGAGGTCGCTGATTCTGCGGACGCCCAACCACAGCGCCACGAGCATTTTGGCGACGTCCTCGGGTTCGTGGCGGTCGGTGACGTCGCCTTCGGAGAGTGCCCGTTCGATAAGGGTGGTGATGAACTCGACCCACGACTGCCACCGGGCGTCGGCCAGGTCCGTCGAGATGTCGAGAGTCTCGAGCAGTCGCGCACCCGCGCGGGCCAGCTCGTCCTGGGTGGCTTGGACGGCAAGAAGATAGATGAGGTCGATCAGCGTCTCCAGCCCCGACATCTTGCGGGCGAGCAACTCGCTGACCGCGGCACCGCTCATCTCGGTGACGTCGTCGATGATCGCCATGGCCAGCGCCTGCTTGGAGGGGAAATGGAAGTACATCGCCCCTTTGGTCAGCTCGGCGTCCGCGAGGATGTCATCGAGGCTGACCATGCTGTAGGCGCGGTGAGCAAACTGGCGTGACGCTGCGGCGATGAGCCGATGGCGGGTGGTGCCGGCCCGCCGTTCGCCGCCCTCCGTCATTCCACTCCCCGTCTGGTTGCGTTCGCCGCTTCGCGGCACGGCAGTACTTCCACCAAGTCAGCCCCCTTGATCATAGAGGGCGGTGACCCTGCCAGGGGTGCGGACTCGTGTGCGACGGCGTCGTGTCGGCGGGGCCGTGCGGCGTGTGGGCTGTGGCATTTGCCGGTCACCGAGACATGAATCCTCACTCTGGGACTAATAGTTTGTTAAGTAGTGCATAAAGCGCCCGCAAGTATGTAAGGTTCGCAGCGAGATAGATCTTCAGTATCTAGGTGCAGGGACGCGTACTTGCGGCGGTAAGGCAAATCCCGCCTCTCGGGCGACCTGCTTTCGTGAGGAGGAACCCATGTCGGTTACGACCACACAGTCAGGGCTGCCGATGCCCGCGCTATCCACGTCCGGCGCGCCGGTGCCTGCAGGGGATGCTCCTGCCGTCCCCTGCGAGCGGGCCGGCACCGACGGCGTCCGGGCCGTCGAGCGGCGGCGCAACGGGGGTCCCGGCGATACCCCGATGGCAATCTTGAGGCGTTTGCCCGCCGTAGTGGTCTTGGAGCGGGTTCCGGTTCCGTCGCTCGCGATGGCGCGCGACGGGAGCATCTTGTTCGCGAATCCGGCATTTGCCGAGATGGTGGGGCATCAGCAGGACAGACTGGCGGGCGCGGCCTTCAGTCAGGTTTTCGACACTGCACCCGCGGCGGTGACCGCGCTGTCCGGCGTCGAAGCGCTGGCGAACATGGTCGTGGAACTCCAGCATGGTGAGGGTTGGACCGTGCGGGCCAGGATGAGCAAGTCGGCGCTGATGCGACGCGACGATCCGGTTGTCCTGGTGACCTTCGAGGACGTGACGGAGCAGCTGTGGACGGACGAGCACTGACGCTAGCGCCGCCGGTATTTGCCAATTTTTCCATCCCCGGTTGACGGGTCGGGCCTGGCCTGAGCCGGCGCGGGGGAGCCGCCCCGCGCCGACTCGCCCCGGGCTGTTGAGCGAGGTTTGCCGCACGACGGCCCGGCGAACCGCGCGGGTGCTGACGGCCGTCGGGGGCGGATGACCCTCCCGGCCGTTGAGCGCGCGTTGCCGACGCTTGCGCGGACGGGTTTGCCGGCGGGTGCGCGACCGGCAGCCGGCCCCGGCGGGGTGCCTTTCGACGTCGGCGTGGGAGTGCCCCGTGTCGGCCCGTGTCGGCCCTGAAGCGGCGCTGAAGCGGCGCTGAACGCCGCGCACGCGTCACGGCCGGGTGTCTCCCCGACCGCTCTTCCCGGCTGCCCGATCTGCACGTTAGGACGAGATTTCACCGAACGGACGGTTTGCAAGATGCGACCGTTACCGATCTTGGTGCGTATCCACGGCAGTATCACTGAACTTAAAGTCTGTTAAACCGTATACAAGACATCTATTAGTATGTAATCTGACCACACAGGTGCACAGTCGGTATAGCGAGAGCAGCCGACCGCCGCGGTAATCGCGGCCCGCTTCCGTGAGGAGGAGCGCATGTCGTTCGTAACCACACAGCCCGAGCTGCTGGCGTCAGCGGCGGGAGAACTTCAAGGCATCGGTGCTGCGATGGTTGCCGGTAACACTGCGGCGTCGGTGCCGACGACCGCAGTCGTCCCGGCGGCCGCCGACGAAGTATCGGCCCTGACCGCGGCGCACTTCGCCGCGCACGCCGTGCAATACCAGGAGTTCAGCGCCCAAGCCGCCGCGATTCACGAATCGTTTGTCAGCGCCCTGGGCGCCGGCGCGGGTTCGTACGCGTTCGCCGAGGCCGCCAACGCGGCCGCGGTCCTCTGAGCTCGCGGGGATTTCAGCATGGATTTCGGAGCTTTACCGCCAGAGGTCAACTCAGCCCGCATGTATGCCGGGCCGGGACCGGCGCCGATGCTGGCCGCTGCATCCGCCTGGCACGGCGTGGCGGCGGAAATGCGTTCCGCGGCTTCCTCGTACGAGTTCGTGATCTCGGAACTGACCACCGGGTGGCAGGGACCGTCATCGACGTCGATGACCGCCGCGGTCACGCCCTACATGGCGTGGATGAATGCCACCGCCGGGCAGGCTGAGCTGGCGGCCATCCAGGCGCAAGTGGCGGCGAGCGCCTACGAGCAGGCGTTCGCGATGACCGTGCCGCCGCCCGTGATCGCGGCGAACCGCGCTCAGCTGATGATGTTGGTGGCAACGAACTTCCTCGGTCAGAACACGCCGGCGATCGCGGCCACCGAGGCCCAGTACGCCGAGATGTGGGCGCAGGATGCCGCGGCGATGTACGGGTACGCCGCGCATTCGGCGGCCGCCACCGCCCAGGTGACGCCGTTCAGCGCCGCGCCGCAGACCACCAACGCCTCGGGGCTGGCCGCGCAGGGGGCCGCGAGCGCCCAGAACGCCGGCGCGGCGAGCGGCACGGGGGTGCAGTCGGCGCTGTCGCAACTCGTTTCGTCGATCCCCACCACGCTCCAGGGCCTCGCCTCGCCGCTGTCCGCGCCGGCGGCGGCCGGGACCACCTCGGCCGCGTCGGTGAACCCCATCACGGGGATCGTGTCCTCCACCTCGCTCCAGACCATCGGGACGACTCTGCTCTCCGAGTACCTGTACCTGCCCGGCTTCGCCGGCCTGATGCTGTCGACCAGCGCGCTCGGACCGCTGATGAACCCCGACGTGTTCCTGCCCTTCATGAACATGGGGGCCGCCGCGGCGGGACCCATGGGCGCGCTGCCCGGGGCGGCCGCCGCCGAGGGTGCGCTGGGCGCGGGAGTTGCCGGGGGCTGGGGCGGTTTGGGGGGCCTCGGCCAAGCGGCCTCACTGGGCGGCTTGTCCGTGCCGCCGAGTTGGGGTTGGGCCGCAACGGCTCCCGAGGGGATGCTGGGGTCGGTACCCCTGATGCACATGATGGAGCCCGCGGCCGGCTCGCTGGCCGGTGCCGAGATGGGCGCCGGGCTGGGCTTCCCGTTCATGTTCAGTCCGCTGGGGCGGGCCGCGACGATGGGTGCCGCCGCCGGCGCGGGTGCGGGCGCGGTCGCCGTCGCCGCCAAGTACGGTCCGCGCCTAAAGGTGCTGTCACGCTCGCCCGGGGCGGGCTACTCGGAAGAATCGGCGGTTGCCCCGGCACCCGCACCCGCGCCGAAATACCCAGTGCCCGCTGGCTTTCCGTCGAACGGGCACGCGCCGCCCGGATACCAGCCCGCGATCGTCTATGTCCCGATCAACGGCAACGCGCCGACCAACGTCTGACAGACCAAAAAGCCGACCGCACCAAATCGGTACGCGACAACGCGATGGACCGGAGCCCCGCCTGATCGTGGGCGCCCCGGCCCTGGGAACTTGACCAGCTCGACCAGGAACAGATCGGTGAACGCATGTTCAGGAGGTGCGCCCCATGAAGAATCCACCCACTGGTGTCCTTCGATCGGTGAGCTCGAATCCCCGGGCGCACAGTCGAACTAGCCATTGCGCGCCAGCCATGCTGCGTCGCGTGCTTTCGCGTCGGGCAGTCGGAGCGAGGCCCGAACTATGACATCTCTGCACCAGGCGGCCGACAGCGACCAGCTTGTCGATCTCACCGATTCCGTCCCGCGTCCGCGGGGGCGCATGGCCGATGCGCGCGTCGGCGAAACGACCTCTCCGTCGACACGCGAGTTCGACGCCCTTGCGGCGCTGGCCAAATCGCCTCGCGCGCAGTGGCAGCAACGCTACGGGAACTGGCTCGTCGGTTCCGATGTGCTGGTGGTCAGCTCCGTCGTGGCGATCGCACAGATCGTGCGCTTCGGCAACGTGACGGCCGGCAGCCTGTGGGCGGGGAACACCCTGGTGGCCTACTCCGCCGTCTCGGTTCTGATCGTGGTCGCGTGGGCACTGGTCCTGGCGATCTACCACACCCGCGCGCAGTGCGTGATCGGCGCCGGCCTGGAGGAGTTCCGCCGGGTATGGACGGCCACGTTGTGGGTGTTCGGGGTCATCGCCGTCGTGGCGACCTCGCTCAAGCTCGACATCGCCCGCGGCTATCTGGCGATCGCGTTCCCGCTCGGGCTGCTCGCGCTGACGGTCAACCGCCACCTGGCCCGCAGATATGTCGCCGCACAGCGTCGCCGGGGCCGCTTCATGACCGCGGTGCTCGCGGTCGGCGAGCCCATATCGGTCACCGTTCTCGCCCAATCGCTGACGCAGCGCCCGGCCGACGGGTACTCCGTCGTCGGCGTGTGCCCGCTGGGCGTCACCCGGCAGCAAAAGCTGGTGGTCCCCGGCCTCGGCCCGGTGCCCGTGTTTCCCTACGACGGCGACATCGGGCACGCGATCGCGGCGTCGGAGGCCGATACGGTCGCGCTGACTTCGTCCGGTGAGCTGGGACCCGAGGGCATCCGCGACTTGTCCTGGCAATTGGAGAAACTCGGCGTCGACCTCCTGGTGGCGCCGGGGATCGTCGACGTGGCAGGCCCGCGACTGACCGTGCGGCCGGTCGCCGACCTGCCGCTGATCCACGTCGACAAGCCGCAATACCAAGGGGCCAAAAGGTTTCAGAAGCGCGCATTCGATGTGTGCTTCTCGCTGCTGGCGCTGCTGGCGGCGTCGCCGATCATGGTCACCGCCGCCGTGGCGATCAAGCTCACCAGCCGGGGCCCGATCTTCTATCGGGCCGAGCGGATCGGGTTGGACGGCGTCGGATTCCGGATGATCAAGTTCCGCAGCATGGTTGTCGACGCCGACACGAAGCTGGCGGAGATCGCCGATCTCAACGAAAGTGTCGGCGGGGTGCTGTTCAAGATCCGCAAAGACCCGAGGGTGACCCCGGTCGGCAGGATTCTGCGGCGGTACAGCATCGACGAACTCCCACAATTCTTCAACGTGCTTTTCGGGGACATGAGCGTGGTCGGGCCGCGGCCGCCGCTGCGGTGCGAAGTCGAGACCTACGACGACCGGGTACGGCGCCGGCTGCTGGTGCGGCCGGGCATCACCGGACTATGGCAGGTGAGCGGCCGCTCGAACCTGCCGTGGGAGGACTCCGTGCGACTGGACCAGTCATACGTCGAAAACTGGTCGATGCTCGGTGATTTGGCGATCGCGGCTAAGACCTTGGGTGTCATCGTCGGCGGATCGGGCGCATATTGAGCACGCAATCGGGGGCCAGGGCGCGGGGATTCCGTCGCCGTGTGGGCAACGCCACACCGGCGCGGCATGCTTCGATGCCACGCGCGGTCGTCACCGGGATCGGGGTGGTCACCCCGGTGGGGAGGGGGATCGAGGAGTTCTTCTCGGCGCTGTGTGCGCCCACCTCGGGGCTGGTGCGTCCCCCCGACGGACATTTCGCGGCCGGCCTGGTCGACGCGATCGGCATCGCACCGCCGGTCGATCCGTTCGAGCTGCTGCCGGAGAAGGATGCCGCCTTCGCGGACCGCTTCACGGTGACCGCAGTGGCCGCGGCAGACGACGCCATCGCGGACTCCGGCATCCGGATCGGTGTCGACGTCGACCCGTTGCGCGTCGCCGCCGTGATCGCGACGGCGACCGGCGGCACGATGACATTCGAGCGGCAGGCGCTCGTACGGCACCAGGAAGGGTTCGGCGCGGTGGACCGCCACCTGTTCAACGGGTTCCTGCCGAACATGGCCGCGGCCAGGATCGCCATCAAGCACGGGATCCGCGGACCCAGCTTCGCGATCGCGTCGGCGTGCACGGCCAGCGCGCAAGCCGTCGCCGAGGCGCTGCGGCTGATCCGCGCGGGTGACGCCGACGTGGTGATCTGCGGTGGCACCGAGGGGCCGCTCGGGCCAACGGGGCTGGCCGGATTCCACAACGCGGGGACACTGGCCACCGGGTGGGCGGACCCGACCGCCGCGAGCAGGCCGTTCGCCAGCGACCGCAACGGTTTCGTGGTCGGTGAGGGCGGCGGCGTGCTGGTGATCGAACGCGCGGACATCGTCGACGCGCGTGGCGGCAGCGGGTATGCGGACCTCGTGGGCTGGGGCGCGACGAGCGACGCCTACCACCTGGCAATCCCGCGCCCCGATGCGAGCGGGATCGCCGACAGCATGCGGATCGCGTTACGCAACGCCGGTGTGGCGCCGGGTGAGGCCGGTTACCTCAATGCCCACGGCACCGGGACCCGGGTCGGAGACCTGGCCGAAGCCAAGGCCATCCGCGCGGTGTTCGGCGACGACCAACCGCTGGTGAGTTCGACCAAGGGTGTCACGGGGCATCTGCTCGGCGGCGGGGGTGTGGTGGAGGCCGCCGCCACAGTGCTGGCGCTGGCGCGCGAACAACTGCCGCCGACGAAGAACCTCGACGAGCCGGACAGCAAGTGCGACCTCAACCACCTGAGCGGCGACGCGGTGTCCAAATCCGTGGACATCGCGATGTCGAACTCGTTCGCCTTCGGTGGGCACAACGTCAGCCTCGTCTTCAGCGGCCCGTCCACGCGTCACCGGCGCGGCGTCCCCGGCTCGGCCGGCCCGGCCTCCGTCCCCTCCCTGCAAGCCGAATAGGAACCATGTCGCACAGTGCCTTTCCCGATGCCCAGACCGCCGCGCCCGACGTCGATGTCGTGGACGACGTGGTCGCGGACTTCCTCGCCGCGGCCCGCGATTGGCCGCACCGTCCCGCCGTGTTGCACAACGGGACCGCTACCACCTATCAGGACCTCGCCGAGCGGGTGCGCCTCACCGCCGGGCGCTACCGCGCCCGCCGATCGAGCGCCGACGGACCGACCGAGCTGATCGGCGCGCTGGTCTCTCACACGCCCGCGGTGGTGGAGCACCTTCTCGGGATCCTGCAGGCCCGCGGTGCCTACTGCCCGATCGACGCCGCACTCCCGTCCGGTCGCAAGGAGGCGCTGGCCGAGGCGCTGGGTTTGGACCGCGTGTTCGCCGTAGTCCCGGACCCGGGTGCCGCGCCGAACCTCCGGATCGAAACGCTCGACGACGACGCGGTCGCGGTGGACAACATTGTGCCCCAACCCGGTTACAGCCGCACCGATCCGGCATACGTTTTGTGCACGTCGGGCTCTACAGGGGCACCGAAACCGGTGGTGGTCTCCCGGCATGCCCTGACCGTCACGGTGCGCGCGCTGCGCGACCTTTTCGGGCTCTCCCCCGAAGACCGCGTGCTGCAATTCGCCTCGCTCGGCTGGGACACCTGCCTGGAGGAGATTCTGCCCGCGCTGACCGCGGGTGCGACACTGGTTTTCGACGACGCCGCTCATGGCGGCTCGTTCCCGCGCTTCGTGCGGATGCTCGCCGAGCGAGAGGTCAGCGTGCTCGACCTGCCCACGGCGTTCTGGCACGAACTGGTGCTCTTCCTGCACGAGGAGAGCGCCGCGCTGCCGCCCGGCGTCCGGCTGGTGGTGATCGGCGGCGAGCGGGTCGACCCCACCCGCTTGCGGCAGTGGCGCGAAACCGACGCCGGGCACATCAGATTGCTCAACACCTACGGGTGCACCGAGACGACGATGATCACCCACGCGGCGCAGCTGGCCGGCCCCGGCACCGAACCGGCGGTTGCGGCCGACGACGCCGAGGCGCCACTGGGCCGTCCGCTCGCCCATGTGCGCGATCACGTCACCGAGGAGGGTGAGCTGCTGGTGTCGGGCCCGGCGCTGGCCACCGGCTATCGCGGAATGCCGGAGCTCACCGCAAAGGGATTCCCGGTCACCGATCACGGCGCGGGGCCGGCGCGATGGTTCCACACCGGCGATCTGGTCGTCCGGGGCGAGCGCGGCCTGTTGTATTCCCGGGGCCGGGCCGACGAGCAGGTGAAAGTCCTTGGTGTCCGGGTACATCCGGCCGAGGTGGAGGCGCACCTGAACGCTCACCCCGCGGTGGCGGGTGCCGTCGTGATGGGGGAACGCATACTGGGGCACACCACCTTGACGGCGTACGTCGCCCCGGCCGGAGAGATCTCGCCGGCCGAGCTGAAGCGATACCTGCGTGAGCGCCTGCCCAGCCAGTTCGTGCCCAGCCGGGTGAAATTCGTCGCCGCGTTGGCTCACACGCCGACGGGCAAAGTCGACCGGGCGACAACGCGCCGCGCCGCAGCGGGCTACAACAACAAAGGAGCAGACCAGTGAATTCCGCCTACATCGTTGACATCTTCAGACGGGTTCTCGGCACCCCCGAGGTGGACGAGTGTTCGGACTTCTTCGAGCTCGGCGGCGACTCGCTGCTGGCCACGCGCGTGCTCAGCGCGATCGCCCGGGAGTTCGGGACGGAATTGATGTTCGAGGACTTCGTCGACGACCCCACGGCCGAAGGTCTTTTCACCAAAATCGCGGGCGCGGTGGCGCAGTGAGCGGGGAAGGCATGCACGTAGTCGTCGTGGGCGCCGGCCTGGCCGGGCTGACGACCGCGGTCGATCTGGTGGCGTCGGGTGCGGATGTCACCGTGCTGGAGGCACGCGACCGGGTCGGCGGCAGGATGCACGGCATCCCGGTGTCGGACGACGTCTTCGCCGACGGGGGTGCCGCGTATCTCGGCGTGCGGCACACCGAACTGCTCGCGATGGTGCGGGAAAACGGACTCGCACTGGCCTCGACGGGGATGGTGGGGGACAGCACCTTCCTGGTCCGGGATCAACACACGACGACGGCGAGCCGGATGCCCCCACTGGATGCGATCGCCCTGGGGGAGCTCTTCGACCGGTTGGAGGAGCTCGTCGAGCAGGTGGGGCCCGCCGCGCCGTGGCTGAGCCCGCGCGCGGAGAGCCTGGACCGGCTGACCGCTGCCCGCTGGCTCGCCGACGAGGTCGGGCATCCGGACGCGCGGACCTTCTTCCCGCTGTTCATCGGCGAGATGATGGCGGCCGACCCGGCCGCGATCTCCGTGCTGCACATGGCGTTCTACCTGAGTTCGGGCGGCGGGATCCGCTACCTGAACGCGTTTCAGGGGGGGGCCCAGGAGTGGCGGATCGATGGTGGCTCGCACCAGCTGTGCGAAGCGCTCGCCGCACGGCTCGGCGATCGGGTACGGCTGGGTGAGCCGGTGTACGCGGTCGATCAGGAGGGACCCGACGCCGTTGTGGTGCAGTGCGGTTGGACCGGCGACGGAGCCGGGCCGGAGTACCGCGCCGACCGGGTGGTCGTCGCCGTACCGCCGCTCCTGGCGCAGCGGATCGAGTTCCGGCCCGCGCTGCCGTCGCCGAGGGCGACAGCGGCCACCGGCCGCGGCTGCGCGATCAAGGTGCATCTGAGTTACCCGGCCCCGCTCTGGCGCGAGTACGGGCTGTCCGGGTGGTCGGTGAGCGCCCACGGGCCGCTGCTGTCCACGGTCGACGACTCGCCGCCGGACCAATCGGTAGGCGTGCTAACGGGATTCGTGACCGGCGCGGCCGCGTCGGCCTTCAGTGCGCTCTCGCCGGCCCAGCAGCGGGACGCGGCACTCGAGCACGCCCGCCGGCTATTCCCGCAGCTGCCGGCACCGACGCGCTGCACCGTGACCGACTGGGTGGCCGAAGAGTACAGCAAGGGATGTTATGCCGCGCTGTTCGGTCCGGGGGACTGGTTGAAACTGGGCCCGACGCTGACCGCACCCCATGGCCGGGTGCACTGGGCCGGAACCGAAACCAGTGTGGAGTTCTTCGGCCTGATGGAGGGGGCGATCAGGTCGGGACACCGCGTCGCGACCGAATTGATCCACGGCGCCGAACCGGCGACCGCCTCGCGAAAGGTGCTGTCACTGTGACGAATATCATCGATAGGACGAGCCTGGTCGACCCGGCGCACAGCGGTTTCAACGCCGCGATCGACCAGCCCTACGCCTACTCCCGCAACCAGTTGACCGAACCGGACTGGCGTCGTTACCCGGGCTGGGCGACGGTGACGGAGGCGGAGTGGCGCGACCCGCAATGGCAGCGGGCGCACTCCCTGAAGAACATCGACCAGTTGCGCACGGTGGTCGGCGACCTGCTCGACGATCGGTTCTACGCCGATCTCGCGGCCGACCAGCAGCAGCGGGCCACCATGTCGATGTTGCTGCCGCCGCAGATGCTGAACACGATGGCACCCCGGTGCGTGCCGGGACGTCGCGGGCTCACCGAGGCGTTCTACGCCGACCCGATCCGGCGTTACATGCTGCCAGTGCTCAGCGATCGCGACGCGCAGTGGGTTTCACACCCGCACGCCGAGCGGGACTCGCTGCACGAGAGCGACATGTGGGTCGTGGAGGGCTTGACCCACCGGTATCCCACCAAGGTGCTGGCCGAACTGGTCTCGACGTGCCCGCAATATTGCGGGCACTGCACGCGGATGGATCTGGTCGGCAATTCCACGCCGACGGTCGGCAAGACCAAGCTGACCCTGCAGCCGGCAGACCGGCAGGAGCGAATGCTGGAGTACCTGCGCGCCACGCCGACCGTGCGCGACGTCGTGGTGTCCGGCGGGGATGTGGCCAACGTCCCCTGGCCGCGGCTGGAGTCGTTCCTCATGCGGTTGCTCGAGATCGACACCATCCGCGACATCCGCCTGGCGACGAAGGGCCTGTCCGGTCTGCCGCAGCACTGGCTGCAACCCAAGGTCCTCGACGGGGTATCCCGCACCGCGCACGTTGCCGCCGCCCGCGGCGTCAACCTGGCGCTGCACACCCACATCAACCATGTCCAGTCGGTGACGCCGCTGGTGGCGACGGCGGCACGGGCGCTGCTCGACGCGGGGCTGCGCGACGTGCGCAACCAGGGAGTCCTGTTGCGCGGCGTGAACGCCACGGCCGCCGACCTGCTCGACCTGTGCTTCGCGCTGCAGGGCGAGGCGAACATCTTGCCGTACTACTTCTACATGTGCGACATGATCCCCAACGCCGAACACTGGCGAATCCCCCTGTGGGAGGCCCAGCAGCTGCAGTCGGAGATCATGGGCTACCTGCCGGGCTTTGCCACCCCGCGGCTGGTCTGCGACGTTCCCTACGTCGGCAAACGGTGGGTCCATCAGGTCATCTACTACGACCGGATCCGCGGCATCTCGCACTGGAGCAAGAATTACCGGACCGGGCTGGACGGATCGGATGTCGACGCGCTGAACCGCGTTTACCCGTATTACGACCCGATCAGCAGCCTGCCGCCGTCCGGGCGAGCCTGGTGGCGCAAGCTCTGCAACCGCAGCCCCGAGCCGGCCGTCTCGCCCGGCTGTGAGCGCTACCTGGTTACCGACGGCGCCGCGCTGGCCGGTCGCTGGGCGTGATCGCTGTCTCGGGATGGGATGGAAAACAGTTGGGGGCAAACCTGTTCGGGCCAGTCGCCTTGCCGTCGTCACCGATCAGGTGGTGAGGGCAGGGCCGCGTCGGGTTTCCCCGCGGGGCGCGACGACCGGCCCCGCGCGGCGGCAGGTGAGGGCTCCGGTAGCTTCGGGGCCTGCATCATTCGCACCGCTTGGTCTACTGTCGATCGCGTGGTGACAACGCAGGGCACGCACGTGCGCGAACTCGCGTGGACGGTGGCCGGGGCATCGGCCGGAAGCCTCGCGCGCTACTGCGTCGCCCAGATCTGGCCCGGCCGCATGCTCGAGGCCCTGCTCGTACTCACCGCGGCCGCTGCCGGTGTCGCCGGCTTCGCGCTGCACGCAACCCTGCGGACCTCCGTGCGCACGGCGCTGCTGGCGGCAGGCGGGGCCGCGGCCAGCATCAGCACCATGGCGACGTTGGCCGCGGCCGCAACTCCCGCGCGGTCGGTGATCCTGCTCGCCGGCTTCTTCGCCTGTGCCGTGGCCGGCGTGCTGGTGGGCATGCTGGTGGGACCATCCGTCCCGTCCAATGTGCAACGCGATGAACGACATTGAGGGCCGCTGTGGACCCGATCCTGTTCGCCTCCGGCTCCGCGGCCGGAGCGGTGCTGGCGTGGTTGGTGGACCGCGGCGCGCCGAGCCTGTCAACGGTGCTCGCGCTCAACGGGATCGCGTGCGGGCTGTTCGGCGCACTGGGGTCGGCGAGTATGGGTTCGAACATGCCCGCGGTTGAGTTCGGGTTCGGCTTCCTGGGCACGGCAGCGCCACTGACGTTGTGCGTGAACCGGTCCCGCGCGGTCGCCGGCCGCGCGGGAATCCCCTGCGCGATCCGCCATCTCGCCGCTGCCCTCGCGGTCGCCCTGGTGTCCGGCGTCGGCTGCGCCATTGTGGGGTTCGTGGCGGTGCATGGCGTGCGGCAGATCTCGGGCAAGGAGCGTCGCGGTATCCACGTGGGCTATCCGTCCACCGTGGCGCCGGAGTCTGTCCGTATCCCCACCGCAGGCTCATGAGATCGATGTCGGTCCGCCGTTTGGCCGCTTGGACCTGCCTGCTGTTGCTGGCCGTGGTGTTGGCGTTGCCGTGGGCGCCTCCGCCCCGGTGCGCCGATCCGATGCCCGGGCAGCCGGCGGCCTCCACGCCGTATCTGCCCTTCGACATGGACGAGGCCACCACGCAACGCAAGGTCTTCGCCCACTACATGCCGAACCTGCCGATCTCGATCGACAACAAGGACGGGCGCGAAGACTATTACGCCCAGCAATACCTGACGGTCGACGGCGAGAACGGGGTACATGCCGCCTACGGCGGGCTGCTGCGGGACAGACCGCTGCCCCGAGCGCACAGTTCCAATCCCGACTGGCGGCTGGCGGACCTGGAAACCGAGATCGGCCAAGCGAAGAGCGTGGGCATCGACGGATTCGCGGTCGACGTGCTCGCGCCCCGCACCGCGTCCGATGACGTCGACCTGCTGTTGCGTGCGGCCGAGGCGGTGGGCAATTTCACCGTGCTGATCACCGCCGATATCTCGAGTCCGTTGGGCGGGATGGCCCCGGCCGACTTCGCGGCGGACATCGTGCCGTACCTGACCGCACCGGGCGCGTTCCACATGTCCGACGGCCGGGCCGTGCTGGGTGCGTTCGCCGCGGAGCGGCAATCGACGGAATGGTGGATAGGCGTTATCAACACGCTGCGCGAGACATTCAACGTCAGTGTCGCCTTCGTGCCGACCTTCCTCGACGTGGCCGACAACTTGGAGCGATTCGCCGGATTCAGCTACGGTTTCAGCGAGTGGGGGGGACGAAGCCCCAACGCGATGGCCGTCCGGGACAGCGGGCACGGCTCCCCGGTGGATGTCATCCGGCGCGCGCATCAGCTCGGTAAACTGTGGATGCAGCCGGTGCCCTTCCAGGATAATCGTCCGCGCAGCGGCATTTTCGTGGAATCGGCCAATGGCGTGACGAACCGGCTGGCGTGGCAACTTGCCGAGCAACAGCACGCCGAGTGGGTGCAGTTGCTCACCTGGAACGATTACGTCGAAACGACCGCGATGGCGCCTTCGGTCGCGCACGGCTGGCGCATCTTGGACATGAACGCCTACGACATCGCCTGTTTCAAGTTTGGTGGGCCGCCTCGCATCGTCCGCAACGCGCTGTATCTGTCGTACCGTGACCAACCGGTGGGCGCACTCCCGGTGTATCCGGAGTCCGCCCTGATGAACATGCTGCCGACCAGCGTGCCGGCTCGCGACATGATCGAAGTGGTGACATTCGCGACAGGGCCGTCGCGCGTCGCTGTCAAAACCGGCCCGCACGACTATTCGTGCGATGTCCCCGAGGGCCGGGGAATCTGCACGTTCCCGTTGAGTCTCGGGCCGATCTCGGCCGAGATGCGGCGCGACGGTGCGGTGGTCGCCACGGCACGGTCCAACGCCGACGTCACCACGACGCCCTACGTGCAAGACCTTCAGTACCGCGTGGTGGGGGGGCTGCGGTAGATTGCCGAACCCTGGCCGCGCGGGGATCCGCGCCCAACGGGTGCGAGCGGCCGGGCGCGCCGCGCGCCGGTCGGCGGCCGTGCTCGCCGTGCTGGCCCCCGTGCTGTTGGCGGTGAACGGCGTGTGCGGCTACTTCGTTTTCGCCAGAGCCGCCGACAGCGCCGTGTCGCATGTGGATGCCGTGGTCGTGCTGGGCGGTGAGCACGACGGTCGCGAGCGCTACGGTCTGGCATTGACGCAGCAGGGACTCGCCCCCACCGTGGTGCTGTCGAATCCTTACCCCGCCACGGACAGCGTGATGAGCCGGATCTGTTCGGGGCCGCACGGCGCGGTGCAGGTGATCTGTCCCAGGCCCAAGCCCCCGACGACCCGTGGGGAGGCCATGATGACGCGGCGCTTGGCGCTCGAGCACCACTGGAAACAGGTCATGGTCGTCACCTGGCGCTACCATCTGCCCCGCGCCCGTTTGTTGTTCTGTCAATGCTTGTGCGCGAGTGGGGTTTCGATAACAGCCAAAGCCGTGCCCCGCCGCTACGTACTGCCCTTGTGGTACTGGGAATACATCTACCTCTACCAATCCGCGGGCATCGCGAAGGCGCTCACCATCGGTCACTGCTAGCGCAACCCCTGCCTGACAAAGACTTTCGGTGTGCATAGGTCGACGCGGCGATGCCTTACGGGGCCTAACGCCGGCCTGAGAGCTCACTCAACGCGTCCGTGTCGACGACGACCCGGGTGTCATGATCGAGATCCTCGGGCAGGATTCCCATGGGCTCGTCGACGATGTGGCCGGCCATCACATATGTGTCACGGGAAAACCATTCGCCGCGCGTGCTGCGCTTCCACACGGCCGGTGAACCGGCGTAGAGGCCCTTGTGGCCCTGGGCGCCACTGGCGCGCATCAGCGTCGAGTTGGCCCCAAGCAGCGACTCGTCCGGAAGTGAGGCGCCCTTGAGCAGCACGGCGCTGCTGCCCACCAGCGAGTGGTGGCCGACCGTGATGCGTCCCACCGACTGCTGGTCGGTCGCGAAGTCTGGCTCGTGGGTCTGCAGCAGGCACCTGTTTCCGCCGACCATGCAGAACGCTTTGAGGATGATGGTTCCCGAACAGTCGAGATAGTTGCGGCTGCCGATCTTGGCGCATGTTCCCAGGAACAGGGTGCCGGCCTGACTGTTGTAGTTCCGATAGACCGGATGTGCGGAGACCCAGTTCCACGATTCGATGACGGCGTGGTTGCTCAGGCGCACGAGGCGCAGCCGCCGGAAGACGTTGAAAGGGCCGATCCGCACGTCGTGGTCGATTTCGAACTTCTCCACACCCACCACGACGTTCGGGCCGATGTGCGAGGTCGGGTGGATATCGTGCCCGAACAGTCCCAGCAGCCGATTTTTCAGGCGCGAGGGCGGCAGGAGCCAGCACAACGCTTCGATGAGGACGCTCATCGTGGGTGGCCGCCCGTGCCCGGGGCGAACTCTCGCGCGCGATGTTGCAACAGGTCAAGACGCATCGGTGTGCCTTTCGTGTCGGGGTTCTGCACGCCGTTGGGGTAGGTGAGACGGGCGGAGTCGCGGCCCCGTGGCTCGCGGTCCGCCCGGCTGTCCGGACGCGGTCCAAGCCGACCCGCCGTGGGGAGAACTGCCGGACCCGCCCCGGGTTGTGCTGCCCGTCGCCACTCACCCACGTTTAAATACTACAAGATTGCGATTGCCATTGCAGCCATGCGAAAAGTATGTACTATGACCAAAGCTAGGGTGAGCGGTTTCGGTGTCTGTGGTTCCGATCCGCACGATGAGGAAGCGAACGGTGCTGAGCTGCGCGGTGTCACGGGAGGTGTCGGCAGCGGTGCCCCGCGGTCGGCGTGGGGTGCCGGTTGCGGCCCGGGCGGAATCCCCGGCGCAGCGGCGCGTGCTCGCCGCATCTCGTGTCGACGGGTTCGTCTGCAGCGACGCGAAGCCGCGGACCGGGCACCGGCCGCACGGTATTGACAGGCTCGGCTGAAAAAGGACGTGTTCATGAAAAAGGCTTTGATCACCGGAATCACCGGCCAAGACGGCTCGTACCTGGCGGAGTTGCTGCTGCGCAAGGGATACGAGGTACACGGTTTGATCCGGCGCGCCTCCACCTTCAACACCTCACGTATCGAGCACCTCTACGTCGACCCCCACGACGCCGACGCCAGACTGTTCCTGCACTACGGTGACCTCTCGGACGGCACTCGGTTGGTGACCCTGCTGTCCAAGATCGAGCCGGACGAGGTCTACAACCTCGCGGCCCAGTCCCATGTCCGGGTCAGCTTCGACGAACCCGAGCACACCGCCAACACGACCGGCCTGGGGTCGATCCGCCTTCTGGAGGCCGTTCGGATCGGCAAGGTCAACTGCAGGTTCTATCAGGCCTCCAGTTCGGAGATGTTCGGCGCGTCGCCCCCTCCGCAGAACGAGGAGACCGAGTTCTACCCGCGTTCCCCGTACGGGGCTGCGAAACTATACGCCTACTGGATAGCGCGGAACTACCGCGAGGCCTACGGCGTGTACGTGGTCAACGGAATCCTGTTCAATCACGAGTCACCCCGCCGCGGCGAGACGTTCGTGACGCGGAAGATCAGCCGCGCCGCGGCCCGCATCAAGGCGGGACTCGACCGTCACCTCTACCTGGGGAACCTGGACGCGATCCGCGACTGGGGATACGCGCCGGAGTACGTGGAGGGCATGTGGCGAATGCTGCAGGCCGACGAGCCCGACGACTACGTGCTGGCAACGGGCGCCCCCTACACGGTTCGCGACTTCGTGGAAGCGGCGTTCAATCACGTGGACCTGGACTGGCGGGAGCACGTCCGCTTCGACCAGCGCTATCTGCGACCCACCGAGGTCGACGCGCTGATCGGTGACGCGAGCAAGGCCGAGCGGCTGGTGGGATGGCGCGCATCGGTGCGGGCGCCGGAACTGGCGCGAATCATGGTCGACGCGGACATCGCGGCCCTGAAGGAGTCGGGCAGCCCCGGAATCGACACACCGATGCTGCCCATGTGGAGCTGAGTCACTGTGGAGCACAAGCGCTTTTCACCAGGCCCGGTGGACCGCCAGGCACCGGTGTACGTGGCGGGCCACCGCGGGATGGTGGGCTCCGCGATCTGCCGCCACCTGTCGGCCCGGGGCTTCACCAACGTGCTCACGCGCACGCACGAGGAACTCGACCTCACGGATCGGCGCGCGACTTTGTCGTTCTTCGAGCAGCTGCGGCCGCAGGTGGTCGTGCTGGCGGCGGCGCGGGTCGGCGGGATCCTGGCCAACAGCGCCTTCCCCGTGGACTTCATCTCCGAAAATCTGCAGATCCAGGTCAATGTGCTGGACGCGGCCCTGAGCCGGCGGGTGGAACGCCTGTTGTTCCTCGGATCATCGTGCATCTACCCCAAATTCGCCCCGCAGCCGATCGCCGAGGACTCGCTGCTCACCGGCGCGCTCGAACCGACGAACGACGCCTACGCGATCGCCAAGATCGCCGGCATCATCCAGGTCCAATCGGTGCGTCGCCAGTACGGGCTGCCGTGGATTTCGGCCATGCCGACGAACCTCTACGGTCCGCACGACAACTTCTCGGAGACCACCTCGCACGTGTTGCCGGCGCTGGTCCGCCGGTACGACGAGGCCAGAGCCGCCGGTCGGGGCACGGTGACCAACTGGGGCACCGGTGCGCCACGGCGCGAGTTCCTCCATGTGGACGACCTGGCCTCGGCCTGTCTGCACCTGCTGGAAAACTACGACGGCCCAGTTCAAGTCAACGTCGGAACCGGCACGGACCACACGATTCGCGAGGTCGCCCAAACGGTCGCCGACGCAGTCGGCTATACCGGCGAGACCCGCTGGGACACCGCTAAACCCGACGGAACGCCGCGAAAGCTGCTGGACGTCAGCCGGTTACGTGCCACCGGCTGGACCGCCCGGATCCCTCTGGGGCGGGGAATCGCCGAGACCGTCGACTGGTATCGCAACCACCACCTGTCTGCGAGGGTTTAGCGTGGCCGGCCCGACACTGCTCGTCTCGGCCGGCATCGCCGAGCCGTACCACACCCTGACGCCGCGCGGCCGGTTCGCGGCGGACACCCAGTGGAGCGCCGGCCGCCTCGGGCGGCGACCGAACGCGCCGGGATACCCGACAACAGACATCCGGACCTCGGGCTGCGCGCCGGACGTGAGGCCCGCCCGTGAAGAAAGCTGCTGGTGAAAGCATGGTTGCAACCGAGCAGGTGACAAGATTCTCAGACAGGTCCCGACGGCCGGGTGCGCGCTTCTTGCTGCGCGACTTCACCGGCGACAACTACAGCCGGGGCAGGCCGTTGCCGGTGCAACTGCTGTGGATGGTGGTGTCGCGTTCCGTCACCATGCGGTGGTGGTGTCCCAACCGCGTCCGGGTTCTCCTGCTGCGCGGCTTCGGTGCGCGAATCGGAAGCGGCACCCTGATCCGTCACGACGTGCGAATTCACTGGCCCTGGAAGCTGATCGTCGGGCGCGACACCTGGATCGGCGAATCGGCGTGGATCCTGAACCTCGAACCCGTGACCATCGGATCGAACACCTGCATCTCCCAGGACGTCCTGCTGTGCACCGGGAGTCACGACCGACTCAGCCCCACGTTCGAGTTCGACAATGCGCCCATCTTCATCGGGGATTCGGTGTGGATCGCGGCGCGGGCCACGATTCTGCGCGGCCTTCGCGTCGGCGACGGCGCGACGATCGGCGCCACCGCCCTGGTCGTCGACGACGTCCCGGAGAGCGCCACGATCCTGCCCCCGCGCGCACAGGCGAGGGTGAACTCATGAAGATCAAGATCGTTGGCATCAACTACTTTCCGGAGGTCACCGGGATCGCCCCCTACACCACCGGCATGGCGGAGGGCCTGGCGGCGTTCGGCCACGAGGTCAGCGTGGTCACCGGCCTCCCGCATTACCCGGAGTGGCGGATCTACGACGGTTACGCCTCGCGGCGCATCTACCGCGAGACACTCAATGGTGTCACGATCGAACGCCTGCGGCACCACGTGCCCGAAAAGCCCAGTCCCCGAGGCCGCATCCTGATGGAGGCAAGTTTCGCCAAAGCGGTGCTGGCGACGAACTTCGACCGGTCGTCGGTCGTGATCACCGTCAGCCCCTCCCTCCTGGCGACCGCCGGCATCGTCGCCGCGGCCCGGCTGCGAAAGCTGCCCGTGGGCGTCGTCGTCCAAGACCTGTACGGAAAGGGCGTCGTCGAAACCGGTGCGATGGGCGGCAAGTCGGCCGGCATGGTCAACGGGCTCGAGGCGCGGGTGCTGCGGGCGGCGTCTGGGGTGGCCGTGATCCACGACCGGTTCCTGACCGCCCTCGACAACGCCGGTGTCGACCCCTCGGCGGCGACGGTGGTCCGCAATTGGACACACGTCGGCGACACGAACGATCTCACGCCGCACGATTCCGTCGAGGTCCGCCGCAAATACGGCTGGGGTGCCGACGAACTGGTCGTCGTGCATGCCGGGAACATGGGAGCCAAACAGGGGCTGGAGAATGTCGTCGCCGCGGCCAGGCTGGTCACCGACGAACTGCCGCGCGGGAGGGTCCGGTTCGTGTTGCTGGGCGACGGCAACCAGCGGCGCCGGCTCCAGGAATGCGGCCAGGGCATTTCCGCCCTGCAGTTCATCCAACCGCTGCCGGACAACGAATTTCGCGCCGTGCTGCAGACGGCGGACGTGCTGCTGGTCAACGAGAAGCCGGGCGTGGGCGACATGGCCGTGCCCAGCAAGCTGACCACCTACTTCATGACCGGCAAACCGGTCGTGGCCGCAACCGACTCCTCGAGCGCGGCCGCCGGCGAGGTCCGCGCCGCCAGGGCCGGTGTGATCGTTTTGCCCACCGACCCGCACGCCCTGCTCGAGGCGGTGCTGAGCGTCGGCGCGGACACGGCCGAGGCGCAGCGGTTCGGGGAGGCGGGGAGGCGGTTCGCGCGGGACGTACTCGATCGCGGCAGCGCCATCTGCCGCTACGAGAACTGGTGCCACGAACTGGTCGCTGCGACGTCGCGGGTGGTGTGCGACCGGTGACGTGGCGCGAGATGATTCCTTCGGTCGTCGGGCGACTGCCCGCCCGTCGTACCGGCAGGACGGCCACCCGCAACGGCGGGACCGCCGTCAAGGCCGCAACGGTGCGGGTCGGCCAACTCGACGTCGCCTCGGCCGGTGCGCCCGTCTGGGTGGTTGCCGGCCCGGTCCACCAGGATGCGGGTAGTCGCGCGGGCGCGGTGCTGGACGAATTGGCCAAGCGCGGAGCGCAGTTCCGGGTTGGACTGCAGCCGTCGCCGAACACCAGACGCTGGCGGTACACCGAAATGCCGAGCCTCAACGCGAAGGCGACTGTGGACATGTCCGGGTGCGCCACCGCGCAGCAGGTGCTCGACCGTGTGGTGGGTCAGCCGGTGGCGGCGCCGATCTCGGTGGGGCAGGCGGGGGAGTACCTGTGCGTGCGCTTCGACCACGGAATCGGCGACGCGCATCTGATGACCGAGACACTGGCCGCCCTGTCGCATGCGACCGACGGACTCGTTGCCCCGCCGCCCGCGCCGACCGTCGCCAACCCGGTCCGGGTGGCGATCGGCCACAACCTGAAAGCCGGGCTGAGCGAGGTCACGCGGCAGGCCGTCGGCCTGGCGCAGGCCGGGCGGTCGTTCCCGAGCGTGGCCGGTCAGGCCGGGGTGTGCCGAGAGGAAGCGGCCGCACCGGCTGCCGGCGAGCCCGGGGACGCGGACCGGCCGGCGGGCTACCACGCGGTCTTCGTCAAAAGCGAGGACCACTTCGCCGACCAGGTGCGGGCCTGGCGCGACGCCACCGGGGGACGCGCCTCGCTGACGGCATTGCTCATGTGGTCGATCTGCCGTGCGCTGCGGGACGCCGGTGTCACGCTGGCCGACGACTGCGGCGTGCTCGTCGATCTTCGGCGGTTCCTGCCGGCGGGGGCACGGACACTTGCGAATTTATGCACGGTCGCTCGTGTGCGCGGCGGGGCCGACACGTCCTACGAGAAGTTCTCGGCGGAACTGCGGGCGACGGCCGAGTCGGTCGGGCCGCTGGTGAAGCTCGCCGCCTACCTGGCTTCGACGAGGGTGTGCGCGGCGATCCGCGGCCGCCGTGGCCAACCCTGGTGGGTGGCCGGCTCCTCGCAGGGCTCCGCGGTGCACCTGACGATCTTGGACATATCGAAGATGCCGGCGCTCGCCAAGATCGCGTGGACCAGGCCGATGGACGCCGAACTGGCCGTGGCGCTCCCGCCCGGAAGTCCTGCGCACCTGTCGACGGCGCTGCACATCACCGCCAGCGGCTCGGTCCAGGTGACCGCGACGTTCCCGGCCTCCCTGGTCGCCGTCGACACGGTCCGCAACGCCCTACGGGCCGCCCTGACCTTGGAAAATTTTTGTGCACCAACGGAGCTTGCCAGTTTGACCGACGAGACCGGCGCCGCATGAGAATCCTGCACGTGGTGACGCTGGTTACCCCGGACGGTGCCTACGGAGGACCGACCCGGGTAGCGGTCAACCTCTGTTCGGCGCTGCGCGAACAGGGCCATGACGCGGTCATCGCCGCGGGCGCGAGCGGTTTCGACGAGCCGCCGGCTGCCGTCGGCGGCGTGCCCGCTCGGCTGTTCCCTGCCAAACGGGTGATGCCGGGCTTCGGCTACGCGGCGACGCGGGCCCCGGCGCTGGGCCCGTGGATCAAGGAACACGCGGTCAAGTTCGACGTCGTCCACGTCCACCTCGCGCGAGACCTGGTGACCCTGCCCGTGGCGGCCGCCCTGCGGCGTGTGCGGATTCCGTTCGTCGTTCAGACACACGGCATGATCGCCCCGCACAGTCACCCGCTGGCGGCGCCCGTCGACCGGGTGTGGACGATCGGGCTGCTGCGCTCGGCGGCGGCGGTCTTTTATCTGAACGCGGCCGAACGCCGTGACCTGTGCGCCGTCGGTGGCACCGGACTTCGGCTGCGCCCGTTGCGCAACGGCGTGGCGCTGCCCACCGCCGCGGACGGCGGTCGACACCCGGGGGCATTGCCCGAGGTGTTGTTTTTCGCGCGACTGCACCAACGCAAGAGGCCTGAGGTTTTCGCCGAGGCCGCCCTGAGCCTGCTGAGGTCGGGAGTCCGTGCGCGCTTCGCCGTCGTCGGGCCCGCGGAAGGAGCCGAAGCGGGCGTCGACGCGGTCATCGCGCAGGCGCGCGCGGAAGGCTTCGGCGACGAGTTGATCCGCCGAGAAGCCGCCGTGGCACCGGATCTCGCCGGAGAGCGAATGGCCGCCGCCTCCCTCTACGTGCTGCCCGCGGTCCGGGAGCCGTTCGGCATGACGGTCGTCGAGGCCCTCATGCTCGGCATCCCGGTCATCATCGGCGCCGACGCGGGACTGGCGGAATTCGTCGAATCCCACGCCTGCGGCCTGGTCGTCGACGGCAGCCCCCGGTCCTTCGCGCGGGCGATGTCGGAACTGCTCTCCGATGAGTCACGCGCCCGCGCCATGGGCCGGCGGGGGCGAACCGCCGTCGAGGCCGAGTTCAGCATCGCCGCCGTCGGGCGCGAACTCGAACAGATCTACGCTCGGATCCTGGAACGGGGGGTCGCATGACGATTCTCGAGGCCCGCCGTTCGACCGGCACCCTGGTGGAAGTCGGTTTTGCCCTGGTGCTGACAGTCATTGTGGCCGCGTCACTGTGGTGGGGATTCCTGCGTGAGAACGCCCCGATGGGCACCGGCATCCGGGTCCAGGAGGACTTTACGGGCATGCCCGACGGGCCGGCTCCCCACCACTTCGACGACGGCCGGCCCGCGACCGTGCTGGCATCTTCCGGCGAACCCGGCGACCAGCTCCGGATTCGAGACGGCCGGCTGACCTACCAGCCCACCACGCAGGGAACCGCCGTCGCATATTTCAGCACCCCCGACCTAGGGGCCTCGGTCAAGAGCATGGGCGCGCGGTTCACCTTCCGGGCCGGACCCGGCCCGCAATCAGGCACGCAGAGCGCCATCTCGTTCGTGGTGTCGCGCGGCATCGACAAACGTGTCCCGCCGATGGTGAGGCCGTTGCCCGTCAATCTCATCGTGACGCCGGTCAACTGGTACGTCAGCATCGTCCGCACCGACGCGGACAATCCCGAGGTGATCGCCGCGGGCGAGTTCAAGAACCCCATGCGCCAAGACGGAAAGACCTCGTACGAGGCACTTTTGAGGATCGACGGCGCCCAGCTCACCGTGGACCTGCCCGACACCCACCGGCTCCTGTCGGATCCGCGGTTCTCCGAGTGGCAGGGCAGTTTCGCCACCTTCGAGCTTTTCTCGAACCACGGAGCCACCGACTCGGTCGGGGCTTTCGAGAAAATCTGGGCGACGGGCAGTAGGGGTTAGCGCCATGCCCGACGGTTTGTCGATGAGAAAGGTCCGCGCGGTCTCGGGTGCCGCGGATCAGATCTTCTCCAGCATGAGCAACGGCCTGATCATCTACGCGGTCGCGGTCGTGACGGCGCCCGAGCGATTCGGCCAGATCGCCCTTCTTCTCACGCTTCTCGCCGCGGCCATCGGGATCCTGCGCGGCGCGCTGGGGACACCGCTGTTGCTGACGGCCGCACGCGACCGGTCCGACATCCGCAGGGAAGGATCGTTCGCGGTCACCAGCGCCCTGCTGGCCAGCCCGATCGTCGGCGGCATCATGTGGGCGGTCGAGGGGGCGGGGATCAGTCCGCCGGCGCTGCTGATCATTGCCGCGACGCCGATCGTGCTCGTCGGAGACATGCTGCGATACGTCGCGATCGCCGAGGGCCGCCCCCACGTCGCGGCGCTCTGGGACGGCGTCTGGTTCGCCGGTTCGGCGGCGTTGTTGACGGCGACCTGGCTGCACTCGCCGGTGGCGACCGCCGTCGACCTCATCGGCGGGTGGGCTGCGATGGCGCTCATCGCTCTGGTGGGGTTACTGATCGGGGTGCGTGTCACCCCGCGGTTCAAAGAACTTCGCACCTGGATCGCCAACGGGTGGCAGCACCGAGCTCGGTACGGCACCGAGTCCGGTCTCGAGCAAACGACGGCGTTCGCGGTCCTGCTCTTCGCGGCGTTGGTGTTGAGCCCGGGCGTCACCGCCGCACTGCGCGGCGCCACGGCATTGCTGGCGCCCCTTGCCATCCTGACGAGCGCGATCCCGTTGGTGGTCATCCCGGACAGCAGGCGGCACAACATGTCACCGCCGCAGGTGTGGAAGTCGCTGGCCCGCATCGCATCGGCCTCCAGTTCCGGGGCGATCCTCATCGGCGCCGGGCTGTACTTTCTGCCCGGCACCGTCGGCGAGTTCGTCCTCGGCCGTACTTTCCGCGAAGCGCAGGCGATCACCCCCATCATCGCCTTCGAGTATGCGGTGGGCTCGTGGATCATCGCGGTCACGATCCATCTGCGCACCTTCAACCGGAGCGCCGACGCACTGCGGCTGAAGGCGGGCTACGTGCTGCTGATGATCATGACAGCGCTGGGCGGGGGGATGCTTTTCCGTACGGCTGCGGGTGTCGCGGTGGGCATCGCGACGGCGACCACCTTCATCACGGCGATGTCGCTGTTCTTGTTCAAGCCCTGGGCCGGGGTCGGCGGCGACACGACGACTCCCGCAGACCTCGAGCCGGCGGCGCCGGACCCGCTGCGCGCCGTCCGCGCCGGCCAGGGTGTGGCTCGGGAGGAGGCGGGAATCGTCGCCGCGTACCGCCATTTGAAGAGCGCCGTGCCGGGACCCGTGCCGGCCGCGGTCAAGCTGCGCCTGCACGGGAGGGTGCAATCCAGCGACGCGCTCATCACCCTGTGGGCGTTCGCGATCATGGCCGTTTTCGTGCCCGCGGCGATCATCCGGTTCACCGGTGTTCCCGCCAGCCCGCTGTGGCTGTGGTCACTGCCGGGCGTGGCGATCAGCGCCGCGCGGTTCGCGTGGCTGCTGGGCAACGGGGAGCGGCGACTGTTCGAGGTGATGTTCTGGGGATACAGTTACGCGTTCCTGGGACTGGCCCCGTTGGTTCAGCTGCGCGAGAACAACTTTCCCGACACCGTACCCCGCGTCGACGTCGCCTACACGGCCGCGGCGGCACTGATCGTCATCGTCGGATGCGGTGCCTTCCTGGCCGGCGCGGGTCTGGACAACGCCACGAAACTCGGGCGAAGTTGGCGGGCCGCTCGGCGCAGCCGCGATGTCGCACCGGCGTTCAGCGTCAACAACGCCCGGTTGGTGTTGCTGTGCGGATTCGCCGTCGTCGCCAACATGTACTACTGCTCGAAGGTCGGCTGGATTCTTTTCGTCAAGAGCCGCACGGATGCGCTGAACATTGAATCGAACGCCTGGGGCGAAACCAACGTGGGCGTCATCATGCGATCGTGCAGCTGCATGGCGCTGCTGGTGGCCTTCATCGCACTGATGCGCTTCCGGAAGGAAGCGAAGCTCGCCAACCGCGGGGATGAGAAGGTCTCCTCCACCGTGATGCGCGGCAACTTGGTGCTGCTCGTCGTCGTGGGGCTGCTCCTGGCGAACGCCATGAATCCGATCTCGAATGCGCGCTACCTCGCCGGGACCGCGATCCTGGCCGCCGCCACCGCTTTCGGCCTGTTCGCCACCACACGACGTTTCCGCGCCACCTCGTGCGGGTTCCTCGTCGGGCTGCTGGTGATCTTCCCGCTGGCCGACGCATTTCGGGTCAGCACGCAGGCCGAGCTGAAGGCGACGAACCCCATCGCCTCGCTACTGTCGCCCGATTACGACTCCTTCGCGGAGTTGATGAACGGGTACCTGGTCGGAGCCCAACAGGGCATCGTGCCCGGCAAGCAGTTCTCCGGTGTGCTGCTTTTCTGGCTGCCCAGAACCATGTGGACCGAAAAGCCGGTCGACACTGGCATTTACATCGCCAACGTGCGCGGCTACCCGTTCACCAACCTGTCGGCGCCCCTGTGGATAGAGATGTATCTGAATGGTGGCTGGATACCGCTGGCGGCCGGCATGTTCGTGCTGGGATATGCGTTGCACCGCTGGGACACCCGGCTGGACAACGAATTCGACGTCTACCGGATGCCGGGACTGATCGGCTGCATCCTGCCGTTCTACATGATGATCCTGCTGCGCGGCTCGCTGCTGCAGGCCGCATCGTTCTTGTTCTTCATCGGGGTCTTCGCAACTTTCGTGCGGGAGCGGAAAGTGAAGACGAGACCCGGTGTGCCGGCCGTGCCCCGCGAACCGCGGCCCGCCCGTGGCGCTGAGCTGGTGAGGACGAACTATGTCGGTGCTTGACAGGTTGCGCGGCCTGCCCCACGCGGTCCAGCTGACCGCGGTCGCGGTGCTGGCGTTGATCGTCGGTGCTCTGGCCTACACCGAGCTGCACGAGACCGACCGCCCGCAGCGGCAAGCCGGTCCGCACTACCAGCCGCCCTTGTTGTCGACGATGTTCGACTACGAGCCCACGTTGCTGGTCGTCAGCGATTCGTACGCCGGTAGCTATCCCGACCTGGTCGCCGACAAGCTCGGCTGGAGCCTTGCCGTGGACGCCCAGGACGGCACCGGTTTCGTGAAGGGGGCCAACAAAGACTCGCCCGCCGGCATGCCGTTCATCGACCGCCTCGGCAGCGATGCGGCAGCCTACAAGGTCGATTACGTTCTCATCGACGGCGGCCGAAGGGATCTCGGGGAATCGCCCGACGCGGTGGTGGCGGCCGTCGACAAGTACATCAAGAAAGTGAACGCGGAGTGGCCGGGCGCCAAGATCATCGTCGTGCTTCCCGCTTCCGCCGCCACGGCGCCGTCACCGAACTATCCGGTTGTGGCGCAGGCAATCCAGCGCACCGCCGAAAGCGTGGGCGCATATGTGATCGACCCGGTCGCGCAGGGCTGGTATCGCGACGTCGACGCGAAGACGCTGCTGTGGCGCGACGGCGCCCACCTGAACTACGCGGGTGACCTGTACTACGCGAACAAGCTCACCGTGAACCTGCAGCAGATGTTCGGCCGCAAGCCCACGTGTCTGGTGGTCGGCGACTCGTTCGGGGTCGGAACCGGTGACCCGCAGGTGGTCACCTATCCTCATCTGCTCGCGGACAAGATGGGCTGCAACCTGGCACTCGATGCCGAAATCGGAACCGGCTTCGTGCATTCCATCGACAATCTCCCCATCCCGACCGCACCGTTCATCGACCGCCTCGGTCGCGACGAGGCGACCTATCGCTATCACGTCGACTACGTTGTGATCGATGGCGGCCGTGACGACCTCGGGTCGATGCCGGAGCCGGTGGTGGCGGCGGCCGACGAGTACATCAAAAGGGTGCATTCGGACTGGCCGAAGGCCAAGATCGTCATCGTTCTCCCGAGCTACGTCACTACGCAGGAGGCGAGCAACTTCCCCGCCGTGGCCGAAGGGCTGCGTCGCGTGGCCGACAGCGTCGGAGCGCACGTCATCGATCCGGTGGCGCAGGGGTGGTACCGCGGCATCGACCTCAAGCCGTTGCTGGCTCGCGACGGCATCCATTTCAACGGCGACGGAAACAAGTACTACGCCGACAAGATCCTGGAGAACCTGAACAAGATGGGCCTCGCGTAATGACGGGCATGGTGGCGTTGCTGGCCGTGGTCCGCAACAAGTTGTTGGCCCTGACCATCTGGGCGCTGACCGGAGCCGCCGTCGGCGGCGTGATCAACATGCTGCTGCCGGTGGTGTACGAGACCAGCGCGAAGATCCTCATCGTCGCGCCCTACTGGAACGACTCCACCGCCAACGCCGACCCGAACATGGGCGGCGGCAAGACACTGGCCTACGGGGACGAATTCACCCAGCAGCGCATGGCCAGTTACGCCAGGCTGGTGACGACACCGCTGGTCACCGCCCGCGTCGCCGAACGGCTGCACCTCGGGCGGTCCGGGGAAGACCTCGCCGCCAAGCTGAACGGTCACGTCATCCCCGACACCGTGGTGCTGCAGGTGAAGGCCCAGGACTCCTCCCCGACGAGGGCGGCGGCGATCGCCGATGCCGCCGCGCAGCAGACCATCTACGTCATCAAGGAACTCGAGCGCCCGCCCCACAGCGTGGTGTCGCCGCTGCAGCCGGTCTTCACCGAACCCGCGTCCGTGCCGTCGCGGCCCATATCCCCGCGCACGCTGCTGAACATCATCTGCGGAGCGGTCGTCGGCTTTCTCTTCGGATTGACTTATGTCGCTGCGTATGTCGCCGCGCGGGAGAGCCGGCGGGTGGCGCGGTTGCGGGATGACGCCGGGCAGGGGACGGACGGGGGAGAAGCCCTCGGGAAGGTGCTCGGCGTGCTCACGGCCGACGAACCCCAACGCCCCGGCGAGGTTCGTGGTGACGTGAAATTGTTACGCCTGGAGCTGGCTCACCGCCTGACCGAGGCCGGCGCCCAGTCGTTGATGATCTCCTCGCCCCGGCCCTCCCCGGCCGCCAGCATCGTCGCGACCTCGCTCGCAACCGATTTCGCCGAAGCCGGAGCGTCCGTCGCCGTCGTGTGCGCCGACTTCAGCGCCGAACGTGACGGCGCGACGGTGGGCCTGGGCGACCTGCTGTGCACCAGGCTGACCCTCGACTCGGTGATCCGGTCGGACGAGGCGCGCGGAATCGACTGGATCCCGGCGGGCACGCCGCCGGCGAACCCGACGCGGGAGCTCACCGGCGCGAAGATGTGCAACCTGCTGATCGACCTGGCCGGTCGCTATCGGTATGTCATCGTCCTCGGCCCGACGGTGCTGGAACTGGCGGACGCAGTCGACATGGCCAGCCAGGTCGGCGCATCGGTTCTCGTCGACCTCGTCCCGCAGACCCCTGCCGAGGAGCTTCGCGAGAGCGCCAGGTTGCTCCGGCTGGCCCGCGGCGCCTACCTGGGACGGGTAGTCGTTGCCAGCCAGGCTTTTTCAGAGGGTTTCGGGAACCCGCAGCTCAAGCATCGACGGACAGCAGCATGAACAGGTCATACGCCGGGAACGGAGAACGATGGAGCTACTGAAGAAGGGGTGGACCGTCTGCAGGCAGCGGTGGCTGATCTTCCTCACTTTCCTGGCCGTCGCGACCGTCGGGGCGGCGGTCTACAACGCCACTGCCGGCGAGGAGTACACCGCGTCCACCGAATTGTTCCTCCGGGCACCGGATGTCAAGTCGTCGGCGAGCGCATACCAGGGCGACCTGTTTTCCCGGCAGCGGGCGCAGACCTACATCAACCTGTTCCAGAGCGACGAGCTGGCCCGGATGGTGATCGACAGGCTCGGACTGAGTATGACGCCGCAACAGCTGGTGTCGCACGTCTCGGCGAGCACGGTGAAAAGCACCGTGTTGATGGTCGTTTCGGTTACCGACCGCAACCCGCAGCGCGCGGCCAACATCGCCAACGCGTACGGCGACGTCCTGGGCAAGTTCATTGCCAAGCTCGAGAATGTCGATAACAACCCCAGCGTTCCGCCCATGGTCCAGGTGGTGACGAGGGCGAGTCCGGCCAGCGCCACCGCGGCCGGGCTCCCGACGCCGATGGTCGCGGTCGCGGCGTTGGTCCTGGCCCTGCTGGCCGCCACGGGCGTGGTCTGGTTCCTCCAGCATTTCGACACCAAGGTCAGGTCGCGGCGCAAGATCGAGGAGATCACCGAGAGCGACATCATCGGTCGGCTCCCGAAGACCCGTTCGCTCGGTTCCGGCGGTGACGCCGACAAGGCGTTCGATGAGTCCGAGGAATTCGCCCAGGCGGCACTGCGACTCAGCTTGAACGTCGAGTCAGTGTTGCGGCGGCTGCCCAAGGTGGAGATCCCGCCGGTCATCGCGGTGGTGGCCGGTCACCGTGGTGACGAAGGCCCGGTCGCGACACGGGCGCTCGCGCGCGCGTTCGCCGACCGCGGACGCACGGTGGGCGTCGTTCGCATCGCCGCGCGCCGGCAGCACCCCGGGAAGACCGACGCGGTGGCGGCGGCCGCCGCCACCGCGGAGGCCGGCAACCGGGCCGACCCGGTGACGACCGTGTCCTGCCCGGCATCGGGGCTGACCGCGGAAGCGCTCGAGCGCGAAGTCGACGCCCTGCGCCCGGCGAGCGATTTCATCCTGATCGACACGCCCGCGTTCCACGAGTCGATCGATGCTCAATTGGCTGTGGCGGCCGCCGACGCCGCGGTGCTCGTCGTCCGGCCGGCCTCGACAACGACGCTTTCGCTGTCGGAACTGAATGCCGGGGTGAGGGTGCTCGATGCGCCCGTGCTCGGTGTGGTCGTCAACTTGGCGAAGGAGTCCTCGACCGTAGACGGATCGTATCTCTGAGGGGGAACTGGAATGAACATGGGGTTGGAAGCCGAGTCGACGAACGCAGATGCCGAGGGCCGTGCAGCGGTGGCGCGCGCCCAGGAAATCGAATACGGCGAAGGGCATGACTACGCCGTCAGCCCGCATATCCGGCACACGACGCTGCGGACACTGCTGGAACGCAGGATCGAGAGCGCGGTGAAAGAGGTGCTGGCTCGGCAGGGGTCGTGCGCGGTGCTCGAGGTGGGGGCGGGGCACGGCACTTTCACCGATGCGGTCCTCCGCGCGGGTGGCAGCCCGACCGTGACCGAGATGTCAAGGACGAGTTACGACTTTCTGAGGCGAAAGTTCAGTTCCGGTCCCGAGGTGTTCGTCAGGTACGACAGCGATGGAACGGCGTGGCGCGACAGCGAGACGGAGTTCGACCTGATCCTGCTCATCTCCGTCCTGCACCACATTCCGGACTATCTGGGCGTGGTGGCAGCCCAGTGCGACACCGCGCTGCGGTCCGGCGGGAGTGTCCTGACGTTCCAGGATCCGCTGTGGTATCCGCGACAGCGCAAACTCGCGAAAGCCCTTTCCTGGGGCTCCTATTTCGTGTGGCGTCTCGGGCAGGGTGCGTTCAGACGCGGACTGAGAACCCGGGCGCGCCGGCTCAGGGGCATTTACGACGAGTCCGAGCCGTCCGACATGGTCGAATACCATGTCGTCCGTCAGGGTGTCGACGAATGCGCGCTCGTCGAGTTGTTCACCGCGCGATTCGCCGATGTCGAGTTGGATGCGTACTTTTCCACGGCGTTGCCGGCGCTTCAGGCCGTCGGCGCGAAATATTTCCCGCCCAACACGTTCGGCGTCCTGGCGCGGGGTTTCAAGGGCGGGGCCGACAGCGGCGTTCAATGGTGAACGGGGAGATGTCCGGCGTCATGCCGGTCTCGGCGTGGCCGAGCCACTCCCCGGACCCATCCACCGACAGCGGGTGATATGCACCGAAAGTTCGTGACTTTGACGTGTGTCTGACTCAATGAGGCATTCGCGGTTCGAAATACCCAGCCAAGAGCGGTGCGTGATCATGGTTGGGTTTCCTTCAGGTGGCGACGGTAGTCGATGCGGTCGGCGCGGGCGCGGGCGAGCCCGTCGCGGCGGGCTTGGCGGATGGCGTCACCGCGTCCTTGGTGTTCGTCATATGGGGTGACGTAGCCGATGGCGGCCGAGAGCCGCACCGTGTTGTAGTGGCTCTGGACGCGGACGAGTTCGGCGTCGAGTTCGGCGCCGTCGCGGATCTTCTCCAGGTGTGGCCATTCGCCCTTGACGTGTCCGAACAGGGTCTCGATCCAGGCCTGATCTTGGGGTTATCCGGGTCTTCCGAACTGGCGGGCGATGCTACGCCGGCCAGGAACTCGCGGGTGCTATGCGAGCGCATTTGCGGGCCGTTGTCACTGATCGCCAGTAGCAGTGGCCGGTCGCCGTCGGCGATGGCCCGGTCGATGACCTCGGCGTCGCCGTCGACGAGTGCCTTGACGAGGGTGTCAGTGGCGGCCAGGTCGGCGGCGTGCCACAGGTCCTCTTGTTCCAGGGCGCGGGAGAAGGCGATCTCGACTTGGGTGGAGGATTCCTCGGCCGAGCACACCGTGGTGATCCACTTGCTTATTGACCGGACTAACTGACGACACTCCGGGTGAATCGGCGACCGAGCCGTGTCGGGTTGCTACACCTGTGTCGACGGTGTCGAGGTGAAGGAGCCGGGGTTGTTCGACGACGAGGAACGAGACATCGGTTCGATCGAGATTCCCCGGCGGGGCCGGGTGGTCCGAGTCGGCGAGAGGGTCAGCTGGCTGGTGGTGGACCCGGATGGTGTTGCGGTGGAACCGATTCGAAGGTTCCTGCTGGATTTCCTGGCCCGGGACAACCGGGAGGGGTCGGTCCGCAGCTACGCCTACGTGCTGCTGCGCTGGTGGCGCTGGCTGCGAGCGGTCGGTGTGGAGTGGGATAAGGCGACCCCGAGTGAGGCTCGCGATCTGGTGTTGTGGCTGCGTCAGGCCGCCAAGCGGCGGAACTCGCCGCGCGGCGCGTCCGCGGCGACGGCCGGCACGATCAACCCGGTGACCCGCAAGCGGCACCTCGGCGACGGCTACGAGCCCAGGACGATCCGCCACAACAACGCCGTGGTGCGCGGTTTCTACGAGTTTTGGATCGAGCGCGGCGAGGGCCCGCTGATCAACCCGGTCCGGTTGGACCGCGGTCGCCGTGGCCGCCCGAACGCGCACCACAACGCCAGCTCGCCTCGGGTTAGTAGTGCCCGAGCCGGAACTTCGCTTCGTCGAACGCCGTCACCGGCGTGTGATACGACTCGCGATGCCACCATTTGAGATCGGTGAGTTCCTTGATGTAGCGGGCGGGCGCACCGCCGTACAGGCCGGACTTCGGCACCTCGACGTCTTCTTTCGCTTTCACCATCACCGACCCCGCCGCCAAGATCGATCGGTCGGGCAGATGGGACCCCTTGAGCATGATGCAGGCGGTGGAGATCACCGCCCTTTCACCGATGACGACGCGACCGACCGTGGTCTTGTTGTCGACCAGGTCCAGTTCGTGGCTCTGAATGATGCATTTGATTCCCGAAACCGCAGCGTAGGGCTCCAAAATCACCTGGCCGGAACAGTCGACGTAATGCCGATTGGTGACGAAACTCTGCTCTTTCATCCAGAGCATGCCGATGCGGTCGCTGTAATCCTGATACCCCGGTGCCGCGGTGAACTGGTTCCACGACCCGATGAAATTCTTGCCGTCCAATCGGGTGTGCGCCAAACCCTTGAAAACGTTGAACGCCGAGATGGTGCAATCGTCACCGACGGTGAATTTGCCGCATCCCAGGACCAGCGTCGGCCCGACGTTTGCATCAGTGCCGATATGATTACCCAAGGCGCGCAATGCCATTCGCTTGAAACCGCAACTCGGCATCAGCCAGATGATCAGGGACAGGTACCTATTGGGCATTTTCTGTGACCCCATCCGCCATCCTTAACGATTCGGTCCTTGTCCTTAACCCCGAGCGCCTCCGAATGCAGATGCTATACGTCCCCCGCGGGGCGTGCCACAGCCTGCCCCGCGGCCGAGTCGGGGCCCCGCGCCCGGAAGTGCATGCCGTGGACTGGCCGCCCCGCGCCCGACCAAGACTGGCCATCGCGGCCGTCGCGGGCCTGCCAACTCCGTCGTCGTTGCGGTACTGCTCCACGGGCAAGCCGGGGCCTTCGGCGACGTCGCAGAAATCGACTAACATTAATTCGTCGTGCGGCGCGACCCCATGTGAGCGGGCGCATTCGCGACGAATCCGCTTTGCGAGAATGGCCGCCACCGCGTCGCTCGGGTAATGCGGCCCCGGCACCGCTGGCGCGGCGCCATTTGATTGCGCGAGCCGCGATCGCATCAGAGTGGTAGACGATGCGACGGGGGCCTGGTTGCCGCGGTCGCCGCCGGGTTGCCAACGCGGCCTGGCAACGCGGCAGAAGCCATTGCGTGCGCCGACCTGGTGTTGGACACGCCGAAAGCGTCCTGGCCGTGGGTGTGTCGCCTATTGCAGCCTCACCGACGACCGGCCAGGCTCTGAACCCTTTGTAAACCAACATGATCGGGTACCCGATGCACTATAAGCTGCCGAAAGTCGCCGAACACCCCGGCGCCGCCCGCGCCGATCCGCCGCCGCCTTCCCGGGCAGATCTGGCGCCAAACTGGTCGAACAATCCCCCGGAGATGCTAGATCGAGAGGTTCGGCGCTGACCGGTGCATACCAATCCACCGGCCAGCAGACCGGCACCAGACCAGCCCTGACCGCCCAAACTGCACCCGAAGGGGCGCGGTGATCGAACGACTCTAACCTGATTCCACCGATCGACCCTGTGGTGGTGGGTTGAGCTTGTGAGTAGCAGGTTCGGTGGTGTTGGTGAAAAACGGGTGGTACCGCCAGATCGGGAACAGGCCGTCTTGGGTCCGGTCGGCGTCTTTGACACGGCGCACGATCAGGCGGGCGGTGATCGCGGCGGTGGCGGATTCGGCCACGGTGTAGGTGGTTTCGGCGACCTCGGCATCGCAGATCCATGCCCCGGTGTCGGGATCACGGACCGCACCCGGGTATTGAACGGGGTTCCACGCATCGCCGTCGATGCCGTCGATGGCGCGTTGCATCGCGGCGTTGCGGCCCAGCACCAGGGAGAACACCGCGCCGTAGCAGCGGCACACTCGGATCGCCGCCCGCGATCCGTAGGCACTGTCACCGCGCACGATGACCAGCCCGGTGACCCGGCGGCGCGGGCGGTGGTGATGGCCTGGGCGATCATGCGGGCCGCGCCCTCGCCGGAGTTGACTTTGCCCGCGCGGGGGCGGATCCCGGTGATCAGCGGTGAGAGTCCTTTGCGCAGGACTCGTTTACCGGCGATCTTGGTGTGTCCCGGGCAGCAGATCCACCCGCTGGCACCGGCCGGCCAGATACTGCAGTGAGCACGCAGTCGAGTTGCCAGGCGTGACCGAAGGTGAACTCTCGCAACAGAGTTCCCACCGCTGGCGGGGCATTCACCCGGGCGAATAGGGATTTCATGCCGCCCGCGCGCATGCTCGCGATCACGCAGGGACCCAAAGTCCTACCAGCCCGCGCGTTCAAGCCGGCCATCGACCTCGGCGTTCTCCGGCTGCTCGGTGTACCGGCGTTGCAGCGCCCTGGGCGCAATCGCCAGGTGGTAAGCGACCGCCCGGTAATGCAGATGAGTATGCTTAGCGCCGGTGCGAAATAGCCGTTTCGCACCGGTTTACTGGTGGAGGTGTGTGTGGTCGAGACCGCCGCGAGGGATCTTGCGTCGCTGCCACTGCCCCCCAAGAACCCGTTGCCCTATCTCCAGCGGGCCAGGGCACTGAGGTCTTTTCACACCGGAATGGATCAGCTGCGCGACGCGGGCGGCCCGGTGACACGCTTTCGCCTGGGGCCGAAATGGCTGATGCCGCCGATCGTGGTCGCCACCTCGCCGGAGGCTATCCGCGACATCCTGAGCAATAAAGACGGCGCGATCGACAAAACCACCCGCGTGTTCACCGAGTTCCGCCGGGTCGTCGGCGCCAATCTGTTCGATCTACCGTATGAGCCCTGGCTGCCACGCAGGCGCACGTTACAGCCGGTATTCACGAAACAGCAGGTCCGCCAATTCGGCGGGCACATGGCAGAGGCCGCCGAATCGGTGGCAGTCGCCTGGCAGGACGACGCGACGGTGAACCTCGATGCCGAGTGCCGCATGCTGACGCTTCGAGCGCTGGGGCGATCGGTGCTGGGACGCGATTTGAGCGGGCATGCCGCCGACGTGAACGAGCCGTTGCGAGTTGCACTCACCTACGTTGCGAACCGAGCGGTGCGGCCGATCCGAGCGCCCGCCTGGTTACCGACGCCGGCGCGGCGGCGCGCCCGAGCGGCCAGTGCGACCCTGCACCGTCTTACCAACGACATTGTGCGGGAGTGTCGTGTGGATCCGACCAAGGAGGCCCCACTGGTGCGGGCATTGCTCGCGGCCACCGATCCGATTACGCACAAAGCCTTGTCCGACAGGGAAATCGCCGAGGAACTCATCGTGTTTTTGTTCGCCGGCCACGACACCACCGCGACAACCCTGACGTACGCGTTGTGGCAACTCGGACACCACCCCGAAGTGCAAGCTCGGGTCGCCGCCGAGGTCGCCCGGATACCTCGTCGCACCTTGACTCCCGACGATGTCTCGCAGCTGCCCTATACCGTGCAGGTGTTACGGGAGGCGCTACGGTTGTGCCCACCGACTCCCACCGGATCACGGATGGCGATCCGCGACGTCGAAGTCGCCGGCTACCGAGTTGAAGCCGGTACGGCGCTGGTCATCGGGCGCCTCGCCGTGCAGCGGGACCCGACGTTGTGGGAGCGGCCATTGCAGTTCGACCCCGATCGGTTCAGTGA
>Ga0078972_1004650_pt1 | contig 36854 bp, 30 predicted proteins | sample YelNatPaOPGAMG01_FD_67568 | JGI IMG/M metagenome (GOLD analysis project Ga0078972, IMG submission 67568) | Hot spring thermophilic microbial communities from Obsidian Pool, Yellowstone National Park, USA - OP-RAMG-01 (SPADES assembly) (version 2) | ecosystem: Environmental > Aquatic > Thermal...
ATCAATTCGCCGGTTATATCCCTTCCCTTTATTCCCCTATGCATGTGACCTGTCTTCGTTTTGAAATAGCAGTGCCCGATATGGGAAGTGGCATAAATCATAGCGGTGGAGACATTCGCCTCCTTCAACAGCTCAACATACCCCTTCGGCTCCAGCTGGGAGAGAAAACGCTCATCCCAATCATCAATATGCATATCAACGAGATTTCTCCTGAAATCCCTCTCAAACCACTTCGTTTCCTTTCCTCCTTCAAATGTAATTTATTCCATACCAAACGAAGGGAATGGGAAGTATCCTTCTCAATAAATCCCTCAATTTGCCCTTTCCTTCAATCTCATATCCGCCGGGACGGGAGAGAATCGTCCAGGTCATTGAGCGTCTATCCTCCATCATGAACTTCTCATTGTCAAGCGAAATGATATATCTTCCATCCTTCTCCTCAAATCTCATCTTATCCGCTTCCTCACCAATTCTCTCCCTGAAATACGGTCTCATCCTCTCCATAAGCCTGGGGAAATTGAGGATTCTCACTGTTCCCGGAATCCGGATAATCGTCGTCAAGACGCCTTTATCTTGGATTGGCTTCGCCAGTCCTCTATCCTCGCTGGGAACGGGAAAGACGAATCCCGCCAGCCCACATCTCTCAAATAGATGAGGGATGGCGTCAATTAGAGCCTTCCTATCCCCCGCATACTCCCTCACCTCCGCCATCCTTCCGCCCTCCCAGAAATGAACGATGAAATATCCCTTGAACTCTCCCTTTTCCTTTATTATCAAGAACTCGCAGGGAGCGTCCATAACGAACTTGCTCTTGATTGCTATCTCCCAATCCTTCCTCGGTCTTATGAACCTCACAGCCTTCTCGTCATAGGCTCTAATCATCTCTTCAAGATATCTCTCCGGCGAATCCTCAATAGAAATTTGCTCGTTCCTCTCAAATCTCCATAAATCCCTCTCCCTCACCTCCAGCCTGAAAACCTCTCCTATGAGGAGGCAATCGGCGGAATCATAGAGCCTCCTGATTCCCGAGACGAGCATAAAATCACAGCCGTGCTCCTCAAATCTCTTGATGCAATCGTTCAGCAGGATTGTAGCATACCCCCTGTTGCGATAGTTTGGATGTGTGCACACCGCTCCCACCAAGCCCACCCTTGAGCGACAATTGTAAATGGATATATCCCTTTCAAGCGTTCCGATATGGGAGACGGGCTTTCCCTCCTCGACAATCACCCGAAGATTATCAAGATTCTCTTCATTAAATAGAATTTGATACTCCTCCTTCATCGCCTGCGTCTCCGGACGAAACACCAAATTAACGAGCTCTATGAGGTCCCCAAATTCCTCCTTCTTCGTTCCTCTCGGTCCTTCCATTTTCATTCCTCCTTTCTTATAAACTGAGAATTTTGAAGCTTCTTCATCAATTGGGGAACGATTTCATCCCTCTTTATCTTCCGAATGACATCCACTACCACATCAACCCAAACCTTCACCAATCTCTCCCCCCTTTTCCCTCGTCGCCTTTTCGGGTATTCCCGCTGGCGCCTCTGGCCAGTTAGCCATCCAGTCAACTGGTGTTTGGGCGGGATAGACATCCAAATCCCTCTTCCTCTCATAAACTTTCCCCTTCATTGCCTCCATATTGACCGCCTCAGGAAAGAGATAGAGGGATATGCTCGTCTCAATCTCGCAAGCATGCCCGATATCCTCCGTCTCCCTTATCTCGTTGATGACATCCATTAGACCCGCCCAACTTCGATCACCAATCATCTTTGCCTCACGCCCGACGAAGATTTCCTCCCTTGTCACAGTGCAGAGGGGCTTTGAGGGGTATAGCTCCTCGTAGCCGGCCGTGGGAATCTCTTCCATGGGAATCCCTTCCACCAGCGGCCGATCGTCGGCGATGAATTTGTCAAAGCGCTCGCCGTAGCGCGGCTCAATTTCTCCGGTTTGCCTGTTTCGCGGCGGAGGTGCTTCATCGCCAAAGCGTCTATCCGTACGCACAGTGCGCACGCCGGCCTCGTAAGCCTCACTGGGAGGCTTGCCTCTGGCCAGCTAAGCGTAGAACTGGCGGTTGAAGATGGCTGCCACCTCCGCATGCATGGGGTAGCGTTCATCCACCATCACCACGTTGGGGATGCCAGCTTCATGCAGGGCGCGGCCTGCGGCGCCGGAGTGGCAGGCAGAAAGGAGCACAAGCCGCACATTGGCCCCCTGCATCGCCGTGGCCAGCCGCTGTGGGCTCACCGGGTCGACGGAGCCATCGCCGTCCTCCAGGAGCAGGCGGCCATCCTCGGTCCCGTGTCCAACGAAGACTACATCGCACCACTTCTACCGGCTCTGGCGGCACGGGGCTCACCGCCACGAACTCCTGGCCCCCGTGTTCAAGGGGCACCAGCTGGGCCAGTGGTCGGCTGACGACGACCAAGATGCGCAAAGGCTCGGCACTCATTTTGTTCCCCGCTTAAGGGCTCCCGAACTTTAGCCAATCGCGGCAGCTAACCCTGTTAACCAGTTGCTTCATACTAGCTTGCCTTTGAGGACAGGGCTCACCAGCCTCTTTATGGTGGTACACTTAGATATACCATCATTTGGAGGGGGTAGCAAATGCTGAAGAAACAGGTCTACGTTGATCGAGCAAGCCCAGTACCAGTATATTATCAGCTCAAGGAAGCTTTAAAAGAGCAAATTGAAAGCGGGGTTTATAAGCCGCATGAACGTCTTCCATCCGAAAGAGAGCTAGAGGAGGCCTATCGCATTAGTAGGATGACAGCAAGAAGAGCTCTAGAAGAGTTGGAAGCCGAAGGGTACATCTATCGAGCACAAGGGAGAGGATCCTTTGTAGCCGAACCCAAAATTCGCCAAGGGCTTCTCTGGCTTACAAGTTTCACCGAGGACATGAAGGAACGGGGAATGTGCGCGGGCGCGCGCGTTTTGGAGGTACGGGTTCTTAAGGATGAGAAAGTAGCTCGCCGACTCAAAGTTGATCCTGACGAAGAATTTGTAAAACTCCAGCGCTTACGTACCGCTGATGGAGAACCAATGGCCCTGGAGGTCTCTTTCCTCCGGCGTAAGCTTTGCCCAGGGCTTGAAGAATACGACTTTAATGACCGTTCCCTCTATAAGACACTAGAGGAATTCGGTCTCCATTTAGGGCGGGCTGAGCAGACGGTAGAAGCTAAGGTTGCTGATGATTTTGAGGCGGAACTCCTGGGAGTCAAGCCCGGGACCCCTCTCCTTTCTATGGAGCGCGTTACCTATCTCGCTGACGGCCAAACACCAATCGAGTACGTGCGCTCCCTTTACCGTGGGGACCGCTACAAGCTTTTTGTGGAACTAAAGAGACGTTAGTAAACTGGTATAGACAGGTATACATCTTCGCCGTAAAATCTGATTGATGGATCTCCTTGTTCTACCCGATTACGAGGCGCTCTCGCGCGAGGCAGCGCGCAGGGTGGCTGTCACCGTCCTGCTTAAACCAAAGGCGGTCCTCGCCTTCCCAACTGGAGGAACCCCCTTGGGAATGTACCGCCGCCTGATTCAGCTTGTAGACCATGGTCTTCTCGATCTATCTCAAGCCGTAATTTTCAATTTAGATGAGCTTTTGGACATACCCCCCGATCACCCTTGCTCCTATGCTACCTATATGCATGAACATTTCTTAAAGTACGTGAAGGTTGGAGCACACCACATCCCTAACTCCCTCGCTGATCCTATCGTGGAATGTAAAAAATACGAAGAGCTCATTGCTCAATATGGAGGAATTGACCTCGCTATCCTGGGTTTAGGGCCCAATGGCCACATCGCTTTCAACGAGCCCGGCACCCCCTTTGAAACCCTTACTCATGTAGCGGAGCTTTCCCAACAAACCAGGGAAGCACTCGCAGGCTGTTTTGAAAAAATGGAGGAGGTTCCTAAACGGGCAATAACTATGGGAATCCGCACAATCATGAATGCTCGCCATGTTATCCTTTTGGCTAGTGGAAAAAAGAAGGCCGCGGTTGTGCGGGACGCCCTCCTTGGCTCCATCACCCCAAAACTCCCGGCTTCTGTTCTCAGGCTGCATCCAAACCTCCTTATACTTCTTGACGAAGAAGCGGCCTCTGTTCTTTCAAGCTCAATAAGGAGGCAGAATGTGGAGGTATCGAGGGATTTGGCTCCATCCATGGGACTTTATGGATTCGGAGCCAAACAGAGTTTGTAGTCGCTTAGCGGAATTGGGCTTTAACGCCGTTAGCCTAGCTGTACGCTACATTGAGGAGAGACAAGGAACCCCTGGTCCTAACCTTATTTTTCAAAACCCGCGCCGCCGCGCTTATGTTTCCGAAGGCGACGTTGTCTACTGGAATTTTGACCCTACGCGTTATGAGGCCTTGCCTTCCCCGCTTCGGCCGCGAAAGTCCAAGGATATTCCCGGTGATCCCCTGCAAACGTTCATCAGGGCTTGCGAGAAAAACGATCTGCGGAAAGTTGTGTGGCTTCCAGTGCTGCGAGCGGAAAAGGTTGTACAAAATTTCCCCGAATACGGGGTTCAGGATATTTATGACTCACCCGTAGGCCATAGGCGTGCCTTCCTTTGCCCTTCACATCCAGAGGTTCAAGAGACCTTCTGTCTCATGGTTGAAGAGCTTACGGGAAAATATGAATTTGATGAGTTGGAGCTAGACTTCATTCGTTATCCGGAGATCCTTTCCTGCGACTCCCCGCTTTTATCCCTCGCCCTGAGCCCCTGTTTCTGTAAACATTGCTGGAAGAAAGCAGAACAACAAGGGATCGACTTAGGAGAGGTGGCAAAAGAGCTTAAAACCGTCGTGGAGTGGCATGTGAAATGGCTTGGATCCTCTGGTCACTGCGAAGACCGCGACTACATAGAAGCGCTTTATGAAGAGCTGACTCGGAGGATTTTGGAAAGCAAAACGATTCAACACTGGCTTTCATTCCGCGCACGGCTTGTCACCGATTTTGTGACGCAGCTTGTGGAAATAGCGCATCAGCGTAAAGAAGTCCGAGTCACCGCTGATCTTTACCCACCATCCGGGTCTTGGCGGGTGGGGCAGGATTTTACCGCGCTTTCCCAGAATCTTGAGGGGGTAAAACTCATGCTTTATATCCGACCTTTCGGGCGCTCCATTTGTCGAATCCCCTTTGAAACACATCTTGCCCGAACCCTCGTAGGGGACAGGATGTTGGTCCTCGGCTTGGCTTCTTGGCCGCCCACCTCTCCTGAGGATCTTCATACCCAACTTCTTTTGGCTGAAAGGACCCCTGTGGATGGGGTTTCTTTTTATTGCTTCGGTTGGACACCGGAGGAGAACTTAGCGGTCATAAATAGATTTTGGAAAGGAGGGGAAAAATGAAATTTGGAATAAATGTCTGGTCTTACCCCAAAAGTCTCCCTCTTGAGGAAGCCATGGCACACGCAGCTTCCATAGGTTATGACGCGTTTGAAGTGGCCCTTACCCCGGAGGATTGGGAGCACTGGGATTCTCCAGGGTGGGTAAAGAAATGGGGAGCCATTAAGGAAAGGGGTAAGGAACTAGGTATTTCTATCCCTAGCGTTGCCACAGGGCTGTTTTGGCGATTTAACATGCTTACCCAACCACAGGATGCCCTCAAAGTAGTGCGTATGGAGTGCGAAGCTGCCGAACTTTTGGGTGCAAAATTGATTCTCGTGGTTCCGGGAGTAGGGGTCCCTGAACTGTCTTATAGGGAGCACATAAAGCGGGCAGCAGCTGTGCTCAAAGAGGCTGGGAAGCTCGCAGCGGCGCATAAGGTCTTTATTGGCGTCGAAAATGTTTGGAACAGGGCCTTCGCTGGCCCACTAGAGTTCGAAATGCTCCTCGATGAAGTAGGACACGAACGCATAGGCGCTTATCTCGATGTGGGGAATGTCCTGCCTCATAGTCTTCCCGAACATTGGATTGAAGTGCTTGGCAAACGTATCCTTCAGGTTCACGTGAAAGATTATAGCGTAGCGAAAGGAACTTTCGGGGTCCCACTCAGCGGAGACGTCAATTGGTCTAATGTTCGGAGGGCCCTTGCGGCAGTGAATTACAATGGTTACGTCGTCTGCGAGGTTCCGCCCTATCCTGGTGATGCTTATCAAGCAGCAGAGGATGCGCGAAATGCCCTAAGGGAGGTGTTTGGCAAATGAGAACCAAGGTGCGCGTTGGTCTGGTTGGGGCCGGAGCAATGGGCGATATCCATCTTCGCCTGCTTTCCAAGCATTCGCAGGTAGAGGTTGTCGGTGTTTGTGATATCGATCCCAAAGTGCGGAGTAGGATCGAGAAGGAGTACCCCTTCAGAACCTATGCTGACTATCAAACGCTCGTGGAAGAGGGGAGGCCAGACGCTCTGATCATTGCTACCCCCCCACATTTGCACGCTGAGCAGGCCCTTTATGCTCTGAAAAAAGGCCTTTATGTTCTTTTGGAAAAACCGGTGGCTGTGGACCTTGCAGATGTAGAGCGCATTTACCATGCCGCGAATGGTCGCTTGATGATCTCTTTTAGCCTTCGGTTTCATGGCTTATTCCGCAAAGTTGCCGAATATCTTGACCTTTTAGGTCCGGTCACCACTCAATGGTATTTGGCTTTGGGCCGGATGCCTACCAATCCCTGGATTGGTTGGAAGGCCAAAAGTGGGGGCATGATAAACGAGTTCGCTGTGCATCTTCTTTACGTGTTTTCCTGGTACGCCGGCGAGGTTGAGGAGGTATATGCCAAATTGTGGAGATTAGGGGAGGAAAGGGATATAGAGGATACGGCTTCTCTGCTCCTCGTACATAAAGGTGGCGCAACCTCCACGCTCGTCCAGACCTGGTGGGCCGGCCACTCCTTAAGACACTGGGGAGTCCAATGCCAAAGGGGTACAGTAACCGTCGAGGGATATTTGAGCGGCCACTACAAGATCTCCAAAGCTGATATGAGCACCCTGGAGGAGGGGGTTTTTGAAGAACCTGTAGAAGAAATGTACAAACGGCAACTCGATCATTTCATCCACAGTGTCGTTGCTGAAAAGAAGCCCGAAGTCAACGAAGAGGATGGTCTACGGATCCACCGCATCGTATCCGCCATTCACCGCTCTGCCGCTGAAGGCCGGCCAGTGCGCCTAACTTCATAACACACGTTGACCACCAACATAAACCCGCTCCACTCTCAGGCTTTCCGCGTCCAAAACCACGAGGTCCGCCATCATCCCCGGCCGTAAAAGCCCAATATTTGTTTCCCTACAGGCCTGTGCAGGCGTATAAGAGGCCATGATCCAAGACTCCATAAGAGGGATGCCGATAGCTAAAAGATTGCGCATCCCTTGATCCATTGTGATGGTGCTGCCAGCCAATGTCCCATCAGTCAAGCGAGCTACTCCCGAATGCACTTGAACTTTTAAGCCCCCTAAAGAATAGATGCCGTCTTCAAGGCCAGCAGCAGGGATCGCGTCGCTCATGAGAAACACCCGCTCCGCACCGGAAATTTTCCATACAAAACGGAGCACCGGCGCGGAGATGTGTACCAAATCAGCAATAATCCCAAGGTGCACCCTCGATTCCAGACTGGCAAGCACTATTCCCGGGCAGCGGTGATGGAACGGCGGCATAGCGTTAAAAAGGTGTGTGATGCGAGTGGCCCCTGCAAGTATTGCGGCTTTCGCCTCTTCATAGGTAGCACTCGTATGGCCCAGACTTACCACCACCCCTAAACCTGCGGCTTTTTCAATAAATGCCAAAGCTCCAGGGAGCTCCGGAGCCAAGGTGATGGCCCGGATTTTTCCACCCGAAGCTCGCCAATACTCTAGGAACTCCCCCCAATTCGGTGGTCGGATAAACTCCGAATTTTGCGCTCCCCGCCTTTCGGGATTAATGTAGGGTCCCTCGAGCTCTAAACCCAGGATACGGGCTCCTCCTTCCCCAGTCCTTTGGAGCTCCATGGCTTCAGCTACTGCCTTCGATATCCGCAAAAGCTCTTCATGCGGTGCTGTTACTGCGGCAGGGATAAAAGCTGTGACCCCATATTGAATAAGCTCATGGGCGAGAGAAAGCAAGGCTTCCGCCGTGCCAGCGTTTACATCATAACCCTTGAACCCGTGAATGTGAAGGTCCACAAGCCCCGGCCCGATTATTTTCCCCCGCAAATTCTCGCCATTTTTATCCACCCCCGGGAATATCTTTGCGATGTACCCACCCTCGATACAAACGGTTCCTGGACAAAGAACTTCCAAAGGGGTATAGATAGTGGCGCCCGTTAAAATTTCCATATCCTTAAAGAAGCCGGACACGAGAGCGGTATTGTTTTAAAAGCTCCTCATTGTGCGCGTCCGCACCCTCAAGGTGCGCGCTCAGCCAGACCGGAGGATTTATTCCTTCCTTCACGGCTTGCTCCACCGCAAGAGCAATAATGCTATGAACGATAAAAGTGTTCAAAATGGTGGAGACCGGGGCTATAGGGACCTCAAGCCCTTCCAGTCGGAGAACGGCGTCGCCAGGTGGGACTTTGTTGTCAACCACCACATCCACCACTTCCAACAGGCGCTTGCCGAAGGGGTTGCGGATAGGAAGTTGTGTGGAATAGGCCACAGAAGTAAGTCCGATTGTGCGAGCCCCTAATCCCTTGGCACAAAGAGCAGCCTCTACAGGGAACACGTTGTTCCCAGAAGTGGAGACAATGAGCACAGCGTCCTTGGCTTCAACACAAGCGCTTTCCAAAAGGGCCCGGGCATAGCCAGGGAGACCTTCCAAGGCAGTTGACCGAAATGCCCCCCGTGACACAACGATATCGGCATCTAAAAAAGGATTAACACAGGCTAACCCGCCGGCCCGATAAAAAAGCTCCTCCCCTATCAACGCTGAATGTCCTGCGCCTATTACGTGCAGTACCCCTCCGGACTTCAACACGGAAAAAATGACTTCCGAAGCCTTATGCATAGACTGAGCCTCCTCCTTAACTACCCGCGCAATGAGCGCTTCCACTATCCGGCGGAAATCCTCTACCACTAGATTAGATCGCCGCATACCTCTCCCTGCGCTAAAATCGCCCAGCATCCTTCTAAGAGATCACTCCCTTCCTCTCGATTTCAACTTTAAGAAATCGGTTAAGCGTGTGAGGACCACGGTTTTGCTCAGCAAGGGCCCTATTGTGCTCGCAGTCTTCATCCAAGAGAAGAAGAGCCATACGGGAGCGCTCCTGTGGCATGGGGACAAATACCCCGTCTTTCCGGCGTTCCCAAGCAATGGCGTGCCCTGAGAGTATCTCTTCTGCTTTCTTGATGTCCTCTCCGCGAATCAAAAAACCTGCGTATTTATGGCCGATTTCCATTTCCTCCTTCTTCCACGTTTCCCTCATAGCCAAAAGCTCGGCCCCTTGTTTCTCCATGAACTCCAATACTGCCAAGATGGCCTGGAGATGGATCATTACTCGCTCCGAAAGTAAATACGGGCCCAAGGCTACACCCCATGTTTCCACGAGGACTTTTGCCGCACCCTCGTAAGGGAAATGGGTTCCTAAGACATTGGGAGGCGCAACAAAATTTTCACCACCTCCGGCAGTAAAGTGCTGCATGTTCGGCTTCCAATCAATTCGCTCGGCGATGACTTGAGCCAACTGTTGCGAGATCTTTTGAACCGCAGCGCTCACCCAACGATAAGGAGTATCCGTAAGGGTAGCCCGAAAACCCTCGGTTTCCTCAGCCCAACGAGGTGGACAGCCCCCCTTAGCGTAGAACTCGTGTAAGTCAAGCACAACGTGAGGGTTAATTTCATTGAAGGCGCGATGAATAGCTTGGGTTTCGGGAAGACTGAGGCGCATCCAGTCGCCATTTATGTCCTCACCGCAAGCGGTAAAACGAGCGTCCTCCCAGACATGGGCCCAATGGGGAGCAAAACCCCGTTCTTGAAAGCGGCGAAAGTTCAAAGAGAAACCATCGGGATTGGCAAGGGGGATGACGTGGACTTCTACGGATTCAAGCCTTTCTACATTGAATCCCAAAGGAAAACGTTGAGAAAGAATTTCAGGAAGAAGCACACAGGCATGCACTGGAGCAGGCTCTGTACCATGTATGCCAGCGACGATGAAGAGCTTCAAAGGGCCGGTACCCAGGGCATAATGGTATATTGGCCGGCCTTCCTGGCTTCGGCCAACGAGATTTACTGAACAACGCTTGTGTAGCTCTTCCTCAAGTTCCCCAAAATCTACTAGGCGAAAACGTAAGGGGTGCCACCCCATCTTGACCTCTTTCCCCGGTGTGGTTATACTCCTACAATGTATATACAACTATACCGCAGGCGGGCAAAAACCGCAAGGAGGTGAGAGCCGAGTTGGAAACCTTGCGCTCCGAATTTCCCTTCCCAAAGGAGGTGCGTTTATGAGCAGGAAAACTATAAGTGTTTGGGTCTTGGGTCTATTAGCGGCCTTAATTTTGGCTTCGCCTGGAATAGCCAAAACTTACTCCGGTGTGGCCGTTATGAAAATGGCTACGGCCCTCGCTAACAAGATCGAAGAACTTGGCGCAAAGCTCCCCGAGGATATCGAGATTCCCGAAATAGGCGAAAAAATTTCCATAGAAGACACCATCTACCTTATGGCTAAATGGCTTGCACTCTACGGCATAACCAACTCCCAAGATGGGCAAATGCCCGCAGAGGTCCCATATTTGGATGTTCAAAAGCCCACAAAACTAGTTGAGGGAGAGCAAGGGGGCAAGATTATGTGGCAGGACCTTTATGCCCTTGGGAGGGAGCTCTCTGCTCTTTTGGAAGCAAACCCCGCTGTTCCTTCGCAAATAAAAATTATTAAGGATGGAGAAAAAGAAGCCTACGTCAGTGCTGATGTCCTAATCTATATCCTTGCACGTACTTTGCGCTTTGTCAATGATAACAACCGCATGCCCAACTACGCTTCCATTAAACCCGTTACCCCGCCTCCCTCCTGGCCTCCAGTGGAAAAGCCTGCAGCGAAGGTGGAAAAGGTCCCGCCTCGGCCCGGGGAAATCCGCGGTGTTTGGGTCTGGGGCTCGACACTTGCACAGGTCGGCGTTGAAAAGGGAATTGCAGAGATTGCGGAGATGGGGTTTACTGACGTCTTCCTCCTCGTCAAGGGAACAGAAGGAACGGTGAACTGGCCTTCTAAAATAGCTCTTGGCACAACTGCGGACACCACCGTCCTGGAACGGGCAGTAAAGGCCTGCCACGAGCGAGGTCTGCGCATCCACGCTTGGTTCGTCATTAATCAGGATAAAACTTACCTCGCTACGTACCCCGACGCACGCATGTGGGGCATCCCTAAGGAAGTAGGCGGGAGCTTCCAGCGCGCTGGTTCCACAGTGGAGTTCGCTGCTCGTCCCGACTACCGGCAATACGTGATCGGCCTGATGAAGGAAGTCCTTGACTACGGCGTAGATGGAATCCACCTTGATTACATCCGTTATCCTACCGGTGCATGGGGCTGGAGCCCTTGGCAAATTGGCCGGGCCTGGATGGAGGGACTGAATGTGGACTTCCTCCTCAAAACTGCCATTGAAACCTGGGGGAGCAAAGGGGATGGCAAAAAATTTATCGATTTGTACGCTACAGGCCGCTACATTGATCTAAATCGTTGGGTCCAAATGAGGATGGATGATGTATATGCCTTCGTTAAGGAGATCCGCGACGCTATCAAAGCTATAAAGCCCGGGGTGATACTCTCCGCAGCCCTAATGCCGGAAGGCGGTGACACCGACCCATACCAAAACGCCTTCGCCATGGTCCACTACGGCCAGCGCTACGCAGACTTCGGTGATCTCTGTGACATGATCGTTCCCATGACTTATCACATGGATTTCGGCAAGGAAGCCGGTTGGCTCATTCAGGTCTACAAGGGTGCTCGGGCAGTAGTTCCCGAAGATAAACCGATCCTCATGGGCATCCAAGCTTTTGACATCTCAGGTGTAGAGCTTCAGAAGGCCATTTACGCTGCACGCCAAGCTGGAGCCAATGGCTTTGTGGTTTTCCGCTACGGTACATTGGTGGGCAGTGCGGAACTCAAAGGGGCATTTGCCGAAACCCTAAAGCCGTAGGTTAGGGTTAATAAAAGGAGGGAAACATGAGAAGGTGCTTAGCGTTGATAGCGGTGGTTTCACTGGCATTGGTGGCTTGGGCCACCGAGATCACTTTCTGGTTTTCTGGGGGAGACCCCACCCTCGACCTCCCTATAGTTAAGCAGCAAATCGAGGAGTTTGAAAAGGCCACCGGAATCAAAGTGAACTTTGTCGTTATCCCTTGGGCTGAGGATCCCCACATGAAGCTTCAGGTAGCTATCGCTTCTGGTAAAGCCCCGGACATTGCTAAAATAGGCTCACCTTTTGAGCATGTCCTCGCCCGCTATGGCGTCTTGGAGCCTTTGGATCAACTGATCCCCACGGAAGTCCTGAACGCTTTTATTCCTGCGGTCCTAGAGGATTCCCGCTACACAGCAGAAATCCCTGCGGACCTCAGGGGCAAACTCATTTCCATCCCCTACTTCACCGATGTGCGCCCAATCCTCTACCGAAAGGACATCTTCGAGGAAAGGGGGGTCCCTGCTCCACTGGATTGGACTTGGGACGATTTTGTAAAGTACGCACAACAGCTCACCTTTGATCGGGACGGGGATGGCCAGATCGATGTGTACGGTTTCGGAACCTCTGCACACTATGCCTCCCAGTTCGTTATTTTCGTGTGGCAGGCTGGCGGCAAAGTCCTCGATGAAAATGGTTACCCCCTATTTACTTCACCAGAATTCCTTGAGGGGATCAAATTCTACTGGGATCTATACCACACGTATAAGGTTGTACAGCCGGGCGCGGTAGACGCTAACCTCGCGGATGTTCGCAAGATGCTTGCTGAAGGGAAAATTGCTATGTACATAGATTGTGGCGACTCCGCAAAGGTCCTTTACGAAGAACTCGGGGATAAACTCGGCGTAGGCCTTTTGCCTAGACATCCACGCACCGGCAAATACACAGGCTTCTCTGGTGCCGATGCCTTCGTCATCCTCAAACAGTCCAGACATAAACAGGAAGCAGCTAAACTCCTTCTGTGGTTGATTGACAAAGATCACATGGTTGAGTACTGCAAGGCCGTGGGTTTCACGCCAGCTAGAGCTGATGCTGTCGCAGACCCAGCTTTCGCTCAAGATCCTATCAAGGCTATGTTCGCAAGGCAACTCGAGGACTCGCAGGGTTGGATCAAACATCCTGAGGCTAGCTTTATTGCCCGTACCTTGCGTGTTGAAGTCCAAGAAGCCCTCGCTGGAAACAAATCAGTGGAAGAGGCTCTAAAAAGTGCTCAAGAAGCTGTCGTGAGTTACCTCAAAGAAAAAGGATATATTCACTGACTGTAAGGACCAGGGGGAGGGGCCCCCCTCCCCCTGGATTTCTGTTAGGGAGGGAAATTGCGAAAGACTGCCCGAGAAGCATTGGTTAGCTACTCTTTCTGCTTGCCAGCTTACCTCATTTTTACCGTTTTCATTTTTATCCCAATCCTTTGGAGTTTCATCTTGAGTTTTTTTGACTATAACATTCTTACTCTTTCTGCACCCCGCTTTGTAGGTTTGTACAATTATACTAAACTCATTAAAGACCAGGTTTTTTGGGTCTCCCTCCGCAACAATGCCCTTTATTCTATTGTTTATGTGCCAATTTCTTTGATCTTGGGATTTATCTTCGCTCTTTTGCTGAATGACAATTTCCCCGGAAGGAATTTCTTTCGCATGGCGATCTTCATTCCTTCTGTAGTATCGCTAGTAATAGAGAGCATTATTTGGATGCTCATCTTCTCTGCACACCCCTCAGGCGTCATAAATCGATTCATCCGCATCTTCGGTATCCCTCCTCAAGGTTGGCTCTCTGACCCCCGCTTAGCTCTGTTTTCAGTGGCTATTTTTATGATTTGGCGTTCCTTTGGCTACAACATGCTCCTTTACCTTGCAGCTATGCAAAATATTCCTGCCGAACTTTATGAAGTAGCGGAACTAGACGGCGCAAAACCCTGGCAAAAAGCCCTCCATATTACTCTCCCCATGGTCAAACCAACCACTTTCTTTCTTACCGTTACTTCTGTCATCGACTCCTTCCAAATCTTTACCCCCATTTACATCATGACCGGAGGAGGACCGGGCTACTCCACCACCACCGTGGTCAACTACCTATACCAAAAAGGTTTCCAAGAGTTCGCAATGGGTTACGCCTCGGCGATGAGCTATATACTCTTTATCATCCTTGTCATCCTCACTGTCATTCAAAGGAAGGGCTTCCGAGCAGAGCAAATCACGTTGTAAGGGGGAGGAATGATACATAAAAAAATGGAATTAAACAAAGCTTTGTGGCTCTCCTTGCGTTATCTTGTGCTCATCGTTATCTCAGCTTTTACCTTGCTTCCCTTTATTTGGATGCTGAGCGTCTCCTTTCAACCAGATAAGGGGATCGAAGCTTACGGCTTCATCCCCAAAAAGTTCACCTTTCAAAATTACCCCACAGCCTGGAACTATCCGCGCCTTTACGACCCTAAGGTAACTTTGGGGACTATGTTTAGGAACAGCGTCATCGTTTCTTTCTTTGTCACCCTGTTCAGCTTGCTCTTTGACTCCATGGCTGGGTATGCGCTGGCGAGGAAACGCTTCCCTGGCAGAGGATTCCTCTTCTGGCTCGCGTTGACTACGCTAATGATTCCTTTTTACGTAACTGTGGTGCCTATGTATCTTATAACCATGAAGCTCGGTCTAATAAATACTTTGGCCGGATTGATTGTACCCTTTGTTTCCAGCGGCTTTGGGGTGTTCCTATTTCGTCAAGCCTTTCTCTCCATACCTTTGGAACTCGAGGAAGCTGCTAAGGTCGACGGCGCTTCGGACCTCTTTATCTATTGGAGGCTTATGCTTCCTTTGGTTAAACCCACAATGGCTACAATGGCGATTTTTAAAATCCTCTGGTCGTGGAATATGTTTTTCTGGCCACTCCTTGTTATTTATGATTACGCGAAAATGCCGTTGAACCTCGGCCTTACTATTTTCCGAGGTCAATATGTTACTCGATGGGGGCTCCTTACCGCTGGAATGACCATTGGCACCTTGCCAGTGTTGGTAGCGTTTCTTGCTTTCCAAAAATGGTTTATCCGCGGCCTTACCGCCGGCGCACTTAAAGGATGAAAAATGTTCCTGGGCGTGGATGCAGGGGGAAGCGAGACCCTTGCCATAGTGGCTAATAAAGAAGGTGAGGTTGTCTGGGTCGGCCGCGGTGGCCCAGGGAATCATCTTTGTGTAGGGATAGCCGGGGTCCTTGCTTCCCTAGAAGAAGCCCTTGGCCGTTTTCGCCATATAAACTTCACTGCCGCTTGCTTTGGCCTGTCCGGTTTGGGGATTGGAGAGCACGACCCAAAGCTTGAAGAGGGCCTTCGAAGCACGGTGAAGGCCAATAGTATGACCTTTTATAACGACGGCCACCTTGCCCTCTTAGGGGCTTTCCTCGGAGAGCCGGGTATTTTGGTTATTGCAGGAACAGGATCCGCTGTTCTGGCCCTGGATTGTCAGGGAGTGGTCCGACGGCTGGGTGGATGGGGACATATCCTGGGTGATGAGGGTAGCGCCTACCGTATCGCCATGGACGCTATCCGTGCGGCCATCCAAGCTTATGATGGTGTGGGTGAGCCTACATCGCTGCTTCCCGCAATGCTCTCGTTTTTTAATTGGCAAAAACCGCGGGCGGCTATTCCTTACTTCTATTCCCACCCCCTTGATAAACACACAGTGGCCAAATTCGCTCCTCTCGTCGTTGCCGAAGCGGAAAAGGGGGATAAGGTAGCATCAGAAGTAATAAGGAAAAATGTAGAAGCACTTGTCAAAATGGTTCAGGCCATGGTAAAAAAATTTGAGGTTCCCCCAAAAATTGCTGTCATGGGGGGTGTTTTCCGAAGCCGCTATGTGCGTGAACTTTTTGACACAAGCCTTGCGGCTTTAAATCTCAAACCTGTGGCCCCAGAACTCTCTCCTGCACTAGCTGGGGTTTTTCTGGCCATGAAAATGGCCGGCCTTCAACCCCCAGTGGAGAAACTTAAGAAGGCCGAAAGACTTGTAGAAGCTGGCCATGAAGCTGGGCGGGCACCAAATTAAGCTGGATATCCCTACGGGTCTTCCCATGGCTGGCTACATCGATCGTTCAGGCGTGAGCCAAGGCTTTCTGGATCCGCTGCACCTCCAGGCCCTCGTCTTTCACGTCGAAAACTTTTCCCTAGGTCTTGTTACAGTTGACCTGCTCAGGGTGCCGGAGAACTTTTCTCTGGCCGGAAATGGCATAGATTTCGTTATTCCTGTTGCTACGCATACCCACTCCGGACCAGACCCAGAAGTGGTCAAGGAACAAGTGCAGAATTTAGCCGTCATCGCTCTAGCTGAAGCCCGCAAGGATTTGGATGAGGTTGTCGGAGTAGAAATCCTCCGCTTTCCCGTGCATGGAGTTTGCTCCCGGCGAGACATTTTGTGTGAGGAACCAATAGAAGCCAGTTTAATCATTTGGAAGCGGCGCGCTCATCAACCCATTGCTTTCCTTATCTTTCCGTGCCATCCAACCGTGCTCGGCCCGGATAACCTTCTTTATTCCGCAGATCTTGTCGGCTGTCTCCGGGAGGCTGTGGCCTCAAAAATAGGCGCTTTTACAGTATACCTAAATTCTTATGCCGGCAACATCAGTACTCATAATACGGGAAAAAGTCGATCCTATCAAGAAGTGCACCGGTTGACAAAAGTTTTTCTTTCTCAGTTTCCTTCTTCACCTGGGAAAACAGTCGAATTTTATCCATTACAATGGTGGGAAATAACAACTTCACTTCCTATTGCAACCAGAAAACGAGCAATGCCTGTCGATGAACGGGCTCTTCCGGGGATGCGCCTCGCCGCTCATCGTCAAAACACGGGCCGGGAAAAGTTTTCTCACGCTGGACTTTGCCTCGTTCGAGCAGGTGAAATGGGTTTCCTCTTTACTCCCTTTGAGCTCTTTCAGGAAACCGGAAAGCATATTGAAAAACTCATGCGCCCCTTATTCCCCTGGCCATTTGTTATAGGCTATGCTCTAAGCTACCGCTCTTATGTGGTGCCAAAACGGTGCAAAGGAACGTATGAGTGGTTTGCTTCCCCCTATACCTCGGAGGCGGAACGCAGGCTTCTTAAGGCCGTGCGTTGCCTTTTGCAAAACGCCACCTTTATTTGAAGTCAATGTGGACGGGAATGCCTTCCCCAAAGACTAGTGCTCGATAAGCCCGCTGGGTTTTGCCGAGGTAGTCGCCACCGCGATCGAGAGCCAAGCCCCGGCCCAGGACCGTGGCTATAGTCCCCACACCGATTTCCTCAAGAACAGATCCTGCCTCTCTCAGCAATGATGGTGCTGAGCCCGGCTCAGTGCTCCGCCCATCCGTAATTAGGTGAACATACACGTTTTGGCACCCTTTATCCTTCGCCAATTTGAGGAGCTCATAAATGTAATCCACCGAGCCATGCGAGCTTTGCTTGGAAAGAAGACCAAGAAGGTGAAAAGACCCTTTGCGAAAGCGCACAAAATCAAGAGCTTCATGGAAAACAGGGTTTTTTGCGAATTCGCCGTTTTCCATGGCCAGGTTAATTCTCACTTCGTCCTGCAATACTACGCGCCCAGCACCAATATTCATATGGCCGGCCTCGGAATTTCCTTTCCTTCCAGGCAAAAGCCCCACTGCTTCACCAGAAGCCTCCAGTTTGCTCATCGGCCCAGCGGTAAGGCTGTCCCAGCAAGGCGTGTTGGCCAACTCAATAGGGTTAACCCTCCCCGGCTGACCAAGCCCCCATCCATCGAGAACGATCAGCATCACTTTTTCCACCTTCCTAGGAGGAGCCTGGTCCAGCAACACTCGGCCGGTCATCTCCGGAGGCTGAGGTAACGCCAACAAGTAAAGAATAGTGGGAGCTACATCAGCGAGCTTGCCACTGCTAACCAACCTTGGACGCTCACCATGCGGTCCCACCACAAAGAAAGGCACAAGGTTGGTCGTATGGCTAACGTTAGGAGGGCCTTCTGGAGGCCCGTGGTCTTCAAGCAAGCCATGATCTGCAGTTATCACTGCCCAATACCCTTTCATACTCGCAACGTTTAAGAGCTCCGCTAGCGCCTTGTCCACAGCCTCTGCGCATTCCACCTTCGGCGCGAGCTCTGACCAGTGGCCAACAATATCGCCTGTAGCCAAATTAATCACTACAATGGCCCTGTCTTCCCTTCCAAGCTCTTCCTGTAATTTAGTCACAATTTGCGGCAATGTCTGCATGGGATAAGCAAGGGATGAGGGCACGCAGACATCTTTCTCCATGGGGAAAGGATCAGCACGGCCCCCGTTCAAAAAATAGGTCACATGCGCAAATTTTTCCTCTTCTGCAATGCGGATTTGGGGCAAACCATGTCGAGCCACAACCTCTCCCAGCGTTTGGGGTATGTTTTGAGGGGCAAAGGCAGCCTTAAGGTACCTTAGAGAAGGGTGATAAAGGGTCAAAGGCACAAAGAAAAGGGGATCAATTTTCTTGCGGGGAAACTCCTGGAAGTTTGGATCAGTAAAGGCTCGGGTAAGTTGAACTTCGCGTTCACCTCGCCGGCAACAAAAAACGAGAGCATCCTTTGGGCAAATGCGCCCCACTGGCTTCCCCTTTTGGTACAGGACAAGAGGGGAAAGCCAGTAGTCAGATTCGCCTTGAGCATAGAGGGCTTCAACAGCCGCTGCCATCCTTTCCGCCGTGATTTTTCCCGCATTAACCATGGCGAACCTTTTCCTTCTTCGTTTCCACAGCTTCTTCCGCCAAACGCATAATGCAGGCGTTTAACTCCGCGATGTTCGGAGCTACAGGCTCGTTATCAACGAACACCACGCGTTTGCCTTTGGCCAGGGCAGTTCTTGCGCCTACATCCACACCCGCAGCCTTCAGCTCTACCAACAACACGTCGAAGTCCTTGGCGGCAGCCAAATCCTGTCGGAGCTTTGGCCTATTGGAAAGATGTGGCGAGGTACCAACCACTTTGCAACGGTATTGTTCTTCCATGTATTCCACCAGGCGAGGGAAAATGGCGGCTGGGGCAGTCGCTGCAAGGAAAACCCGCGCCCCCCTGATGTCCTCCAAAGGCCGTGGCCTGAAAACAGTGCGGAATACGGGAATATAGGGATTGACCTTATGCACAGCTTCCTCAATGGCTGCGACTTTCGCCTCATCGGCAAGAGGAGGCTCGCATGCGGTTATCACCACCGCGTGGCTGCGCATGATTCGGTAAGGACCGAAAAATCCGCCGATGTACTCTACCGGCTGATGAGCCCCAACAATCAAGATCTGCCTGTCCACAGCAATAGGGGGAGCGGTAGCCCCGCTTCCGTCAAAGATGACGATGTCCAGCCCCATTTTTTCGGCAATGCGAGCCCCTTCTACTACGTTGCTGAAGAACGGTTCGCCTCCGCTCATTCCTCCCCCGCAACGACGGCAGCCGATGACTAAAACCCGTGTCATGTATGCATGCCCGAAGCAACCGGATGCCGCGTGGAAACCCTGATCCGCATAGCGGATCAAGTCTTCCACCGTCAAATTAAGGGTTTCCCCGTGAAGGACCTCGGGTTCGGCTGGCCCTCCGCGCCCCATTGTCACAATCCCTACTTTCCATCGAGCTTTTAGAACCCGTGCAGCATGCGCGGCGATCGCAGTTTTCCCTGTCCGCTTTCCCGTGCCGACCACGCCGATCGAGGGCACTGCAATGGTGGCCAGTTTGGGAGGGGTAAAGACGAAGTCTTTACCCATGTAAGCAATGCCCATGTAAAGCAAAAGATTCGCTATTTCAAAGCGCTCCTTATATCCAACTACAGGCTCGTCAGAAAGGTCGATGACGATCTCGGGTTTGAATAGGTCCACAGCACGTTCCAGAGAGTCGCGTATGCTTTTTTCCTTTACGACAGGAACACCAAGAGTGGCTAAGTCCTCCTCGGACCCCACCTTTTCGGTACCCCCAAGAAAGACAAGGCCTGCCACAGCGTAGTTCTCGGCCAAACGTTGTAGCGCCCACTGAATAACGGGTATATAATGTTCCCCATCGATTAATGCTACCACCCGCGGTTTCGTTTCACTCGGCTTTTCCTTCATCTTTCCCTCCTTTCGCTTTGAAAAATATGGCGTGTTTAACCTCTAGAGTGACGATGTCACCTTCCCTGATTTTTTCATCCACAGGAAGTTCCAGACGCCACTCTACTCCTCCCGTTTTGACCCGGACATCCAAGCGCGAACCTAAAAAAGTAATTCGGGAAATCTTTCCTTGCAGGGGAGCCTGATTAGGGCCGCGTAAATCTATATCCTCGGGCCTGACAAAAAGCGTCCCTTGCAAGGGAAGAGGTCCATCAACTTCTGGAGCTAGTTTGCATAAAACTTTTGGACGCTGCTCCACCTCTAACTCCACCAGACCTTCTCCTTCTCTTTTTTCAATTAAGAAAGCAGGAATAAAGTTGGCCAGCCCCAAAAAATCCGCGACAAAAGGAGATCCAGGATTCCGATAGACATCCATCGGTCGGCCTATTTGTACAATCTTTCCTTGGTTCATAATAACTATCCGATCCGAAAGGACCATGGCTTCAGCTTGATCGTGTGTTACATATACCGTAGTGATTCGTAGTGTGCGCTGCAACTCAGTAATTTCAAATCTCATTCTCTCCCGCAATTTGGCATCCAGGTTGGAAAGGGGCTCATCCAGCAACAACGCGTTCGGCTTAACCACCAGTGCCCTGGCCAAGGCTACACGCTGCTGTTGCCCTCCGGAAAGCTGCTCGGGATAACGCTGTTCCAGCCCCTCTAGCCCTACCATTGCCAAGATCTCCATGACTTTTGAGTGGACCTCTTTTTTCGGTACTTTTCGTAGTTTTAGAGGGTACGCCACATTCTCAAAGACCGTCATATGTGGCCACACCGCATAGTTTTGAAATACCATTCCAAGATTCCTTTTTTCCGGCGGCAGAATGAAGTTTGGAGAGGAGACTAAGCGGCCTCCGATATATATGTGTCCTTCGCTTGGCTTTTCAAACCCCGCAATCAGCCGAAGCGTCGTAGTTTTCCCGCAACCTGAAGGCCCCAGCAAGCAAACCATTTCACTATCATGGATCTCCAGGGAAACATCTTGTACTGCTTTAAAGTGACCGAAAAGCTTGCTTACATTTTTTAATGAAATTTCCGCCATCGCCCACCCCTAAACACGCCCTAGCGTCCTGACCACCTTTTTAACCACTGTATTTGTGATGAAAAGGACAACAACAATTATGCACGATAGCGCTGCAGCGATGTGAAAATAACCGGCTTCCTGTAGCTCATATACTGCAACCCCAATGGTTGGAGTGTTAGGTCCGTATAACAACGTAGACATAGTGAGCTCTCTTACCGCCGGCATGAATACCAACGCCCAGCCCGCTAGAATTCCGGGTTTGACAAGAGGGACAACTATGTCCCGGAAAGTCCGAAGACGGTCAGCACCAGAAATGTACGCCGCTTCCTCAAGGGATTGATGGATCTGTAACAAAGAAGCGCTTATGTTGCGAAAAGCATAAAATAGATAATGGGCCAAATACGCAACGAGCAAAATACCTAGAGTGTTATACAAATTCACTTTAAATTGGCCAGAAAAGGTAAGAATCATAGCCAAAGCTACTACTGTCGCAGGGATTGCGTTGGGTAATGTACAAGCTAGATCAACGAGTCTGCGGCCGCGCACGTGTGTTTTTACAGAAAGATATGCAAGAATTGCCCCTATAAGGACTGCTAGTGTTGCACAGGAAAGGCCGAGTACTAAACTATTGATAATCGCCTTCCGTGTTAAAGGATATTCAAAAAGAACGTAACGATAGTTGCGAATAGTAAAATTAGCCCACTGCAATTGGACCCCCCAAGCCTTCAAAAAAGAGGTGAGAAAAAGCGCCATCAGTGGGAAGAGAATGCTGAACGTTAAAAAACTATAAACCAAGATAGCAATAGGCCATCTCCAAATCCCTAATTCTACAGTGCTTGGGCGCACACTTTTGCCTGAAATAATAGCTGCGCCGTGTTGGCGCCGAATAATCTGCTGATTAAGCCAGTGCATGCCTAAAGCGAGAATGATGAGCAATACCGACAAAACCGTGGCAAACCGAATTCCAGTAAAATCACCACGATGTACGTAGCTGTATATCCGAGTAGTCAAGACAAAAATTCTTGCCCGCATTCCCAATAGGGCAGGCACACCAAAGTTTGTTAATGTATACAAAAAAGCCAGCATCATCCCTGACAAAATGCTTGGGACAACCAAAGGGAGAGTCACATCTTTCATAACCTCAAATCGCCCGGCTCCGGAGATGCGTGCTGCCTCCTCCAAGGAAGGATTCATACGCTCGAGGGCTCCGCGCGCGGCTATGAAAACGAAGGGGAAAGAATACAAACCCATTACCCATACCATTCCAGCAAAAGAGTAAATGTTAAAAGGCGAAGAAGATGAGTTAAAAATGGCCATCCACAAACGATTGAAATACCCCACACGAGGAGCCAATAATTGAATCCAGGCAATTGCTCCAATAAGCGGAGGAAGCATGTAGGGCAGGAGGCAAAGGCTTTCCACAAACTGGCGACCAGGCAGGTCAGTGCGCGCTACTAACCATGCTAATGGTACACCGAGGGCCAGAGAAACAATGACCGTCCATATCCCCAGCAGGATAGTATTTTTAAGAGGCTCTAGGTTCCGAGTATCTGAAAGGACGAAAATATAATTTTGCAGAGAAACACCCTCTGTCGTTTCAAAGCTTTTGTAAAACAACACCCCCAAAGGGAACACCACGAGAAAAGCTAAACATAACAAAGCGAGAACTGCTGGCACGATCCCAACTTGTTTCAACACCCTCGTCATAGGATTAGAGGCCGGGAGCAGGGAGCTCCTGCTCCCGGCCTACCTCCTTTATTGGCCCAACAGGATCTTCACAAATTGGTCCGTGAAAAAGTCGATGTTAGCTAACACTGCGTGAAGATCGGCAGGCATGGCCATGGCAACCAGTTCCGCGAGGCTTGGAGTACCAGCGGGACCCTCAACATCTGACCGGGCTGGGATGTAATGCCCTATCTCCACAAGGGCCCGCTGCCCCTCGGCCGAGAGAACGAAATCCACGAACTTTTTTGCCGCCTCCAGATGCTGGCTTGTAGAGAAAATAGCTATTGGGCTAGGCAGGAAAATAGGCCCATCTTCAGGATAAACTAACCCGATCGGGCTACCTTGCGCCTGTAAATCCCGAACCATGTTGTCCAAGGTGAGCCCCACCTTATAAGCCCCAGCGGCAACTTCAGTTACGACCTGGCTATTGCCCTGGACCACTGTGGTTGCATTTGCTGCTAACCCACGGAAGAAATCAAGCCCATAGTTCAACCCAAGGACTGCAGCAGCGATAGCAATAGAGCCAGAATATGTAGGATTAGCCACTATGATTTGTCCCTTCCATTGAGGGTCGAGAAGATCCGTCCATTTTTGAGGTGGATCTTTTACTAAATTAGTGTTGTAAGCGATAACCATTGCAAAGATTCTTGCGCCATAGTAATAACCATCTGGATCGATCAAAAGCGCAGGAATATTTTTGGCCTCTGGCGACTCGTATTTATACAACAAGCCCTCGGCCTTGAGTTGCTCGAGATATGTGTACTCCGCTACCCATATAAGATCGGCCATGACGCGGCCCGCCTCACGCTCAGCTGCGATTTTTGAGGCAATTGTCCCTGTCCCGGAGCGAAAAACCTGAAGATCTATGTCCGGATATTTTGCCTCAAACATTTGCTCAAAGCGGGTCATGATCTCCACAGGAGTGGAGGTGTAGATCAGCAACGTCTCCTTTGCTAAAGCGCCCCCACACCCCACCAAAATCAACGCTAAACTAAACACTATTACGTTCCTCATATGCACCTCCTGAAATTAGATTTGGGCGTTGTTTTTCTGAAACTTTTCTCACCCCCTTTATCCGCACCAAAGGTGCGGAATATCCTTTTTTTCTAACTATCGGAACCGAAAATTTCGTTTTCCACGCGCTCAAAGTGTTCTTCCATTACGCGTCTTGCTTGAGAAGTGTCATGCATTTCCAGCGCCGCTAAGAGGCGACGGTGCGTAGAAAGGGATTCCTCCACGTAAGAATTCCGGTGCTGGATGAAATAGGTTTTTACTATTCTCCATAAAGGCTGATCCATATGATTCATGAGGGCCAATATATGTTGGTAGATTAGAGGATTTCCCGTACTTGTTGCGATGGCAAGATGGAACTTACGGTCTGCGGCGAAATAACTTTTTATATCTCCTTTTCCAGCAGCTTCTTCCATTTCCGAGAGAGCTTCACGAAGCGCAGCTATACATTCGGAATTCATCCGCCTCGCAGCAAGTTCAGCAACACCTGCCTCTAGAATACGCTGGAGTTCAAAGATATCCCGTAGCTCGCTATTATGAGTCGCCATTTGCAAGGCAAGATTCAAAAGTTTTTCATTGCAACAGCGAACGTAAGTGCCATCACCTATGCGGCGATCCACAATGTCTAAGGCAGCAAGGATGCTCAATGCCTCTCGGACAGAGGAGCGACTAACACCGCAAATATCAGCAAGCTCGCGTTCCGTGGGTAGTTTTTGGTTTTCCTTATATTGACCAGAGGCAATAGCTCTAACAAGGTACTCCAAAACAGCCTGGGACCTGCCAACCTTCCCACCCTCTTTTCGATCAGGCATTGGTCCGACCTTTTAGCAGTATAAATAAAACCTGACAAAAGTCAAGTCTTCCTGTTATGAGAGTATTAACCACTGTTTTATCTTGGTCTAGAGATACGTTTTGGTCTGACCAAAGCAAACCCGTCAAAGCATGCTCATCTTTAGCGAAGGCAACGGGATGGGGAGGCAGTGCTCGGAGAGTTCGGGCCCCCAAGATTGGGATTTTCGCTCGGCAGCGCCCCAAAGTTCGTTGCCGGAAGTGAAATTGGGGCTTTTCATCAGGGTTGCCGTTCGGTTTCGTAAGCCAAACCGCAGGAGTTCGTCTGCCCCCGGAGTTCGGGGGCGAGGGGCACCAGGGCGTGGCGGAGCTTGGCCTCGATGTGGGTCCCGCAGGTCGCCGAGGTCGTAGAGGGCCACGAGCGTCCGGCCGGAACGCATCGAGCTCGAACAGGTTATCCCTGCCGATCACAAGCGGGTCGTCGTCCAGCCCCGGTGGGCTTCCCGGCCACGGGAAGGACGCATACCCAGGATGATCGTACGCAGTGTGTTCCCACTTTTTAGGTGACGAAGTCGGCGCAGAGAACGCGAGCCGGGGCGGCTTTCGTTCCAAAGCACCCTATCCGACACGAACCGGGCGTCCACCCCCCGCTGGGCGATCCGCTCTTGGAGGGTCGCGGCGTACGCTGGGCCCTCTACCAATTCCGCAGTGCCCGGCGCACAAAAGGGACGCGCTCCCCCACTCGATTGACGGAGGAGTAGGTGGTATAATCTTATACACCTACACTTAAATGACTAGGTGAAAGGAGGGGATTCAAATATGCGAAGGAGGGGATTCAGAAATATGCGGTGGTTGTTCATCGGATTGTTGGTGAGCGTCGGTGTCACGGTCGGGGTTGCCTCGCCGGACCTCACGTTCATGTCCACACAACTGCGGCCGATCACCGAGGCGGAGTGGGTCCGCACAGTACTCCTCCCGCCGTTCACGGAAGAGACCGGCATCCGTGTCGTTTTCCTGGGGGTGGAGGAGCCGGAGTTGACCACTCGTGTCCTCGCCGAGTATGAAGCTGGGAAGGGCTCGCTGGATTTGGTCGGCGACCTCCACGGAAACTTCCTCGTGTACTACAAGGCGCTCAAGGACCTGAGCGCGGAACTAAGCCAGCTTGAGGCGTTGGGCGACCGCACCCTGGCCAAGACGTTCGTGGAGCTTGGGCGCATTGACGGCGCCCAGGTCTACATCCCCTGGATGCAGGCCACGTACGTGCTGGTGGCCAATAAGAAGGCGCTGGCGTACATGCCAAGCCGGGTGGCCACCGAGGGCCTCCCCTACCTCACCTACGACGAGCTTCTGGAGTGGGCGAAGAACATCTACCAGGCCACCGGGGAAAAGCGGCTTGGTATCCCGGCCGGCCCAAAGTCCTTGCTCTGCCGGTTCCTCCATGGTTATCTCTACCCGTCCTTCACCGGTGCCCAAGTCAAGAAGTTCAACTCACCGGAAGCGGTGGCCATGTGGCAGTACCTGAAGGAACTCTGGGAGTACGTGAACCCGGCCGTCCTCACGCTCGATTCCATGGACACGGCACTCCTCTCCGAAGAGGTCTGGATTGCGTGGGACCACACCGCCCGGGTGAAGACGGCGATCCTGGAGCGGCCGGATGACTTCGTAGTCCTGCCTGCTCCGGCGGGCCCCAAGGGCCGTGGCGTCATCACTGTGCTCGCCGGCCTCGCCATCCCCAAGACCTCGCCCGATCCGGCTGGGGCTTACCGGCTCATCGAGTACCTGACCCGCCCCTCCACGCAGGCCATGATCCTGCAAGGCGTGGGGTTCTTCCCTGTGGTCGCTGAGGCCGCTGGGGCGGTGCCCACCGGCGGGCTCAAGGTCCTCGCCGACGGGGTGGCCGCGCAGTCCGCGGCTCCCGATCTCTTGGTGTCCATCATCCCCGGCGGGCTCGGCGCCCGGTCGGACGAGTTCAAAAAAGTGTACGTGGACGCGTTCACCGAGATCGTGCTTCGCGGTCGGCCGATCGAGGAGGTCCTCGCCCAGCAAGGGGCCCTGCTTGACGCGCTGTTCCGCGAGACGGGTGCCCCCATCCCGGTGCCCGACGTGTACCTGCCGTAGCCTGAGCGGGGCCGGGGGCCTTCTCCCCCGGCCCCGTTTCATCCTGTGAACCGGACGCAAGTTACACGGTGGCTAGTCTCGGAGAAGGCGCTGCCATATTGGCTCATCTTCCCCACCCTCGCCTACGTCGCCGCGTTCTTCCTGGTGCCCCTGGCCCGGACGCTCCTCCTTGCGTTCCGCACCGATGACGGTCAGTGGACGATGCGTTTCTTCGTGCGGATGGTGGAGGATGTCAGGTTCTTCGACGCCTTCAAGTTCACCCTGATCCTGGTGGCCATTGTCGTCCCTCTCCAGCTTGTCACCGCGCTCTCGATCGCTCTCCTGGTGAACACCCGCTTCCGCGGATCCCGAAGCTTCTTGTACATCTGTGCAATTCCTCTCGGAATTTCCGACCTTGCCGCCGGGTTGATTTGGTTCTCTTTGTTCACCGAGCACGGGTACATCAACTCCTTCTTGTACACCCTAGGGCTGATCGACAAGCCCATCTACTTCCTGTCCATGCAGAACTTGGGGTGGGTGGTGGGGTCGATCGTATTGGCCGAGCACTGGCGGGCGACGGCGATCGTGCTCGTGATCCTCGTCGCGGGCCTGCAGATGATCTCCCGGGACTACCTGGAGGCGGCGGAGGTGTTCGGGGCCCGGCCTTGGCAGAAGCTGTGGCACGTCACTCTGCCGCTCCTCAAGCCGTCACTGCAGTCGGCGCTCATCATCCGGACCATCTTGGCCCTCCAGACGTTTGCCGTGGCCGTGGCGCTCGGCGGGCGCCTGGTGCCGGTGCTGGCCGGGGAGGCGTACTACTGGTACTACCTGTACCGCAACGCCAACGTGGCCTCGGCCTACGCCCTGTTGCTGATGGTCATTTCTCTCCTCCTGGCGTGGGGGTACCTGCGGTTCCTCCGGCCGCGGGAGGTGCGATCGTGACCTTTCCCCGCCTGCAGCGGCGAATCCTCCTCTACATGGCGGTGGTGGCCATCGTCCTGTGGGTCCTAGTGCCGCTTGTCCTCATCGCCTTGGCCGCGTTCACTCCCCGATCGGAGCTGTACCGCTGGCCGAAGAGGATCATCCCGAGCACGTTTTCTTCGGCGACGATGTCGTTCTTTCTGCACTCGTACGGGGTGGTGTCCTCGCTCTGCAACAGCGTGGTGGTGGCACTGCTGACCCTGGGGATGACGCTCGTGGTGGGGGCTCCGGCCGGCTACGCGGTGGCTCGGTACGTGTTCCGTGGGCGGGAGGCATTCCGGTTGGGCATCCTGATGACCAGGATGTTCCCGACCTCGCTCCTGGCGATTCCGCTCATCGTGACGTTCATCCGCTGGGGGCTCTACGACACCCTGATTGGGGTTGCGTTCGTGCATACCGCGATGGCGCTTCCGTTCGCGGTGCTCATTACGTCGGGAATCTTCTCCGGGGTGCCCAAGGAACTGGAGGAGGCGGCGATGACCTTGGGGTGCAGCCGTCTGGGGGCGTTCGTGCGGGTGGCGCTCCCGCTGGCCCTGCCGGGGCTGGCCGCGGCGGCGATGTTCACGTTCGTCATCTCCTGGAACGAGGTGTTCGCCGCGTCCATCCTCACCGTGCGCAACCGCACGCTCCCTGCCCAGGTGTTGGCGTCGCTCGAGGCGGCGCCGCTTGACTTCCGGTTCGCGGGGGCGTTCTTCATGATCATCCCCGCTCTGATCTTCATGGCCCTTGCCCGGCGGTACCTGTTCCAAATGTGGGGCGGGGCCATCGCGGAGAGGTGAGCTGGTGGCGGAGATCAGGCTGGAACGCGTGCGCAAGACGTTCGGCCGGGTGGTGGCGGTCAAGGACGTGGACCTGACCATCGCGGACGGGGAGTTCCTCGTCCTCCTCGGCCCCTCCGGCTGCGGCAAGACCACCACCCTGCGGTGCATCGCCGGGCTGGAGCGGGTCGACACCGGACGCATCTTCATCGGCGGCCGCGACGTGACCGAGCTGCCCCCGGCTCGACGCGGCATCGCCATGGTCTTCCAGAGCTACGCGGTGTTCCCGCATATGACGGTGGCCCAGAACATCGGGTTCGGGCTGCGCATGAGGCGCATTGCCAAGCGGGAGATCCGCGCCGCTGTGCAGGAGGTGGCAGAGCTCCTCCAGATCGACGAGCTCCTCGATCGCTACCCGGCCCAGCTGTCCGGCGGGCAGCGGCAGCGGGTGGCGGTGGCCCGGGCGATCGTGATGAAGCCGGAGGTGCTGCTCATGGACGAGCCCCTCTCCAACCTGGACGCGCTACTCCGCCTTCAGATGCGGGCCGAGCTCAAACGCCTCCATCGGCAGATCGGCACCACCACCGTGTACGTGACCCATGACCAGGTAGAGGCCCTCTCCCTGGGGGACCGGATCGCAGTGATGCGGGAGGGGGAAATCGTCCAGCTCGACCACCCGAACAGCGTCTACGACCAGCCGGCGACCACGTTCGTCGCCGGTTTCATCGGCACCCCGCCGATGAACTTACTGCGAGCCACGGTGACCACAAGCGGGGACGACCTGGCCCTCGCCGTGGGCGATTTCACCCTGCTGTTGCCCCCGGCATGGAAGCCGAGCCTCCGGGCGATGGTGGGGAAGCCCGTCATCGTGGGGATCAGGGCCGAGAACATCGCCGTGCACGCGGACACGACGCCCGGTTCTCTTCCCGCTACCGTGCTCGTGTCCGAACCCTTGGGTGCGCAGCAGCTCCTGACCGTGCAGGTGGGGAAGGACGTGCTGAAGGTGGTCACCGCTCCGGAACCGCTCCTCCAGGCCGGGCAGACCGTCGGCCTTACCCTGAACAAGGAGAAGCTGCGCCTGTTCGACGCGGAGAGCGGCAGGGCCCTGCCCATCGGGGCAGGCCTGCCTACGCAAGGAGGATACCGATGAGTCTTGTGGTTTTTCCGTTCAAGCGCGAGGACCCCGATGTCCTCCTTAAGAACGTGCGCATTGCCACGGCCCATCCCCGGGTTCGGGGTGTGGTGTGCATTGGGGCCGATGAAGAAGATGCATGCTTCCGTGCTGCGGCAGCCGCGGCCCCGGAGATCGCGCGGGCAACGGGCAAGCGGGTCGAGGTTATCGTCCAGGAGAGGATCGGAAGCAAACGCCCAGGCAAGGGCGATGCCATGAACACTGGGCTCCGGTACTTCCTCGCGAAGACCGACTACGAGCGGATCCACTTCTACGACGCCGACATCCTGTCCTTTTCCGAGGAGTGGATCACTAAGGCCGAGGACGCTGCCGATCAAGGGTACCAAGTCGTGCGTCACTACTTCCCCCGGGCGAGCACCGACGCGATGATCACCTGGTTCATCACCCGCACCGGGTTCGCCCTGCTGTGGCCGCGGTCGGAGCTCCCGCGCATCGAGCAGCCCCTGGGCGGGGAGCTTCTGCTCACCCGACCGGTGGCCGAGGCTTTGGTTGCCAACCCCCGGGTGCAGGCCCAGAGCGACTGGGGGATCGACACCCTGTACACCTTCGCCACCGTGGCCGGGGGATTCAGGATGTACGAGACGTACATCGGGGTCGGCAAGCTCCACAAGCTTTACGGGACCCTGGCCGATCTCCGCACGATGCTCGTCGAGTGTTTCTCCGCCCTTCAGTCGCTGGCCGGGGAAAAGGTTCCCGAAGGCACCGTCCACCACGTGGAGTACCCGGGACCGGTGTCGGAGACGGTCAAAACGAAGATCGGCTACAACTTCGACGGGACCCTGGCCCTCCTCGCCCAAGGGTGGACCGAGCGCCAACTTGCGCTCCTGGATCTCTTCCCCACGCGGGTGCGCGATGGCTTGGCCCGCTCGCGGAGCTTCCCGCAGCTTGGGTTCATGGACGACGACGCCTGGTACGATACGTACCAGGTCCTGCTGCGGGAGTTTCGGGCCGGCGATCCGGACTGGCAAGAGCTCCTTTTTAAGTTGTGGATCGTGCGGGTGCTCGCGTACACGGTGACGGTGGCCCTGCGCGGCTACGACGTAGCCATGCACTACCTGCACGAGATGGTGGAGCGCTACGCCCGTCGCGCGGCGCGAGCGCTCTAAGGCTGGTGGGCACCACCGCCCAGGTAGTCCTCGCCCTCGAGATCGCCCGGAAGGGGAGGAAGCTGGAGGGTGAGCCGTGAGGGCCGAGGAAAAGGTCCTTCTTTCCCTGTTCGAGGAGGGGGGACGTGGTGAACCTAGGCCCCCTGATCTCCTGGGCAAAAGAAAGCCTTTAAATCGGGGGCTTACCCTCCTCTCCTTCCAGGGCGACGAAGCCTTGGTCTCCTTCCCAAGACCCCCAAGGCTCGGCGAAGCCCTTCTCCTTCGGGAAGGCCCACGGAAACTCCTCCTCCAAGTGGTGTGGGCCAAGGCCGAAGAAAGAAGATGGGTCGCCCGGGCCAAGGTCCGCGGTCCCTGGGACGGAATTTTCCCCGGCTGGGAGGCGGAGATTTCCCCGACTAGCCCACCAATCCCCGAAACCCCGGGCCCAAAGATTTTCCTTGGCCGCACTTTGGAAGGAGAAGAATTCTCCCCGGGCGGAAGAGCCCTAGAGAAAGTGAACGTGATCGTGGGAGCAAAGGGTTCGGGGAAGTCGCACCTCGCAAAAGTCATCCTCCTTGGGCTTATCCGGGCGGGAGCGCCGTGTCTCGTTTTGGACGTGAACCGGGAGTACGGTGGGCTTCCCGGGGTTCGGACGTATGCGGTGGGAAAGGATTTCAAACTTGGGGTACGGGAGATCGGGGTCGAGGCTCTCCCCGTGATGCTCGAGGCCTTCGGGACACCGGCTACTTCCCTCCTTTATTTTGAGACGAGGCTTTCGAAGCTACTTCGGGAGAAGAAAGAATTTATCGGAATCGATGAACTGATTTCCATGGCGGAAGAAGGGGAGTTTTATCCCACCCAAAGTGGGTATGCCGCGGATGCGGTGAACCGAACCCTTCGCTCCCGGCTAGAAGCCCTAAAACTCACGGGAATGGTGGCAAGGAGTCCACTCGAGGCCTCGTCGTTTACGGGGGTCTGGAAGGAAATCCGGGAAGGAGGGGCGGTAGCGTTCGATCTTTCCGGGCTTTCTACCCCAGCGAGGATGGGGTTTGCCCAGGCGCTTTTGCGGTTCCTCTTTGCGCTCGTAGAAGAGGAAGAAAAAGTTCCGTTCGTGTTTTTTGAGGAGGCGCACCTTTATGTGACCCCACAGGGGATCGATGCCCTGGTGACGAGGGCGAGACACACCGGGATCACGAGTTTCTTCATTACGAATACACCCACAGCGCTTCCGGAAGGGGTTTTAAGGGCAGCGGATAACTTGTTCGTGTTCCGGCTGCCACTGGAGGAAGATGTAAAGTGGGTGGCGAAGTCGGGGATGATCGAGGAAAGCTCTCTGCTTGCTCTTGTTCAGGCTTTGCCCAAGTACGCTTGTCTCGCCTTAGGCGAGGCTACTGAGGCTTACCCCGTGGTCCTTTTGCCTGATCCCCTTTTAGGCGTGGATACCCGCGGCAAAACCCGCTACTTCTTCGCCTTCTCTAATCCTACCACCTAGAGGTGGTATCTGATACTTTTGTCTGGAACGGCATCTGCAATTGATACCTACTCCGAGCTTACAAAAGGGGCCGAAGACGACATGTGTTGGTGACTTACATCTCGATTAGCTTCCTTCAAGACTTTGATTGTTTCGTTTTTATTCTACACAGATTTTTTGCGACATAAGTGCACATTTATTAAGCTAAAAAATAAAGCTGCTAAACATTATCTCTATTTTGTTGTACTTGATAAATAACAGTAAGCTAACTTCATTCAAAAAAGAAAACTTGACACTTTGTAGGCAGAAGTTTTAAAATGAAAAGAGGAGCCCAGGATGAGTTGGAGAGGTGGCTGCCCTTGAGTTTGTTGGTTTTCGGTTTCTTTGCCTTCGCTTCCTGTCCCACAGTCTGTGTTATCATCCCAGAGACGGTCATCATCGAGCGGATACCCCGGCCTGTTCCGGATCCGGCTTCGGAAACAGCTGTCATGAAGGCCTTCATTTCCTATGGTTTCCAGGTGTTGGACCAAGCCCAGGTGAAGTTCTTGTGCATGAACGAGCCGGAACTTGTGGAAAAAGCCCGCAATGGGGACCTGACCGCAAGCCGCCAGCTTTCCGAGCGCTTCGCAGCCGATGTACTCGTCTTGGGTGAGGCGGTTTCGACGGTGACCGTGTTCGAGGCCCTGCGAATAACGAGACAACCCCAGGTACAGGATGGCTGGGCAAGGGTGGAAGTGCGGGCGATCGAGGCCGCCGCAGGCCGCATCATCGCCGCGAATGCTCTGCGCACCTCACCTGCCGGGAGCTGAGGTGAGCCGTCTCAGGGAAAGGGCAACCCTGTCTTGGCAGCTGAGGTCCCCCCTTCCGCTGGCGGTGACTCTTGCCGTCTGCTTGACGTTCGCTGTCAACGCCACAGAAGCAGACATTGAGGCGTCGATCACTGAGCTTTTCGGCAGTTCCGTACGTCCTATCGTCCTCTTCGGGCAGGAGTGTTCTGTCGGAGAGGTCATCCGAGCGAACCTCGACTACGGCGACTCAACCGGGATAGTGCCGTTCCGAGATCCCTTGCCAGACCACTCTTTCTGCGGACCAGGATGCCGTAACAGCGATCGCTCGGTGATTTCTCGAATTGGCATCTCATCCGGCCACGGTGAGGATGTTCTGCTGGTGGTAGATCTCGCCGGAGCTACGGGGTTCCAGCCCGGGTCTTCTGGGTATATCCAGATCCTCAATCCTGCGTGGAGGATCGTTGACGTAGTGGCCGGCAGTGCTAGAATGGACACCGATTACGCGGGGTTCGGAGTCCGCATCGACAAGGCAGCCGGCCGGGTTGAGTGGAGTGGGCGTGGGGGGTGCCCCGCGTGCACATGCCACGAGAACGGACCAAACTTCGTTCTTTTACTCAGCAAGGGAGCTCCGCGAACCTTCGTCTTCCCAGCACCGGACACAGGGTCTATCGGAACGACCGACGTAGACATCGAGGCGTCGATCACCGAGCTTTTCGGCAGTTCCGTACGTCCTATCGTCCTCTTCGGGCAGGAGTGTTCTGTCGGAGAGGTCATCCGAGCGAACCTCGACTACGGCGACTCAACCGGGATAGTGCCGTTCCGAGATCCCTTGCCAGACCACTCTTTCTGCGGACCAGGATGCCGTAACAGCGATCGCTCGGTGATTTCTCGAATTGGCATCTCATCCGGCCACGGTGAGGATGTTCTGCTGGTGGTAGATCTCGCCGGAGCTACGGGGTTCCAGCCCGGGTCTTCTGGGTATATCCAGATCCTCAATCCTGCGTGGAGGATCGTTGACGTAGTGGCCGGCAGTGCTAGAATGGACACCGATTACGCGGGGTTCGGAGTCCGCATCGACAAGGCAGCCGGCCGGGTTGAGTGGAGTGGGCGTGGGGGGTGCCCCGCGTGCACATGCCACGAGAACGGACCAAATTTCGTTCTACTTCTGAGAAGGACGGGCGAATTACCACTCCTCAAACTGAACCTGACAGTGGCAACGCTTCCGGGGGGACCGCACGGCGACTCGGTCATCCTGGACTGGTGGCTGGGCTCCGTTCCGTCAACTGGAGGGCTTCCAGGAGAAAGCGAGGGAATTCCTTGGGACGAGCTTCCGGGCCATGGGTTCAGCCTATACAAGGGCGGGACGGTGAGCCCCGAGTGCCCTCTGTACAGTGTTGAATTCGTGAAGCTGGACTCCGGGATCGGTATCAAGGCCTCGCGGTGCGGCTCCCCCGAGCTGCACGTGCCCTTGGCCCGCGATCGTTCACCCACTTTCCTCGGCCTGTATGACCCCTGGACCGAGTATGAAGATTTTACTGTGACTAAGGGAGAAACCGAGCGGTATACACTGGTTCTCTGGAGGGGGTCTCCGAGGAACGTCCTCGCCCAGCAGAGTGTTACCGTGGTAGTAGGCCAATTCGCGTGGGGCGTGGTGGTCCGCGATGACAGGAGCTTAGGAGACCCCTCTATTGAAAACCAGCTAGACAGGCCTGAGCTCTGGGACTTGGCAGCAGCCGGCGTCCCGGCAACGGGCCACTTAGGTCTCGAATTCTGCAAGTTCTGGATGCACGGCGAGACTGTTGAGCCTAAAGAAAGTAGCTTTGAGTGGCCTACCCTTCCGTCGGTTGACTGGTCAGACCCGAACCCCAGCGCTAACTGGGACGAATTCGATAATGTTGTCGAGGCCTACGCGTTCCCGGAGACGAGCACCATCAGCTCCACACAATGGGATGGCTACGACCGCATCATCGAGCGCCTCAATTCAATGGGCGTGTCGCCCGTGCCATGGCTTGTACAGGAAATGCCGGACTTCTGGGGAGTCGCGTTCGGGAGCAATGAGCACCTCACGCGGCTGTATGTGTATGCCCGAGCCGCCGCACGCCGGTACCGGTATGGACTACGCAAGGTCCCGATGTGGAACCTGGAGAATGAACTTAACTGGGCCTTTGTCCACGTAGCCGTTGGTTGGCGGAAGCGGGAACAGGCGGGCTACTACCTCAACAGGGAATTTCTTACCAAGGTCTACCGGGTCCTTAGCCTTGCTATCCAGCATGAGAACGAGCGTGCGGCTAACACCAGGTGGGGTGAGCCCATCGCGTACGCGCGGCGAACCACGAACTTCAACATCCATGTTCAGGTGCTTAAGCCGCTTCTTGAGGACCTGATTGTGCTTTACACGCTAGGTCCTGTTGGCTACGCTGAATGGCAGGCAGTGCATCCATGGATTTCCCGGCCGGATGCTCTTTTCCAGGACGTTGCCGAGTGGCATAGCTTCTTTGATGTGATCGGCCTCGGAGCCTACCCCAACTACCTGTTTGGAACGCCGCAGCTAAGCAGCATGCTCTCGGATGCAGTGAAGATAGCCCGCCAAGCCTGTGGGTACACCAAACCGGTTATGATCCTGGAGACGGGGTATCCCTGGGGACCAGATAAATCATGGTCTCCTCGGCTTCAGGCACGCTATATAACCCAGGCAGCAGCCCAGGCGGCGAGCGCAGGGGCCCGGGGGTTTTTCTACTTCACGCTCTTCTCCAGCGGCACAACGCCCCCGGGTGTTTTGCCCTTCACGGAAGTGGAGAGTTATTGGGGCCTCGTCAGCAACCAACCCCCACCATCGGCGGGCGAGGTGACCGCCTACGATGCGTTCCGGAGCCTGGTAGCGGGTGACCCGCCGCAGCCCGACCCCGATGTTGTGTCCGTCTTCGGCTTCCAGCCGATCTCTTCTGGGGACCTTCGGCTGACCCCACGTCTGGTCATTTCGTTTGAAAAAGGAGCCCTGATTCCTCAAGGTGGTGTTGCCTTCGTCCTGGGCTTTGAGAAAGGGGCTGCTGAGGACTACGGGACGACCGACGCCGAGTTCACCTCTCAAACGGGGGCAAGGCCTGTGGCGTATGGGGATGTCCTTCTTCTCGGCGCAGAGCAGGACTTCGGGCTTGCGCGGATCGGTTTCTCAGTCAGCATTGACGAATTGGGACCAGAGGCTACATCAGGTAACATCAGGCTGTACGTCTACACCGGCTCTTGGGTGGAGGCCGCGAACCAAGTGGTCGAGTTCGTCGCCGGCATTGGGGCTACTGTCTGGGGGTATGTCAGAAGCTCGTTTCTCACCAGAACTCCGATCTGCATAGGCATCACGAGTACGCCCGGCCCTAGACCGCCAGGGAAAATGAGCCGCCAAAACTTTGAAGGCCAAGATAGTGGAACAAGTGTGCTACCTCCTAACGTCCAAGGCCGATTAGAGAACAATGACACTTTAGTCCTTATTGTTCGTGACAAGACCGACGAAAGGAACATCGCTACCAGCGCCTTAAAGATCATCGACTCCAATGCAAAGATCACCGTAACCCCGAACCCGGTCAGTTACTCCTGCGGCAACTGCTCGAACATCACCGTTCGGATTGAGGATCCCGACGAAAACCTAAGCTCTAATTACATAGAATCCGTACCCTTCTTTGTTATCGTGAACCCCGGAAGCTGGAACCCTCAAAACTCAGGGGTAAATGATTTCTGCTCTTTGCTTAGGCGCGGGGGGTATAACCCTTCGGC